>ENA-OSEO01004630-OSEO01004630.1-sediment-metagenome-genome-assembly--contig:-NODE-4630-length-14138-cov-5.290307_pt1 | contig 14138 bp, 15 predicted proteins | sample MGYA00237883_ERZ534232 | MGnify/ENA metagenome assembly ERZ534232 | reverse complement strand
GCGTGAGAGGCAGACAGCGGCCCGCTCGATATCCTGCAGGAGCGTTGTGCCGTCGGTGATGCGCCACAGTCCCCACGTCTTGTTCTTGCGGGTCAGGTGATAATCGGTGTTCAGGGCGTTGTGGTTGACTACGAAGGTTTCATGCAGGTGCCCGAGGCAGACTCGTTCCACCACCTTTTTGATGACCGCTTCGAAATCCGACTCTATCGACAGCAGCGAGTAGAGCCATTGCAGGAAAAAAACCTTGGTGCCGGCGGGATGATGGAAAGTCAGGGCCGGCCTGACGTCCTGAACGATGTTGTCGCTCTCGATGCGATAGACACCGAGGCTGTAGATCAGCCCGGGCAGCTTTGAGCGTCCCACAATAGATCGGCGGTTGAGACGCAACGCTTTGTGGAAGGTTTCTTCGATACGGCCCTGCCAACCGATGTCGATGAGCGAGCGGTTGATCGCCGGAATGGTGCTCTTGCGCCGGTAAATCTCCACGGCTTCACGGATAAGCCGGCGCTGGGTCGCGGCATCGGCGAGCGGGTCGAAGCGGTGTCCCACGATCTCGCCCAGGAACGGAAGAAACCTTTCTTCACAGCGATCTGCATCGAAGATCTCGGGAAACCGGTCGATCAGTTCCTTGAGTTCGTCGAGGCTCGCGGCCGGGACTTTGAGGAATGTCTGCAGATCCCCCGAGTCGTCACGTTCCCGGTAAAGCGGCGGCAGGAGTTCGATGAGCTTTTTCTCGAAGTAGGAGGACATCACTCGGCCCTCCTGACATCGAGATTCACCTGTCCAAGAACGGCTATTTCACCCGCCCGGATTTCGACATCCTGACCCGGGGCGTACATGCGCACGTAGCTCACCCCGCGTACACCGTCGATCAGGGCGACCAGGTCCGAGAAATGCACCGCTGCGCCGAAGTCCATGCAGTCGAAGGCGAAGAAATCCTCGAGCGCCTGCCAGGCCCGGCTGCGTACCAGGTCGAGGTCTTCGCCCGCATATGCGAATATCTCAGCATCGATGGTTACCGGTCGGTAAACCGGTTCGAAGAGGTTGATCTCTACGGTAATGACCTTGCGCGATTCCAGATATTGAGAGAGGTCCTGTTTGAGAAGCGCAGACGGCGGTCCGCCCCCGTCCGGGGCGACGGCCATGTTGACCTGGTAGTAACGGATATTCCCACAGTCGCCCGTGTCCAGGATCTGGGCCTTGGCGACGCCGGGGAAGCCCTCGGCCAGAGCCTTGTAATCTTCCTTGGTGACCGCCTTCCACAGGGAACGCACCTCCGCCGGTGCCTGCTTGCGGGCGTGTTCCAGGGTCTCGCGGTCCGCGCCGCCGGTGCTGGGAGTCGGGTTGACAACTGACAGAGCGACCTGTTGACCGTCGAGATAAACAGGCGTCAGCAACTCGGTGACGAGGTTCGGTCCGATATTTCCGGACGCGCCCAAAGTCTCAAGATAGGCCACCTCGATTTCCACACCGGCTTCCGGGACAGTTCCACGCAAGCCGTCGCCGAAAACGATACGGGTCTTGTCCCGGGCGTCCGTGTCGGTCTGGAAGTGGAGAGATTCCGCTTCGCTCTCCTGGAAATGGAGGACCTCCGTCCATTCCTGATCTTGTATCCGGACGCGTATGGTCCCTTGGGCGACAGCCGTCCCGGCGAGCTGGATCGTCTGATGCGGTTCGCCCGTGCTGGTGAAGGTTTCACTTTTGCGCCGTCCCTGGCGCGCGCCCACGTCGACGCTTAGTCGGCCACTGGGAATGATAGCGTCTGCGGCCGTCTCAAATTCGACATCACCGTCATCCAGACGAGCTCTGCACGCCGTTCCTTCCGGTATGACCAGATCCGCGTCGAGGGGCGCGGCCAGGGAGAAACGCAAACTGGTTGTGGCCGCCACCGGCGCGTCAAGCCTGTAGCTGATGAGTTTGCAGAGGTTGATTACGTTTTGCCGCTGACGGGCGGTGGGCAGAAAGGCCTCGGCGGCTTGGGCGTCCAGGTAGTACGCCAGCATATCGCCGATGCCGCAGAAAAGTTCAAGCAGAACGACGCCGAGGTCGGACGCGTTGAAATCCGTCCAGCGGTTGGTCAGCTGCGGCACCCGCGCCAGCAGTTCCCGGCGCAGTGAATCGTAGTCCTTGTTTGTGTACGCGATGCTTGCTCTGCCCATCTCCGGCTACCTGTCGGTTTTCTGTAAACAGGCCCCTCCCGGTGCCGGGATGACACTGAGAGGACCCGCTTGTTACTTACCGGCGATGGCGCGGAACTGTCGGGGAGGATGAGCCGTTCGCGGCTCGCGGTAGAAGGGATAGACCAGGTTGCCTTCCACCTGGCTCTGGATGACCCGGTAGGAGATACGAACCAACAGCAGGTTGCGGTCGATATTCTGCGGCGAATCGTCGAAGGAGACGCCGGTGATGACGACCCGTTTCTCCCACCGCTTGACGGCGTCGATCACATAGTGGCGGATCAGCCCCTTCAACACCTCGTCGTTGGCTTCGAACACCAGGTCTTTGAGGCGGGAGCCGAATTCCGGGCGCATAAATCTCTCGCCCGGGCGCGTACCGAGAATCTGGATAATGCTCTCGTGGATGTGTTCGTGTTCCGCCGAGGTGGCCGACGAAACCTGTGCCCCGCCGGAACGTTGGTGGAAACTGAACGGGAACTTCAGACCGCGGCCGAGAAAATCAAGCCCCATCATTCACGCTCCTCGCAGATGACCGGGGGCTCTCCGCCGGGACTGGATTGTTCATCGTTTCCGGAGGTTTCCGGGAAACGAATAACGAGATCCAGACCGTTCGCCATGGACAGATGGATCGTGCCGTCGGCTTCGATAATCCCCTTGTGGCCGATTCCCGCGGCGACGAACCCCTTGGCTCCACCAGGGACCAGCCGCACCTCGATCTTCTCGCCAACGCCCTCGATACGGGTGATGGCGAGGATATCAACCGTGCCGTCAGGATTGCCGAGCACAGCCGTGCGGTCGTAGTGGGAGACATCGAGGCGGTATCCGCCCGGCAATTCCACCCGGTAACGTCCCTCGGCTGTCTGCACCGGATCAATATCGAGCGGCAGCCCTTCGATGCCGGCAGCTTCATGCGTGACCCGGATCGCTTCCGGCTTGAGAATGAGTTCCCTGCCGTCGGGAAGCGTCACGATTCCGCCACGGGCTGGCTCAAGGGTGACGGCCGTTCCGTCCTGACTGATGGAGACAAGAACGCCATCGACGTTTGCCCGGACAATAACGCCGTCAGCCAGGGTAAAGATTCGCCCGCCATCCGGCAGGTCGCGAACGGTGGTTCCGTCCGGCATGGTGACAAATGGATGAAAGTCGGGCGGCTCAGGTTGCTCGACCTGCTGTATGTATTCCTGGGCGCTTTCCGCATGGGCTTCAAGTATGGCCTGGGCTTCGGCGCGGATCGCCTCGGAAGCGTTATGACTCTGTTCCAGCAGATCCTTGATCTCGGCGAGACTGTCCTTGATCTGGAGAAGATACGGTGCTTCCTCTTCACCGTCAGGGCACACGCCCAATCCGGACGCCAGCAGACGTACCAGCGCCATGATTTCGTAATGTGTCGGTGAAGAACTGGTCTGCTCGATAATCGGCCCACCTTCCTCACCGTATCCGTTTCCAAATACCATCAGAGACCTCCCATGGGGATCAGCTGAACATCGGCGAGAAACCATCCGTCGAACTTCTGATACAATCCGTCGCCCGTATCCCACAGGAAACGAAGATTGACCGTGTTTCCGGTGAATTGCGAAAGGTCGACGATCTCGGTCCGCCTCGGAATCGGATAGGGCTGCAAAGGCTCGCCGTTGATGTCCACCGTCGGGTTGAATCTCCGCATGAACCACCAGTCCACATAGAGTTCCAAGCGGTCGAAATCCGTCCCGTCCACGCTTTCGATCTCGCCCCAGACATCGAAGCGGAGAAGATAATCCCGGTCCAGGTGAACGGACGTGGAAAGCTCGCCGGTGACGCGGATGTTGCTGCCGTCCTCGTCGAACCAGCCGGAGAAATAATAAAAGTGCCAGGTGCCGTCCGGCAGCCGCTCCACGTAGCCGGAAGGTTGCCAGTCCAGGACAGCTGGCTGGGAAAGCCTTTCCACATCCACGTGGATATAGCGTCGCGAACGTACCGCTCCGTCGATTACAGCGTCGACAGTGATAACCGTGGCTCCGGGGGCCGTCCCGAACCGCAGCAAACCGTTTTCCACCCGGGCAATGTCGGGATGAGCCGACTGGAACAGCAATTCGCCACCGGGTTCACCCAGGATACCCACCGGTATCGTTTGTTCGGCCTCACGGTAAGGCTCCCGAACTAGGGAAGGTCTGACCTCCCAGTATGACGCCGCGAGGTTATTCGGGGAATTCAAAGCCATACCCATCGTATCCTTCGCCACCGTTTCCGCCCTGGCCGTAGTCCACCACCTCGACCTGGACGTAGCGGACGCTTTCGCGGTCTTCCGAGTCGTAGACCATCACCACCGTCGCGCCCGCCTGCCAGCCAAGATTGAGCCTGCCGGCCTCGTCCACCCAGGCGATATTGGTGTCGGCGACCTCGAACTCGATCTCTCCGGACGGTTCACCACGGATGGACAGGGGAATCGTCACCGACCAACCGGTCAGGGAAATCTTGACCGACTTCGGAAAAACGTCCCAATATCGTACTTGGATTTCTTCGCAGTCCATTCACGCACCTCAGTTGTCATCCGTGTCCAGGCTGCCGGTAACGATTACAGCGCCGCAGGCCGTGACATCACCGATCCGGGCGTTGGGCATCCCTTCCGTGATGGTGTCCAGACTCCCGGTAACGATGGGTGTCACGCCGTGGCCCGGTATCGGGCAGGCATGCAAATCGCCCATGCGTGCCACGGGCATACCGTTCACCACCGTTCGCATCGCCGCGGTGATGATTACGCCGCCATGCGAGGACATATCTCCCAATCTTGCCTGTGGTCTTGCCATGATTATTTCCCTGCCAGCAAATGCACCACGAACCCCACGATGCCGCCGAATACACTCCCCAGCGTCAACACCAGACCAATCACCTTCCACATCGTCTCAACGCCCATCTTTTCATTGAGCACCGCATAGAGATCCTTGATGTCATCGGAGTTTCGGCGCAATTCCTCGTGGATGCCCCGAACCAGAAGATCCACATTCTCCTTGTCCGATTTTTTCTCGATCTCCCGTTCGATTTTCTCGAGCCGGTCCTGGATTTCGCGGCGGTGATCTTCGAGGATGCGGCGGAATTCGGCTCGCCAGGCATCGAATGTTCTTACGAGCAGACGTTCGCCGTCCGCCCAACCGCCGAAAGGCTGGTCGGAATGTTCATGCTCGGACATCGGAACTCCTCCTCCGCAGCGAGAATCGTCCCCGGATCTGCAGGTCAACCTCAAAGCGGTCGGCGAGGCCGCGTCGCTCAAGGGCTTGGGCGATGGCCTCGCGGGCGCAATGGATCTGCTCCACACGCCGCCGCTGCGAGATGGAATCATGGTGGACGCGGTAGTAGTACAAGGGCTTTCGAATATGACGGACCTCGGTTGCCTCGGAGAGGCGCAGGCAAAGATCGTAGTCCTCGGCGCATTGGAAAGCCGTATTGATCCCGCCCACATGTTCAAAGACCGTTCGGCGGATGAGCCGGAAATGGAACGTCATGAAATCTAGCAAAAGCCTGTCTTTCGAATAAGGAATGCGGCAGCGTCGCCCGTAGCCGCGCGCCTTTCCGTTTTTGTCGATGGTTACATAGTCCGTATAAACCAGACCGACAGCGGGCTCGCGGTCGAGCACCGCGGCGGTTTTTTCCAGCGCCGGAGGAGAGAGAACATCGTCGCTGTCCACCCAGCCGAGGTATGCTCCCGAGGTTTCCGCAATCGCCGCTTTCAGGGAGTATGACCGCCCCTGATGTTCTTCCGCGAAAACCCGAATCCGGTCGTCCAGCTTGGCGTAGTCCCTGGCGATCTCCACCGAGCGGTCATCGGAGCCGTCGTCCCAGATTACGAGCTCGAAATCGCGGCGGGTCTGTGCCAGAACGCTTTCGATAGCTTCGCCCAGGAAAGGCTCTCGGTTGTACACGGTCATCACCAGTGAAATCGCTGGTTGCATCACAGTCTCCGTCATGTGTTGATCAACACCTTGTTGCTGGACCGGACGATAATGTTGCCCATAACGCCGTCCATGAGGATGACGCTTCCCGATTTGTCAGTAGCCTGAATTCGTTCCCGACCCGCGGCCGCGTTCATCACCACCACCTGGCCGGCCTTGTCGGTCAGCCGGATCATTTCCGAGCCGGCTGTGGAATCGATCAGGATTTCCTGCGTGCCGCAAAGCCCCCAGATATGGATCTTTTCCCGTCCCTTGGTGGTGTCGATGAGAATCTTCTGCCAGCGGGCCCGGGTTTTGTCGCAGGACTGGATATGGATTTTCTCCTTGTCCTTCCATGCCTCCCAGCGCATGAACTGGCGGCAGAGATCGGTGATCTCGATACGGGCATGCTGCTCTTTGATGTCAGCGGCGATGTCCAACTGATCACCTTGCTCGGCGTCCCTGGTCCCGCGCCGGCGGGAGTTTCCGGTTTGGATGTCCCGCTTTACCCGGCAGTCCATGTGAATGATCTGTCCGGCGCGGTCGATGATCTTCAGGAATTCCTCCTCGTCCCGGTCGTCGACGAGGAAAGTGTGCCCGGTTTCGGTTTTGAGCAGCACCTTGCGGCGCGGACAGTAGTACGGCGGATGGCCGTGGTATTTCCTGTGTTCCAGGTCGTCGTGTCGGTCCGGCTTGTGCTCGACCTTGTCCTCGCAGTCGCGGCAGGTGGGATCATTGCAAACGCGTTTCGATTCCTCCGGCTGCTCCCCTGGATTGCTCCTAGCCAGCCAGACGCCCGACCAGATGGGGTACTGGACATTGCCGCCCTCGAATTCCGCCCAGACCGAAGCGCCTTCCTCGGGAACGAGGAACACGCCGATGTCCTTGTTGCCGCCGTAAGGAAAGCAGGGCCAGGCCCAGTCGGACCAGTTGTCCTTGCCCTTGCCGAGCACAGCCGGGATCTCCAGCCTGCAGCGGCCAAGTCGTTCGGGGTCGTTGTTGTCGCGTACAAAGGCCCGGTACTTGCCGTACCACCGGTTCTTGTATCGTTCCTCGTGCTGGCGGTCCTGGGTCTCAATCACAAGCCGTCCTCCCGCTTACTTCCGTGGCAGAACGCCACGCAGGACCTCCCGGACCACACGGGTCGCCAGTCCGTCGACCTTCTTTTTCGGGTCGGCCTTGGCCACCGCGTAACGAAGGGCATCCTTGGCAGCGGTCTGGAGTTTGAATTCCTGGGCCGCGACGCCGTTTTTGACCTCTTTTGCCCCCATCCGCTCGATGACCCCGATAACCGTGTCCAGCGCCGCGGCCTTGGCCCGGCCCCACGAGGTCAATTTGATGATGGTGAGAAGCGTTACGAGCAGGGTCGTAATGAGCTCCTTGTTATCCAGAATGAAGGTCAGAATCTGTTCAAGCTGTTGCATGGTCATTTCCTCCTGTTCTTTCCAGCGCTTCCGCCAGCGTTACGTATTTGATGCTCGCCTTCCCTGGCTCGCCCCCCTTCGGGGCGGCCTGAAGGCCGTCCAAATCCGCTGTCCTGCGGATTTGTCCCCTCGAGTTGCCCCCAGCGGGCCCGAGCGTCGCGTACATCCACGTGAATGAAGCCCTTGTCGGGATAAAGACCGATCCCGCCGTTTCGGAAAGCCTCCACTTCTTCAGCCAGACGGTACATCCCGGCCGGGGTGAGACCACGCACCACGATATCCGCCGCGTTTCCGAGCAGATGCTGGCTCCGTGTCGCTCCGCCCACGGCCCGGTTGTGCTCCGGACAGCGGTAACCGCTGGAGATCCGAACCGGCTGACCTGCGAGATCACGAAGTTGCTGCAGCGCGTCCACAAGCCGCGGGTTGATTTCCGCCCGGCCGCAGCAGCGACATTCGAACTCGTGCCGGGAGAAGTTTTTGCTTAGATTCCCCATGTGTTTCACCTCCTCACAGCCTCTGCCCGCTGTCCGCGTCGATGGTCACCATCGGAGGCGGTTCTTCCTGCGGGGTCGGAGGCGCTTCCTGGTCGTTTTGCTTGCCCTTGGCGTTGTCCGACTTGTCGCCGGCTCCCTTGCCCAGGGCGTTTTTCTTGAGCTTGAGTTCGCAGTGATATCCGCCCTCGCCAATGACGTGGCGGACGGAATGGCAGTAATAGACGCCGGAGAATTTCTGGCCGACGCCTTTGATTTCCACGTTCTGCTTGGCGCGCAGCGTGGGGATGCCGATGGTGACGGCCACGGCCTCCACCTGACGGAGTTCCGCTTCCTTGAACTTGCCTTCGGCCAAGTCCTGGGCCGGTTCCTGCCGCGTCTCCTCGTGGAAACCTTCGGACCGCTCGAAGCTGGGAACGATCTGTCCCGATTCCTGCTCCTTGTAGGTTCCTTCGCCGGTATTGCCGTCGACCAGGTAGGTCCGCTTGCCGAGAGACGTGCGTTCCGGCGTGGTCTCGTTGTTGGCCTTGTGTTCGACTGGTTCCTTTTTACGTGGATCGACGCCGGCGGCCTTGGTTTCCGTTCCGGCCCCTTTGGCCCCTTGCGATTGGGTGGACGGGCGGAAGGAACGGAGCACGCCCTTGCGGTCGGTGAAGTATTCGAGGACCGTGGCGGGCTTTTTCTCCAGTTCGCGCGGATGGAAGTGCAGCTCGTCGTCCTGGATGTAGAAGACGTAGCCCGTAACTCCGTCACCGTCCTGTTCACGGGCTTTGGCCGCGAGTTCCTTGAGGAACTGGGCGTCGGAGATGTTGCTTTGCACCACCCGCAGATGCCGTACCTTGGTGGGTTTCACTGACGGAGTGAGACTGTTGGCCGCGGCGATCTCCTCAGCGATTTCAGAGTAGAGGATGCCGGGCGGCGGTTTCTTCCAGACCTTCTGGTTTTCCTTTCCGGCCAGCTTGAAACCTTTGTCGTAGGCCTTGATGCGGATGGTCGGGTCGCCGTTTTCGGGAAAGTCGTAGTCGATGTCCTTGATGACCGCCTTCTTGCGCGGCGAGAGGTTATCGACATAGCCGAAGCGGGCGACGATCTCGTTGCCCTCCTGGAATAGCGGGTCGTCCACGAACTGGAGGTTGCGGTCCGTGACGGACAGCTCCAGCACGTCCAGCTCCTCCTCGTTGTCCTCGAAGACGAACGAGGTGATTTCCTGCGTGATATCCGCGGAGAGCTGTTGCCCTTCGATCTGGATCAGAAAGGTCGGTTTGAATGTATCGAGGTCCATGCGCCTGTCTCCGGTCATACCGCCGGTATGGCGGTCTTCACCGGATACTTACCGGCGCTCAAGCAAAGGTGTCGGCACGGAAGGAACGAAAGGCGGGCTCAGCTCAGCAGCCGCATCTGAACATGCTCCACGGAGGGAATCCGGAGCACGGTGCCGGGCTCGAGCTCCAAGGGGAAGAAGATGTCGTTGTAATCGCAGATGATCCACCACAGGTCGGCCCGGCCCAGGTAGTGGTGCGCCAGCAGATCCAGCCTGTCGCCGTCGACCACGGTGTGGAAACGGTCATCCGGGCGGGGAGTTGTATCGACGCGCGGACGGGCCCCCAGGAACTCTTCACCGTGATCCGTATAAAGGATGCCCGCGGCGTAGCGGGAACGACGTCCGATCATCCACGCACCTCCGAGTAATCCACCGATTCATCGATGTACTCCTCCAGCACCATGTCGACCTCGGCATGCTGCGGCAGAAGGCTGTCGCGGTCGAACATGTGGAAGAAACGCGCCTTTACCTGGCGAACCACGCAAAGCACCCCAGGATAAAGGTCGCCGAACATGAACAGCACACGGTGCGGGGCGTTCTTGAGCATGGTTCCGGCGTGCTCCGGGTAAAGCAGTGAGCGCAACCAGTCCACCGACTCCTTGACCGGTCCCTTGAAGAACAGGAGCTTGAAGCTGATCTTGCGCGGCTCGCCGGCCACGTACTGGTGGCGGGGGTGGCTCATACCGGGAATTTTGATGGCCGCATACGCAGTGCTCTTGTCGTCAACAATATCGTTGGGGTTGTATTGGAAATCGAGATAATCGCCCGTATCCACATCCACGAGGTAGGCGGTGATCTCTTTCTGGTCCCAGGCCATGCTCAGATCTCCTCGATCTCGACCACGGGCCTGCCCAGCCTGATGGCATGGTCGATTTCCCGGCGCATGCCGCTGGAAACCCCGTCTCCGGTGTAGACCCACACCTCGTCACAGGTTTTCATGAACTTCAGCCCGCAGGCGATGCCCAGCTCCCGCTCCGACGCCTTTTCATCGTCAAGGAAGCGGGTATACAGGAGATGGGGCGCGAAAGGCGCGTGGCCGCGTTCCACGGCCTTGCGGCACAACCTTTCGGCGACAGTTACATTGCGGGTGACGTCCCCGGCGTATCGACTGCAAATGAATATTCTCTTCACGTTTACCTCACAGCGTCTCGTAATTCTTAATCTTGCGCTCGCGCAGATCGCGGTAGACCGACTGCGCGACCTGTCGCCCGTCAAGCAGGGTGGTGACCGATACATCGATGGGCCGCTCAGCAAGCGCGTCAAGTTTGGCAAGGATGGCCTCGAACACGGGCAGCAGGTTTTCTCCCGCCCCTGGTTGCGCGAAACCGGTGTTTACGGGAGCGAGGACGCCCCTGGTCTCACCGAGAAGACGCGATTGTTCGGGAGGCGCGGCCGCCGTGCGTGTTTCAATGGCTGCCGGTTCAGTTCCTAAGAGAGGGGGCGTTCCCGCCCAAGGGACCTCGCCCGTGACGACCGGCGTGAGCGCCAGGGTCCCTGCCAGCATGGCCGGTGCGGCGACCTGTCCCGCCATATCGTTCATGAAACCGAAGGCACCCGCGATTGCCCGGGCGGGTATTGTCGCGGCTCTCGCGATTCCTCCGGCAAGCGTTTCCAGGAGAGCCGAACCGCTGCGGGTGAGGTTGGCCAGCGGACCTTCCTTTGCGTCAGAAAACGGCAACAGGTTGCGAACGAACGACAGGGCCGACTTGGCGGCCCGGTACGGCGCGGTCACCGCCGATCTGATCCCTTCGCCCACCGTGGTGAGAATCGCCTTGCCGCTTTCAAAGGCGGACCCCGCCAGGTTGGAGACAGTGGATGTAACGGATTTCCACGCGCCGGAGGCGGCGTTCTTCACCTTTTCCCACGCGGAAGATGCAACCGAAGTGAGTCCTTCGAAGGGGGCTTTGATCCACTCCCAGGCGCTTTGCGCCATGGACCTGAGGCCGTCCCAGGCCGCGGAAGCGGCATTGGTGATATGGGTCCACGCACTCGAAGCCGCATCGGCGATCCAGGTAAACGGCGCGCTCACGGCGGACCACGCCGACTGCGCAAGGTTGCCGAGCCCGCTCCACAATCCGGTCGCTGTGGCGCGGATGCTGTCCCAGGCGTTCCGGGCCGTGTCTGAGATCCACTGGAACGGAGCTGTCACGGCATCCAGGGCGGCGGTTCCAAGAGCCTTGATTCCGTTCCAGGCGGAAGCGACCACGCCCGTGAGACCGCGCCAGGCGGACGCCGCAAGCTCAACGCCCTTCCGAAACGGCCAGGTCAGCGCGGAAAGGATGCCGGCACCGAGCGACTTGAGACCCTGCCATACCCAGTCAACGGCGGCGAGCATGCCCTTGATCGCCATCCCGAGAACCTTGCCGGGTAACGACAGTACACCCGCCATACCCTTGGCGAGCGTTTTCAGGATCGCGGCACCCGAAGCGGTCAGGCTGGAAAGCGGCCCTGTTTCCGCGTCGGAAAACGGCAGCAGTTTCCTGAGCCAGCCGAGGGCTTTCTTGAGCAACTCGAAGGGATAGGTCACCGCCGACCAGATGCCTTTTCCGAGGGCAATCAGGATGCGCTTGCCAGCCTCGAAAAAGGTGGTGTCACCCGAGAGAAAGCTCCGGACCGCACCGAATAGGTCCGCCAGGGTCCGCACGAGCGGCAGGTCCATGAAGGCTCCAACAACGGCGGTCGCCACGGAATTGAAAAACCGTCCCAGCCCTGAGAAAACCCCCTTGATGAAATCCCAGACACCGACGATCACGTCCCGGGCCCACCGGAACGGAGTGGCCAGGAAATCGAACACGGCGCTGCCGATGGACTTCAAGCCGTCGAGCACGGAAATGTCGCCGGTCAGCACCTGCCAGACCGTGTAGACGACCCGGCCCACCATACGGAGCGCCTGGACCAGGAGCCGGATCGGCAGGAAAAACTTGTAGATGAACTTTCCCGCCTCGATGAAGGCGGTGACGATCACCTTGCCCAGCCAGACAACGGCGCGCACCACCCAGGCGACGACCTTGATAACCGCCACCAGGTTGTAGATCATGAACTTCAGGAGATATGCCCCCACCTGGGCGATGACGCCGAGCACCGTGCCGAGGGTCTCTCCCAGGCTTCGATAGGAAGAAGCGTCGGCGGATTTGGCCGCCAGACCGAAGATTTCCAGCACCGAGAACACCGCCTTGTAGAGTGCACCGTATGCCTGCATGAGCGCCCGGACCGCCGGTTCGAGGATCGCCCTGATCTTTCCGAAGGCACTGGAGAAGGCCTGCCACAAACCGGTCAGGAATTGCCTTACCCGGTAGTAGACGCGGAACACCGTGACCACCAGTCCCATGAGACCCGCCTGCTCGAGCTTCTGCGCCAGCTCCGCGGACATCCGGCCCGTGCCGCCGCTCAAGGACGAGATCAATTCCCGGATGCCCTGAAAAACGAGTTTCACCTTCTCCCACGCCCCCAGGATCGTGTCGCGGATACCACCGAAGTTGGTCTCCCAGGCCCGTTTGAGCAGGTAGACGGCCAGCACCACGCCGCCGATGATGGCCACCACCGGCAGGAAATAGGTGGCGAACGCCGAACCCACACCGGCTACGGCCGCGCTCATTGCAGCGAGCCCCGCCTTGATGGCGGGGAGCATCAGGCCGATGGTTCCCGCCGCGGCAATCACGCCGCCGACAACGGCGAGCACCGCGCCCAAGGCCATGGACAGGGTGAGAACGACCATGGTCAGCCCCGGCATGGAGCGGGCGAGCTTCTGGAAAAACAGGATCGCCTTGGAGATCCCTTGGATCACGGGGGTCACCACCGGCAGGAGGGTCCGACCGATGATCTCGAAAAGGTTGCCGATCTGCTGGCGCAGGAGTTGGAACTGGCTGCCGATGTCCATGTTCATGGCCCTGGCCATCTCCTCGGTGACAGCGGTGCCGGTTTTCATGGCCTGCTCCACGGATCGGATATTGCCATCCAGAGACGCCATGCCCTGTGACATCTGCAACAGGAACTTGACGGCCTCGTCGGAGCCGAAGGCCTTCTTGATCTCCACCTGGACCGCGGCCTGGGACAGGTCGGGGAACCGACTCTTGATTTCCTGGAGAATGGGGATGATCCCTTTCAGCCGACCCGTGGAATCCACGAACGATAACCCGAGCTTTTCGCCCGCCTCGGCGGCCTTCATGATGAACGCCTTGTAGAGGGTACCGGCCTCGGACCCCGGCATTGTCGTCTGCAGCTGTCCGAGGATGGCGAGTTGCTCCTGCAAAGGAACGTTGGAGGAGGCGGCAACCGCGCCGATGTTCTTGATGGCGTCCGCCATCTGGCGGCCGTTGGTCTTGAAGGATGCCACGGTCTGGGCCATGGCCCCGGCGAAGGTCCGCGCCCATTCCGCGTCCGACATATCCTGCATGATGGGCTTGAAGATGCCGTAGGCCGTGGTGAAGGTGCCGACCATCTCCTCGGTGGTCGCCTTGGTGGCTTTGCCGGTGAGCGCGGCCATGGCCGTGAATGCCCCGACCGCCTCGTCGGTCAACCCCGAGAGGGCGGAGCGGACGTCGTAGGCGGCGGTGATGAACTCGGCCTTGTTGGAACCGGCCCATGTGTTGGTGAAGGATTCCGCGGCATTCTCGATGGCCTGCAAATCCTTGACCCCGAGGGAGGACAGTTCGCCCAGCGCTTTCTGGGTGGCGGCGGTGGATGCCACGAGGCCGACCGGCACGGCCATGAGAGCCAGACCCGCGCCGATCATCATGGTGCCTTTCTGGATGCGGTCGAGGTTGCGCGTCATTCGTTCGCTGGATGCTGCGACCGTGGCGTCCAGCGACTGCATGGACGACTGG
>ENA-OSEO01004629-OSEO01004629.1-sediment-metagenome-genome-assembly--contig:-NODE-4629-length-14142-cov-2.882190_pt1 | contig 14142 bp, 15 predicted proteins | sample MGYA00237883_ERZ534232 | MGnify/ENA metagenome assembly ERZ534232 | reverse complement strand
ATGATAAAGGCCTGCTGGCTGGCTGTCCCCGCCAGGGTCCTAAGGCCCAGGGGACTTACCCCGAACTCCGCAAGCCAAGGCCCGGCCCGGCGGCCCGCCTCATCGTCTCCGCAGACTCCGGCGTAGGCCACCTTGTGCCCCAGGCGGGCCAGGGCGCAGGCGGCGGTGGCCGCCTGACCCCCTCCGCAGGTCATAAGATGCTGCATGCGCAGCTTGCCGCCCTGGGTGGGGAAGCCTTCCACCAAACAGAGGTGATCGCAGGCGTTGAGCCCTAGGCAAAGGACGTCAAAGGAGCGCTCCGAGCCGGGAAGCGGCGTCAGGGCGGAGTCCACCTGTTTCAGGACTCCTTTTTAAGCACGCGGACCGGCACCACGCCTTCCAGGGACTTGGCGAATTTCTGCGCGTCGGCCTCGCTGCCTACGATGGCTCCGTAATGCATGGGTATGGCCAGCCTGGGGTTGATGGCCTTGGCCGCGGCCACCGCCTGGCCGGCGGTCATGACATAGGTGCCGGATACCGGGAGCAAGGCCACGTCCACGTCCAAATCCGCCATCTCCGGGATATGGTCCGCGTCGCCGGCGTGGTAGATGCTCACCCCGGACACCGTGACCACAAAGCCCAGCCAGCCTTTGGCCTTGGGATGGAAATTTTTGTCCGTGTTGTAGGAGGGGACCACCCGGATTTCGGCGCCTTTCAGCTTTAGGGTGTCGCCGGGCTTGACCACCTTGATCTCGCCGGTAAGCTTTTTGGCGCTGTCCGCCTCGGTCACGATGACCGTGTCCGGTCCCTGTATCTTGGCGATGTCTTCCGGCGAGCAGTGGTCAAAGTGCTCGTGACTGACCAGGATCAAAGACGCGGGAGGGCCGCCCTTGATTTCAAAAGGATCGAAATATATGGGCCCGGCCGCGGTATCCAACCGAAAGGCGTCATGACCCAGCCAATGCAAGGACGCCACCATCTGGTCAATGGCGGCTTTCTCGGCCATTTCTCTCCTCCTGTAAATCGTGGCGCCCCGGCAAGCCAGCCTATTTTTCGTCTAAAACCACCCGATGGTTCACCAGGGACATGGATTTTATTTTGGCCTTTAACACCTTCTGTTCCCCATAAATGGAGACCAGCCGGATCTTGCCGTCGTTTTGAGGCTCTATGAGGTCCACGTCGGCAAGCAAAAGGTCCTCTTTCCCCTCCCGGTTCACGAGGTAAGCGTTGGCTTCACACATGGTCTAGCAACTCCTTGAGGCCAACCTTTATTATCTGGTCGACCAAATGCGGCAGGGGATCGTGCTTTACCCCCGCCACTTCCACGTTTTCCTGGGTCAAAGGCAGCAGGAACTTGCGCGCCCGGCAACGGGCCACGGCGGCCGCCATTTCGGCGGTCATCTCCCCCATCATGGAGTCGGCCAATACGATGCTTATGGGCCCGATGACCACGTCGGCTCCGCAAACGCTAACCTTTACGGCATTTTCCCCGGTAGCACCACGGTTGGCCCCGGACTTCATCATCTGGGCGGTAGCGATGGCGTTGGTGCCCAGGGCCAGCACCTCACAGTTTTCGCCGTATTCCTCTTTGAGTCGGCGGATGACAAGACCCCCGATACCTCCGCCTTGGCCGTCTATAACACAGATGCGCATGAATTTCTTTTGCCTCTTTTTGAGGATACACCCCTTAGGTTTGACGATCAAGTCCGGTATAATTGACTTTATAGCCTAGCCTATGATTGGCTATTGGAGGCGGAATCAATCCGCCGCCAGGGGACCACGAGAAGATAGCATGTATTTCCAGCCGCTGGGATTTTTTTTGGGGGCCTACCTTTTGGGGGGCGTGCCTTTCGGGCTTTTGGTGGCCAAGGCCTTTGGCGGACCCGACCCCCGCTCGGCCGGCTCCAAGAATATCGGGGCCAACAACGTGGCCCGCCTGGTGGGCAAAACCGCCGGCTTGATTACGCTTCTGTTGGACGTGGGCAAAGGGGCCGGCCCCACGGCCCTGGCCCTTTCCTGGCTTCCCACTTGGCAAGCGGCCCTGGTGGGTTTGTGTTCCTTTACGGGCCACGTCTGGCCCGTGTTTTTGGGTTTCAAGGGGGGCAAGGGGGTGGCCACCGCCATCGGCGTCACCCTGGCCTTTTCCCCCAGCGCCCTGGCCGGGGTGCTGGCCGTCTTTTTCCTGACCGCCTGGCGGACCGGATATGTTTCGGTGGGTTCCATGGCCGCCTGCGCAAGTGTGCCCCTCTGGCTGCTGTTGGCGGGAGAGCCCTGGCCCCTGGCCACGGCCGGTTTGTTCATGGCCCTGGCGGTCATCTGGCGCCACCGGGAAAACATCGCCCGCCTGCGGGCGGGGCAGGAGCATGGCCTGCCTTAAGCCGTCTTATATAACGACTACTTATGTTATACGCTGTCGTTTTGAGCAAGCCTGCAATTTAGAGGCGATCCAGGCGGCTTTTCTGGCGACGGCGGGCCTTGGGTTCCCGGCGGGAGGGCCCTTTTTTCCGGGTGGTGAAGTCCCAGGCCGGCTCTTCCTCGCCCGCCGCGGAAGAACCGGCGCCCAGGGCCGCGTCCAAAAGCTTTAAGGCGAATTCGCGTGCGCCGATGACCTCGGCCCCATGGCGGCGGCAGCGCTGGCCCAGATCCCGGTCGTCGGTGATCACGGTGATTCCCGCTCCCTGGGCGGCGGCCATCCCCGCAATGACATCGTCAGCCGAGCGCGCCGCGCCGGAATAGATCGCCGGGATGCCGCGCAGACTGGCCCGCCCGCCCGAATGATCAGGGCCCTTATCCAAAACCAGGGTTATCTTGTGGGATTTTTCCTGGCGGTAAAGGCGTAGGGCCTCGGCCAAGGCCTCGGGCTCGTCTCCGCCCTGACCGTCCGCCCAAAACTCGGCCCCCGCGTGGATCAGGTTATAGCCGTCTATCACCAGATGCATGGGAAAAGCCATCGCTGCCTAAAAAAACGCCCGCGTGCGGACGAGGCCCGGAGAAGGAAGCCTTGGTGCCCCCATTTCCCTGCGGGTCCGTCCGCTTACCCAAGGACAAGGGAGCCTCCGGGGCCTTCACCCCAAAATAGCCAGCAACCGCTCCAGGTCCTGGTCGGAATAGAATTCGATGGTGATGCTGCCCTTTTTGCCCCGGCGCCTTATATTCACCTTGGTGCCCAGGTTTCTGCCCAAATCCTCCGCCAGGCTGCTCAGGTAGGCCTGGACCTCGCCGGTGGCCTTGGGCCGGGCTGGTTTGAGCAGGGACTTCACCAGGCTTTCCGCCGCCCGCACGCTGAGGCCCTTTTTTACGATATCCTCGCGGGCCTTGCGCTGCAAAGGCTCCGAGTCCAGGGACAAGAGGGCCCGGCCGTGGCCCGCGCTTAGGATCCCCTCGGCCACGTCCTTTTGCAAAAATTCGGGCAGCTTCAAAAGGCGTAACAGATTGGCCACGGTGGAGCGGTCCTTGCCCACCTGGGTTGCTATCGCCTCCTGGCTCAAGGAGAAATCCTGGGCCAGGCGCTGATAGGCCGCCGCCTCTTCCATGGGATTAAGGTCTTCCCGCTGCAAGTTCTCCAAAAGGGCCAGAAGAAGGGTCTGCTCGTCGCTGGCCCGGCGGATGACCACCGGGACTTGGGTGAGCCCGGCCAACTGGCTGGCCCTAAGCCTCCGTTCCCCGGCGATAAGCTGATAGCCCTCGCCTGTGGGCCGCACCAGAATCGGCTGCAAAAGCCCGTGTTCGGCAATGGAATCCGCCAGGGCCTTGAGCGCCTGGGGCTGGTAAGTGCGGCGGGGCTGGAAGGGGTTGGGCTCCAGGCGCTCCACGGGGACTTCGATCACCCTTTCGCCCGGCCTGGGATCCACCGGCGAAACCCCGGTTGCCAGGCCGTTATCCCCCAATAGGGCGGCCAGCCCCCGCCCCAAGGCCGGCGCCTTCTTGCGGGCGATCGAAGGCTTTTTCTTGTCCTCGGGCCCGTTCATGCCGTCACGCCTTGATCGGGCGGCCTGCGGTGGCCGTTCACGAACTCTTGGGCCAGAGCCAAATAGCTTTGGGCGCCCACGCTCTTGAGGTCATAAAGCAAGGCCGGCTTGCCGTGGCTGGGTGCCTCGGAAAGCCGTACGTTGCGGGGAACCACGGTGCGGTAGACCAGGTCCTTGAAATGACGGCGCACGTCCTCGGCCACCTGATGGGAAAGGTTGTTGCGCTGGTCGAACATGGTGAGCAGGATGCCCTCCAGGGAGAGACCGGGATTTAGAGTGCGGCGCACCCGGGCCACGGTGCGCAAAAGCTGGGTGAGGCCCTCTAGGGCGTAATATTCGCATTGCAAGGGGATGAGCACGCAGTCGCAGGCGGTGAGCGCGTTCACCGTGAGCAGCCCCAGGGAGGGAGGGCAGTCCAGGAAGATGTAGCGGTATCTTGGCGCCAGGGGCCGCAGGCACTCGGCCAGGATAGTCTCCCGCTGGGGCCTGGCCACCAGCTCCACCTCGGCCCCGAATAGGTTTACGTTGGAGCCTATCAGATTCATGTGTTTGAAAAAGGTGGGCCGCAAGGCGGACTCGGGATCCGCCTGGCCTATGAGCACCTCGTAAAGGGTGGGATCTTGGGGGCCTATCTGAGCCCCCAGGCCGCTGGTGGCGTTGCCCTGGGGGTCGCAATCCACCAGAAGAACGTCCTTTTTGGCCGCGGCCAGGCTGGCGGCCAGATTCACGGCGGTGGTGGTCTTGCCCACTCCCCCCTTTTGGTTGGCTATGGCGATGATTTGGCCCATGGGCAGTTAACCTCGTCCCTGGCCCGCCGAGCATGGCAGCGCTCGGGAGGTCGGACAAAACCGCGCTTTTGCCCGGCCGATAGGCGCGGTCAAAGCCATGGACGGCTTTGATCGCAACTTAGTATAAGCCGGCCGTAAAATGGTGCTCTGGGTGATTCACCGAGCAAGCCCGGGGCGGGGCCTCGGCCTATTTCGCCGGGTCACTTCCTCTTTCGTCCGCCGCGCTTGCCGCGGCTGCGTTTTTTGGCGGCTGAGGCCTTGGCCGCCGTGGCCGGTTCCGGCTGCTCCGCATCCGGCGATTCGGCCGCCTGCAGCCTGGGCCGGGGGTTCGCCGGCTTGGCCAAGGCCGGCGCCGTGGCCCGCTTGAGTATCGGCCGGCCCTCGGGCAGAAGCAAAATGAAGGGGCTGGCCACATAAACGGAGGAATAGGTGCCCACCACCACGCCCACCATCATGGCAAAGGCGAAGTCCTCGATGACTCCTCCTCCCAAAATCCAAAGGCAGATCAGCACGATGAGGGTGGTGCCCGAGGTCAGGATGGTGCGGCTTAGGGTCTGGTTCACCGACTCGTTGATCACCACATCCAAGGACTTGCGCCCGGCTTTTTTCAAATTCTCCCTGATCCGGTCGTACACGATGATGGTGTCGTTTAGGGAGTAACCAATAATGGTCAAAATGGCGGCCACGATGGCCAGGGTGACTTCCTTGTCCAAAAGGCTGAAGACCCCCACCGTTATGGTCACGTCATGGATCAAGGCCACGATGGCCCCCAGGGCGTAGCGCAGCTTCAAAAGCCAGCAGGCCCCCAAGGTGACCACCAAGGCCGTTACGATAAGGGCCACTATGCCCGTGTCCTCCGAACCTGTGGTGCCCGCCAAAAAGGCCTGCACCAGCAAGGTGGCCCCGGCCAGGACGCCCGCCATCAAGGCGGCCAACCCCCATTTGGCCTCGAAGCGGCCCGAGATATAAACCGCGATCAGCAAGATGGAGAAGAAAATGGCCAAAAGCGCCTTTTTGCGCAGGTCCTTGCCCACCTTGGGTCCCACCATCTCCACCCGGCGGACCTCAAAGCCGTCCTGGTAGGTCTTTTTCAGGGTTTGGCCGATGCTATCGCCCAGGCCGTCCAAATTGCGGTCGGAGCGTTCCACCCGCACCAGAAACTCATTGCCTTCCCGGCCGAAGCGCTGCACCAGGGCGTCGGCCATGCCCAGGGGCGCCAAGGCTTTTTTTATGGCCGCCGCATCGGTTGGCGCCTTGAATTTCAATTGGACCACGATGCCGCCGGCGAAATCTATGCCGTAGTTGGGCCCCCCCTGCAGAAAAAGGGAGACAATAGTCAGAAGAATCAGAAAACCGGAGGCGGCAAAGGCCAGTTTACGTTTGCCAACAAAATCCAGGTTTATGCCGGGCTTGATCAGTTCCATGGGTTCTCTTTGCCTTTTCTATCGTTTCAGCATCAAATGCTTATCTGCTTGACGCGAAAGCGGGTCAGGACCACATCGAATACCACCCTGGTGAAGGTGATCGCCGTCAACATTGAGCTGGCCAGACCCAGGGACAAGGTGACGGCGAACCCCCTGATGGGGCCGGTGCCGAACTGTAACAGAACCAGCGCCGCGATTAGGGTGGTGACGTTTGCATCCAGGATGGTCAAGATGGCCTTGCTGTAGCCCGCGTCCAAGGCCGCGGCCGGGGTTTTGCCCAGCCTCAGCTCCTCGCGCACGCGTTCGAAGATGAGCACGTTGGCGTCCACGGCCATACCGATGGTGAGGATGATGCCCGCGATGCCGGGCAGGGTCAAGGTGGCCCTTATGCTTTCCATGGAACCCAACACGGCCATGATGGCCAGGATGAACAGCAAATTGAGGAACAGGGCCGCATCAGCCAGCAGACCGGACCAGCGGTAATATATGAGCATGAACAGCACCACCAGGGCCAAGCCCACTACCATGGAGGTGATCCCCTGTTTTATGGAATCCATGCCCAGGCTGGGGCCCACGGTACGCTCTTCCAGAATGCGCACCGGCGCGGGCAAGGCGCCCGAACGCAACACCACCGCCAAGTCCCTGGCCTCCTCCATGGTGAAGTCGCCGGTTATGCGGGCCTCGCCGCCGGTGATGGGCTCCTGGATGACCGGCGCGGACTGCACCTTGTCATCCAGGATTATGGCCAGCCGTTTTTTCACGTTAGCCGTGGTGAGCTGGGCGAACTGGCTGGCCCCGCGGGCATCGAAAGAGACGGTGACGTAGGGCTCGTTATACTGGGAATCCATGCGCACCCTGGCGTCGGTGATGGTGTCGCCGGTCATTAGCACCCGTGAGCGCAAGACGATGGGATCCTTGGTGACTCTCCCCGAGGCGCGGTCGCGGTGATAGAGATAGTTGAGCTCGCTGCCCGCCGGCATCGTGGCCTTGGTCACCGATTTGGGATCCACCGAGTCGTCCACCAGCTTGAAGGTAAGCTGGGCGGTCTTGCCGATGATGGCCTTGGCCCGCTGCGGGTCCTTTATGTCGGGCAGCTGCACCAGGATGCGTCCGCCCTCCTGGGGCACGATATCCGGTTCGCCCACTCCCACCAGGTCCACGCGGTTCCTAATCTTTTCCAGGGCCTGCGCCGCGGCCATATCACGTATGTGACTGGTCGCCTGCTTGGTCAGCTTCATGGTGAACAGCATCTTGCCGTCGGGCAAGTCTTTGGGCTGTTCCAGGCTGAAGTCAGGATATCCCCTCTGCACCAGGTCCTCGAACTTGGCCTGGTCGCTCTTGGCCAGAAGGGTGACCTTGATGAGCCCGCCCGCTTCGGCCTCGGGCCGCATGGCGCGTATTTTTTGGTCCTGCATCTTGCGCCTAAGTTCCTGGCTCATCCGTTCCACCTGGGCCTCCACCGCCTTATCCACATCCACTTCCAGGACCAGGTGCATGCCGCCTAAAAGATCCAGGCCCAGCCGAATACGGTCGCTGACCATGAATGTATTCCACCACGAAGGCATTCTGCCTCCCAAGGTGGGCAATAGCAGATACAGGGCCACCAAGATGCCGACCGACCACAGGGCCACCTTGAGCTTGAGGTTCTTAGGCAAGTTTCTCTCCTTGGCTTAAACGCAACTATCTAGCAAGAAAGCAAATTGTGTCTCTACTTCTTTTCCTTGGCCGGAGCCGGCGCGGGCTGCTGGGGGTTGACCACGCCGCTTATGGAGCCCCGGTTAACTTTTACCCTCACCTGGGGAGCGATTTCCAAAATAACCACCTGTTCATCCAGGCCGGTGACGCGACCGAACATGCCCCCGGCGGTCAATACGTTATCGCCCTTGCGCAGATTGTTCAACATCTCGCGGTGGGTCTTGGCCTTTTTTTGCTGGGGCCTGATAAGCAGAAAGTAGAAAATGGCGAACATGAGAATCAACATGGGCAGCGGACCAGAAAGCATGGACCCCAGACCTCCCGCCCCGCCGCCGCCGCTGGGAGCGCCTCCCATGGCCCAAGCGATATTAGCCGCAAACAGATTAAACATGATTTCCTCCTTCAGGATGAGCCGCCTCCCCACCATTCTCCCCGGCGGGATAGGCCAGGAAACGACGGGCAAAGGCTGAATATTGGTTATGGTCAATGGCCTCTCTAAGCTCGGCCATAAGGTTTAAAATATAGTGCAGATTGTGGATGGTGTTCAACCTATAGGCCAAGAGTTCGCGGGCCATGAATAAATGCCGCAGGTAGGCCCGGCTGTATTGCCGGCAGGTAAGGCAGGTACAGCCCTCCTCCACCGGCTCGGGGTCTTCGGCGTAGCGGGCGTTACGCAGGTTGAGCCGGCCGTTTTTGGTGAAAAGGGCGCCGTTGCGGGCCATGCGGGTGGGCATCACACAGTCGAAAAGGTCCACCCCCAAACCGGCGCAGGCCACCAGGTCCTCCGGGGAACCCACCCCCATGAGGTAAACCGGTTTGTCCCCGGGCAGCTTGGGCACCGTATCCGCGATGACCTGCATCATCACTTCCTTGGGTTCTCCCACGGAAAGGCCACCCAGGGCATATCCGTCAAAGCCATTCTCACAGATAAGCTCCACGCTCTTTTCGCGAAGGTCGGTAAAAACCCCGCCCTGCACGATGCCGAACAGCGCCCCACTTTCTTCACCCTGGGCCCTTTTAGCCTTTTTCGCCCAACGGGCGTCACGCTCGAGGGCCCCTTGCACATATGCCCGCCCCGCCCCGGCGGGAGGGCATTCGTCCAGCATCATCATTATATCGCTGCCCAGCTTATTTTGCGCCTCGATTACATTCTCCGGGGTCAACCGCATCAGGTTTCCGTCCAGATGGGAACGGAAACTCACCCCTTCTTCGTCCACTTGGCGCAAGGCAGCCAGGCTGAAGACCTGATAGCCCCCGCTGTCCGTCAAAATGGGGCCCGGCCACCCCATGAAACCATGCAGACCTCCCATCTTGGCCACCACCTCCACGCCGGGCCGTAAAAGCAGGTGGTAAGTGTTGGCCAGGATCATCTGCGCGCCCAGGCCGGCCACTTCCTCGGGCAGCATGCCCTTAACCGTACCCTGGGTGCCCACCGGCATAAAGGCCGGAGTCCTTACCTCTCCCCGGCGGGTTGCCAGTCTGCCCGTCCGCGCCCGTCCGCTTTGGGACGCAATGGAAAAAAGAAGGCGCCTCATGTCTACAGGATCAGCATGGCGTCGCCGAAGCTATAGAAGCGGTAGTCCTTCTCCACCGCCTCGGCATAGGCCTTAAGCATCCTCCCGCGTCCGGCCAAGGCCGCCACCAGCATCAACAATGTGGTGCGGGGCAAGTGGAAGTTGGTCAAAAGGCCGTCTACCACTTTAAAGCGAAAGCCCTCGCCAATCAAGAGGTTGCACCAGCCCTGACCCGGCCGGGGCACTCCGCCGGGCCCCACCCGCCACTCCAGGGCCCGCAGACTGGTGGTGCCCACGGCCACCACTCGCCCTCCGGCGGCCTTGGTCTCGGCCACCGCCCGGCTCAACCCTTCGGGCACCTCCACCCACTCGGCGTGCAGGCGGCCCGCGGCCAGATCCTCTGCCGAGGGCTCGGCAAAGGTTCCATAGCCCACATGCAGGGTGAGACGGGCCGTGCCCACCTTGCGCCGTTCCAGGGCGGCCAGAAGACCCCGGCTTAGATGCAGGCCCGCGGTGGGCGCGGCCACCGCTCCCTCCTTGCCGGCGTAAACCGTCTGGTAGCGCTCGCGGTCGTTTGCCCCGGGTCCATCCGGCCTCTTGATATAAGGCGGCAGCGGCACCTGCCCCAGGCTTTGGGCCAAGGCCAGGGCCTGGCCGGGAAAACGCAGAAAAGCCCTGCCCCGCTCAAACCGCTTGATTACTTCTAAAAAGACCGGCGGCTTGCCGGCCAACTGCAGCCTGCTCCCTACCGGCAAGGTCCGATGGGAGCGCAGAAGTACCTCTTGAATCTCCCCGCCCCGGTCATCCCGGTCCACGGGTTGGGCAGGACGCAAAAGCAAAATCTCCACCCCACCACCAGTGGGCCTGACCGCCCTAAGCCTGGCGGGGATAACTTTAGTGTCATTCAGCACCAAAAGATCACCCGGGTTCAGCCAACGAGTGAGATGCGCCACCTTTTGGTGAATAAACTCCTCGGAGGCCCGCCTTAATACCATCATCCGGGCCTGTACCCTGCGCGGGGCAGGATACTGGGCGATCCGCTCCGTCGGCAGGTCGTACTCATAGGCGGCCAGTGGATCGTTTTGGCCGGTTTTAAGGCTGGCGCTAAGCATAGCCTATCTTTTCCCGGGCACCTTTTTCCCTTAACCGGAGCCGTGACTTTTGCCTAAAAAGCCGGCTACGGCTTTTTTTACCTAAAAAAATATAGGTCTTGCCAGGGATAGGCGGTTTTTGGACTAGATGCCCCGGCGAGCCTGGTTTCAAAAAGCCTTTTACGGCCTAAACCCTATAAAGAATTGCATGATATGCCGAAGGCCCCACCTTGTCAAGGCCGCCCCAGGGCCTTGGTCCTCAAAGGATCGGCGGCCATGGTTCGGCATGGCCCGGCAGATAGGATGTCAAAGCCATGGCCGGGTTTGATATCAAACTAAGTATAAGACGTTTGGCTTGCCCGCCCCGACGGCGTTTCACCCAAATTTGGTTGACTTTCGGCTGAGCTAGGGCGTTTCCGCGCCGTCATGACGCTCACGCATACCCATTACCCGGGCCCCCAAGCCAAAAAGGTAATGCAGGCCCTCGGTTACCAAAAGGCCCAAGACCACCAGACCGCCAATGGTGAAGATGCGCGGTAAAAAATTTTCCCAGTCCCAGGGCCGGCCGGAAAAAAGGCCTTCTTCTTGGATCAGCCACTCGAAAGGACTGAACTTTCGGGATCCCCCCCCGCCGTGGCTGACCAAACCTTCTTTGCTGGGGACCCAAGCGGCTTGCCCGGGCAGCAAAATATTTCCGGCCGCTTCCAACATCTCGCCGGGTTCCGGTCCGGAAGATTGCTCCAGTTTGGTATGCACATAGTCCACCCGCAGAATACGCTTTAAGGCCTCAAGCGGTATCACCCGGTAGGGTAGGCGCTGGAAGGCCAGCCACTCACTCCAACTCTCGTCGAGGATCAATCTGACCAGGCTGTCATCGACGTCGCCTTGGCCGGCAAGACTCCTGCCGTCATAGACCTGGGGTACGTCGAATAAATTGGCAATATAACTTAAAGAATCATCATCTCTAAGCCACTCGGGACGTAACCAATCATCTGAAGGGACCATGGTGGCCCAGGCGCATAAGGGAACCACCAAAAGGGCCAAGGTGAGGGCGCAGACAACCCCGCGGGCAAACACGGCCTTGTTTCCCCGACCGGCGCCAAGCATGGGGAAAAGTCTTTTCATATGTATTAAATAGCATGAAATAAGGCTTGGCGCCAAGCCCGCCGGACAAAGGTGCCTGACTGAGGCCCAAGCAATAAAAGTTTGCCAAAGCTGACCCGCCCAACCATTAACCGGCTCGACCGGCCAAGGCCAAGCGGATCGCCTGCAAACGCCTCTGGTATTCCAAATACAGATCCCGGGATTGTTCAAGCCCCACTTTGCTAAAGCGAACCAAGGAGCCCGGTCGGGCCTGGGCCAACTTAGCCAGATCGGGCGAAATCACCGTCGCAATCTTGGCGTACCCGCCCACGGTCCGCTCATAGAGCAATATGATGGGATCGCCTTGGGCGGGAACCTGGACGCTTCCCGGCATCACCGGTTCGCTGACGATGCCATTGGGCGCGCCTTTTTTAAGGGGAACCCGCCTGCCCTCCAGACGGCAGCCCACCCGGTCGGAGTCCATGCTCACCCTGAACTGGCCGGAAAAGAAAATCTCCAGGCCCTGGTCGAAATAATCGTCCTGGGGGCCCGGCAGGGCGCGCAGTTCGGTCTCGTTTTCCAGCTCGGGCCGGAACTTTGGGGGCAGGCTCAAGATGCCGGTTTCCCTCACCCGCGGGCCGCAGGCCAATAGATCGCCCTTGCGCAGAGGACGGCCCTGGTAGCCGCCCAGGGCACCGTCCAGATAGGTGGAGCGGCTCCCCATGACCTGGGGGACCAGAACCCCGCCGCCAACGGCCAAATATGCCCGCACCCCTTTCTGCGCCGCGCCTATGGCCAGGACATCTCCCGGCCGCAGCCCGAGGCTTGTCCACAAGGGAACCGGCTCCTGGTTTAGTTTCAAGGGCATCAAAGCCCCGCCCACGCAGACCGTCACCGGAGCCAAGGCCCTAAACTTCATGCCCATTAAGGTCATTTCCAGGGTGGCCGCCCCTTCGGGGTTGCCCACCAGAAGGTTGGCCACGCGATGGGAAAAACGGTCCAAGGCCCCGGAGACCGGGACTCCGCAGCGCCCCCACCCCGTGCGGCCCAAATCCTGCACTGTACACAGGGGGCCGGCTTGCAGAACTTCCAAGACATCCATGGCCTTCAGCCAGCCTTGCCCAGCAGTTCATACTCCGGCTTGGTGATGGGCCGGAACCGGAGCTGGTCGCCGGCCCCGAGCAAAAAGGGGTTCTTGCGGTCGGGAGCAAACAGCCTAAGGGGAGTGCGGCCTATCAACTGCCATCCCCCGGGGCTATCCAGGGAATAAATGCCGGTCTGCCCGCCGGCTATTCCCACGCTGCCGGCGGGCACCTTGATGCGCGGGGTGCGCAGCCGGGGGGTGTTAAGCTTTTCCGGCAGGCCGCCCAGATAGGGGAATCCGGGCGTGAAACCCAACATATAGACATGATAGGTAGGCTGGGAATGCAGGCCAATCACCTCCGCCGGGGACAAAGCGTGGGTCCGGGCCACGAATTCTAAATCCGGCCCGAAATCATCGCCGTAGCAAACAGGTATCTCCACGGTCCGGGCGGGAGGGATTTCAGCCCGGGAAAGGTCTTTGGCCAGGCCCAGCATAAATTCGAGGACCGTCCTGGCCTCCGCCCGCTGGGGCTCGTAGATAACCAATAAGGAACCATAGCCCGGCAAGGCCTCCCGCAGCCAGGCGGGCTTTAACCGCTCCAGCCGGGACAGGTCCGCCACCACCCGGCGATTGATAGCGGGGTCTATGCCTTGGCCATACTCCACCAAAAGGCCTTGGTCGCCGCAGGCCTTGCACTCGGGTTCTGTAAAAAGCCCGGACACGGCCGACTCCCACTAGCCGCCCGCGGCCATGGGCCTAAGCTCGACGCCGGCCTCTTCCAGCCGCTGACGGATGGCCCGGGCGGTTGCCGGGGCCTCCGGATTGTCACCGTGTATGCACAAGGTGTCCGGGGCCAGTTTGATCTCCGTGCCATCTATGGCCATAACCTTGCCTTCCTGCGCCATCATCAAGGCCCGCTTGGCCGCCTCCTGGGGCGAGGTAATCAGCGCCCCTGGCAGACGGCGGCTCAGCAGGGTGCCTTGGGGCGTATAGGCCCGGTCCGGATAGGCCTCATGGCGAATTTTAATCCCCAGTTCCCGGCAGACCTTCCCGCTCATTTCGCCCTTGGCCCCGGCCAAGGCCACGTATTGCAAGGACGAATCCACGCTAAGGAGGGCCTTGACCACGGCCCGCAGGGTCCCCTCGTCCTCCGCGGCCCGCAAGTACAGGGCGCCGTGGGGCTTTACATGGGTCAGCCTCGCCCCGTGCGCCCGGCAAAAGGCATTAAGAGCCCCCATCTGGTAAATGACGTAGTTGGCGATCTCTTCCGGCGTGCAGTCCATTCGCCGCCGGCCGAACCCCGGCAGGTCGGGATAGCTGGGATGGGCGCCGATTCCCGCCCCGTGGCTGGCGGCCAGCCTGACCGTGCGATCCATGGTCATGGCGTCGCCCGCATGCCAGCCGCAGGCGATGTTGACCGAGGTGACGAACCTGATTATTTCCTCGTCCGCGCCCAGTTTGTAAGCGCCGAAACTTTCCCCCATGTCGCAATTTATATCCATCCGCATGGCCGGCT
>ENA-OSEO01004628-OSEO01004628.1-sediment-metagenome-genome-assembly--contig:-NODE-4628-length-14145-cov-5.007322_pt1 | contig 14145 bp, 10 predicted proteins | sample MGYA00237883_ERZ534232 | MGnify/ENA metagenome assembly ERZ534232 | reverse complement strand
CCAAAAAGATGAACCGCCAGAAAGGCACAGAAACTGAGTCCGGTCAGGGCCATCATCTGCTTCTTGGCGATGGACGACAAAAGCGTTTTAATGAACCCGTTCATTTTATCTTTATTCCCCCTCCTGAAACATAGGGACATGTGGACGATCCGTTATTCATTTTTGTTGACAGTTAGATTCTAATGACGATTCCTCCGGAAGTCAGCCGATGATGAAAGGGTTATAAAGACGGGATTGTTTATTGTATACAGCTTTCTGTCACATTTGTTTCGTTTTTTACTCTTGCCGTTTTCCTCTGTCAAGCATTTTCCCTACCTCTGCTGGAAACGCCTCGGACATCCATTCTCAAACCCGGTATGTAAGCAGCAACGGCTCCTCCTTCTCCCATTTATGGCTATCCATCTGTAAGATGCGGCTGATTCTGATTCTTTAGGTGGCCTCAAAAAAAGCCAGCGTCTTCATGGCGCTGGCGCCGAGGTTGACGCTGGCCACCAGGACCATATGGCTCCACATAAACAGGATCAGACCGGTCCCGGCAAGCACTTGGAGCCGGTCAAATTATCCTGAGGTCCTGCCGGGTGCCTGAATATAAATCGTCGTGTCTATTGCTATTGTTTAAAACCTCTCCCCTAATTTGTCGTTGAGTCGGGATTTTCATGAGCTCAAACGTATCATGTCCTCTGTCCGTCCCCTTGTGGCGAATAAAGACTGATGGCCGTCACGCAGGGTCAGGTCCTCGATTTTCACGGGGTTTTCGGCCTTGGGCCGATCCTTGATGTAGTCCATTTGGGTCATTTTTACTTGGTCGTGATCGTTCATCTAAATCGTCTCCTCCCACAGTTCACTGGAACAAAAGGCGCAGATGCTCATAGAGCACCTTCAGCTGATAGTATAGGTTTTCAGGTATGGGAACCTGTGCCTGTGTGACGCCCGACGCCTCTTCCGATTGGATATACGCCATCACTCCCACGATAGCTGCGGCCCTTTTCTTATTGCGATCCATATGAACCTCGTCTATCCATAGGTATAGATTTCGTATTGGGTTCCCTTCCCCAACAGGGAATCTATCTTGCCCTGAATATCGGCTCTTTCACTGCTGGCCTGCCATCTTTCCCTCCCTGATCACTCTCTCATGTATTCAAACTTCTCCCAGAAATCCTTATCCTTCTCCTGCCAGTCCGGTCCGAACTTGTTTCGGCAGTAGGTGTTGCCGTTTCGTTCCAGCCACCGCCACCAAAGGCTCTTCCCTTTCTCCCTTGCCTCCAGGATGTCCTCCAGAAAGGTGGCGATATGTTGCATCTCGTCCTTGGGCACATACGAAGCGGCCCCCTCTTTGAAAGATCTGATCACATTTCCAGGACTCAGGGCGCGGGCCGTCAGCATCACCGCAGTCACATCTTTCTTATTGGCGATTTCCAGCAGCTTATACCCGTCCACCCCCATGATATCGAGGATGACCATGTCAACATATCGGTTTTCAAGCATTTCCCTGGCCGCAGGGTAGCTGGTGGCCTTTTCAACACGGCACATGGGGAGCAGGTCTTCCAGGGTCTCCAACACGTCCGGCTCATCGTCTACGATGAGAATTTTTTACCTTCCAGTCGACTCTTGTCCATATGATCAATTCCTCCCGGATGCCCTTTTCAGGCAGACCGCATCCGCGCTGCCCTTACCCTTTGAGGATGAGGTAAGTAAGATATCCTGCATAGCAGAGGAGCAGGACCAGCCCGTCTTTACGGCTGACGGTAAAGGTCTTTCGCATCATGATCCAGGGCAGAAAGCTGGTGACCATCATGGCCAGATAATCGATGAACAGTCCGCTTTCAAAAAATCCGCCCGGGATCGGAATGGGTCGGATGAGGGCCGCAGCCCCAAGGACACTGAGGATATTGAACACATTGCTTCCCACCAGGTTCCCGATGCTGATGTCCATCTCCTTTTTGACGGCCGCCACAACCGATGTGGCCAGTTCCGGGAGAGAGGTGCCGAAGGCCACGATGGTCAACCCGATGAATTTTTCGGACACGCCCAGGATGGTCATGATCACGACTGCCGAATCCACGACGCATTGGGCCCCGAAAACCACACCGGCGATCCCCGCAAGGATCATGAGGATCTGCCTGAACCGGGACGGGGTGTAGGCCACCGCTTCGATCCCCAGTTCCGCGAGAACGGCCCCCCCGTTCGCTCCCTGTCTCGATTCCCGAATCGCAATCCGGTAATTGAAAAGGGTGTAAAGGATGATCCCAGCGAAAAGGGTTTCGCCCTCGAGTCGTCCAAGGGTGTCGTTCATGGAAATCAACAGAAGATAGAGAGAAATGCCGAGCATAATGGGGATATCCCTGCGCACCACGGACGGATGGCAGGTAATGGGCTGAAAGACCGCGGCCAGACCCAGGATAAGAGCGATGTTGCAGATATTGCTCCCCACGACGTTCCCCACGGCGATCATGCTCTTGCCCTGAATGGAGGCGATGACGCTGACCACCAACTCCGGCGCCGACGTGCCGAAGGCCACCACGGTCAATCCGATGACCACAGGACCGATCCCCAGACTTCGCGCCAGACTGGAGGCCCCCTTTACGAGCCATTCCGCCCCGTAGTAGAGCATCACGAAACCGATCAAACAAAACAATATGTGAAGCGCCATTCACCCTCTCGATTCGAAAACCTGCCTGAAGTCATTATGTTGTCAAATAGGTTTCAGTGTTCGGTGTGCCTTGCAACCGGTTGTCATTCAGTAGTCAATCGATCGCTACTGGGTCCCGCGTGTTCTGAGGCCCGAAAACCCGAAACCTGAAACCTCCTTCGCATCCAACAGGTTCGGTGTCTCGACTGCCCCGAAGGGGCCTCTTTTTCCGAGCCTGCCCTCGGAAAAAGCATAGACTGCTAAGCAGTGGCCTTTTTCGAAAAAAAGAGCTGATAGGCCGCTATGAGAATGAGAAGACCGAACCCAACCAGATCTGTTAACCACCCCGGCTTGATCAGGGCAAGGGCAGCCACCAGCAGCAGGAATCGTTCGATGATGGAGGCCTTCCTCAGGAGCCATCCCTGAACGGCCCCGGCCAGGGAAAGGGTCCCCATCAACCCCGTGATGATGGTCATGGTGATTTCCCCTCCCGTCCCCTTGAGGACCATGGCCGGTCCATAAATGAACATGTAGGGGATGAGAAAGCCGGCCAGGGCGAACTTCATGCTCTGCATGGCCACCTCCCAGGGACGGGCCGAGGCAATGGCCGCCGCAGCAAAGGAGGCCAGGGCAACCGGCGGGGTCAGGGCCGACAGACAGGCAAAGTAGAAGATGAAGAGATGGGCCGCGATCGGGATCACATTGAATTCTCTCACCAGGGCCGGGGCCAGAACCGATGCCGCGATGGCATAGGCGGCCGTGGTGGGCATCCCCATTCCCAGGATGATGGCGATGACCATGCTGAAGATCAGGGCCAGCAGGAGGTTTCCCCCCGAATAGGTGAAGATGATCATGGCGAATTTCTGTCCCAGACCGGTCTGGGACAGGACCCCGACGATCAGTCCCGCGGCCGCACAGGTCGCCACGATCTCCATGGATCCCCGGGCCCCGTCCGCCAGGGTGTTCAGGATATTCTTGAAGCCCATCCGGGTGACCTTTCTCACCCAGCTCACCACAATGAGAGAGATGATTCCGTAGAGGGCCGAACGGTAAGGCGAATACATGAGCACCATTAGACACACCAAGAGGACGATGAGAGGCACCAGGAGGTACCCCTTTTCCGCCATGATACGACGGAATACGGGGAGTTCATCCCGTCTCAAGCCCCGCAGCCCTGTTGAGGCGGCATAGAAATCAATCATCCAGTAGGCGGAAGTGAAGTACATCAGGGCCGGGATGACCGCGGCCAGGGCTACCTGAGGATAAGGCACGCCCAGGATTTCGGCCATGAGAAAGGCCCCTGCGCCCATCACCGGCGGAACGATCTGACCGCCGCTCGAGTTCATGGCCTCCACGGCCCCGGCCACGGCCGGTCTGAACCCGCTGGCCTTCATCAGGGGGATATTGAAAACCCCGTCCACCACCACATTGGCCACGGAAGATCCGGAGGCCGTGCCGATCATGGCGCTGGAGATAATGGAGACCTTGGCAGGGCCCCCACGGAGCCGTCCCGCTGCGCAACGGGCAAAATCCACAAAGAACTTTCCTGCGCCGGAGGCCTCCACAAAGGCGCCGAACAGAACGAAGAGAAAGATATAGTGGGCTGAGGCCAGGATCGGGAGGCTCAGAATCCCATCCAGGCTGAACAGGTAGGTCATGATCCGGTCCCAGTCGTACCCCTTGTGGTAGAAAAGCCCCGGCATGTAGTTCCCGAAATAGGCATAGAGGATAAAAACAGCCGAGAGAATCGCCAGGGGCCATCCGGTGGCCCGCCGCGCCATTTCCCATACGGCTACCACAAAGAGGGTCGAGAAAAAGAAGTCCCACTGGGTGGGCACGACGCCGACCCGGTAGATCCATTCATCGAAGTCGATGAAGATATATGCGGTCGGGACCACCAGCATCAGCATCAGCACATAATCCAGCCACGATATGCGCGTCATGCTCGCCCTTTTCCAGCCAGGGACCAGGGCAAAGACGAAGAGCCCTCCAAACACGACATGAAGGGTCCTGAAATACCAGGGATCAATGGGGTGTATGGTCAGGACGTAAATATGGAAGAGACTCATGATGATCCCAATGACAAAGACCGCTGCGCGCAATATCCCCGTGAGCTGCCTCCCTCCGGAGACCTCCAGGTCCTTGATCTTCATCGCCTCCAGCTTCTTTTCAACTTCCTTGATATCGACAACGTCTTCTGCCATGGAAGGATTCCCTCCTTTCTATCTGATTTCTCTTGCCTGCCGCCTGGCGATCGGACAGGTCTTCTCTTCTCCCCAGGGCTTTCAGGCGTCGGTCATTAAGGAAGACCGTTTGTCACCCTGCACACACCGCCCGCATATTGAAGTGGGATTCCTTGAAAAACAAAATGGATGCGGATGGAAGAGATTTGGAGGGCCATCCGCATCGCGCTTTGTGTCAATCTCTCCTGTTACTTGGGGATGAGCTTGTCGGGTATCTGAATCCCCTTCTCCTGATAGTACTTGATCGCACCCGGATGAAGCGGAATAGGACTGAAGAGGATATTTTCGGGTTTCACCTCCACAGCGGATTTGTGTGTTGCAATAAGGATATCCACATTGTCAAAGGTCTTCTTGAGCACCTCGTACACAAAGTCATCCGGCGTGTCCTTGCCGACGGTCATGAAGTTCCAGACAGAGAGGGTATCGATGTCGTGATCCTTGTTGCTCTTGTAGGTCCCTTTGGGAATGATCCCCTTGGCGAAATAGGGATATTTCTCGACAAACTTGTCCGCATCTCTTGACGGCACCCCATACACATTTACATCATGGGTGGTTTGAATTTCGGTGACCGTCACCCAGGGAAGCCCCACCGACTGGCCGTTGGCATCCAGCATGCCGTCCTTGAGCTGGGAGTTGAGGTCTGCCGATGAGGCATTGACAATACGCCCCGTTTTGACCTCCGCGACCTTGAAAATGATGGGCCAGTATGTGGCCGGGGTCCCTCCCACCGGGCCCACGCCCACGCTTTTTCCATTGAGGTCGTGGATGTTCTTGATGCCGGTCTTGGCAAGGGAATACATCTGAAAATAGGTTGTATACATGGGGAAGATAACCCGCAGGTTCTGATGTTTTCGTCCCTTGGCCCAGCCTTCTCCATAATAACCTTCCCACACCGGGCCTGCGGTCACCATGCCGAAGTCCAGCTTGCCCCGTTCCACGAGCTGCGTATTGTGAACGGGTCCTCCGGTTACCTCCACATTCCCCGGAAGCCCCATCTTGTCATACAGGAGTTTGGAGAAGCCGCCTGCCCATATGTAATAGGTCCCCCCCACCGGCGCCGCCCCGATGGTTACGGATTTCGGCCAGCCGGGCTTGGTCTCGGCACTGGCCGGAGAAAGGATGCACATCATGCAAAAACACACCAACGCGGAAAACACTGCCACCCTCTTCATTTCGCTCTCCTCCCATTCTAAATTGTCTTCATTTGACCACAAGCACCCATCCACTCCTTAATTTGATTACAGATACCCACCACCTCCTCTCCGAATCAGATCTTCGAGCTCCTTTTCTCTCCAGTTGCTGCCAATGAACCGACGGTCGTAAAACCCCCCCAGACGATCGAGAAATCGAATCCACGGGCTCTTCTTCTTCTGGATGGATTCCAAGACATCTAAGACAAATTGGGCGATGTTGTCCATCTCATCCTTGGGCGCAAAATAGACAGCGCCTTCCTTGACAGAGCGCTGGAGGTTCTCTTCGGAGAGGCCTTTGGCGGTCAGCATGACCGCCGGTGTCTTCCTTTTGACGGCGATCTCCAGAAGGTCAAATCCCCGGACGCCCATGATGTCGAGGATTGCGACGTCATAGTCGTTGGCTTCGAGCTGTTTCTTTCCTTCTTCAAAGGAAACGGCAGCATCCACCTTGCAGACATCCAGGAGCTCCGCCAGCGTCTCCAGAACGTCTTTTTCGTCGTCCACTACCAGGACCCTCTTTCCCCTGAGTATCTTCTCCGGATTCATGTCAGATCCTCCCCCTAATCGATTGTGTGCGTGCAAGCCGTGAGGGGGTCCCTGTTCACTCCCCCTTCCTCGCGGCCCTACATGGTCTTGCAGACCCTTTCGATGGCTGCAGCCATTGCCTCGTCCTCCTTGCGGATATCTTCCAGGGTCTTGGGTTCGACCTCGGGAGGCTTTTCCTCGAGACCGTATTTCCACTTCAGAAATTTCTCCCCTGTCGTGGGATAGAGGGCATAAACGAGGAGGTCAAAATCGGTCTTGGCCAGGTCGCCGATCCTTTCCCTATCCACTTCCAGTTCAGGTCCCAGATAATCGGCCGCACGGCCGGTCACCGGCGTTTCCCCCCGCTTGAAGCCCTTCAGCACTTTCCGCTGAACTTCAGGGTCTACGGGTGTGGGTGTTTTGCCGTAAAGGCCATACACGAGATCCTTCACCTCGTTGGTCACCATTTTGTACTTTCCAAAAAGGACATTCAACACGGCCTGGACCCCAACGATTTGGCTGGTAGGTGTGACCAGAGGAGGCGTTCCCAGCTCCTTGCGGGTCACGGCAACCTCCCTGAACACCTCGGGAAGCCGGTCCAGGGCCTTGGCCTCTTTGAGCTGATTCACCAGATTGGAGAGCATACCGCCGGGCACCTGATGTGCCAGCACGCCCGTATCGATCACGGATATCTTGTGCTTGGCCAGGTAGTCCCGGTACTTGGGGGCGATGGTCTCGATGTAGTCGCCCAGTTCCAGGAGGAGATTGAGATCGAATCCCGGGTCCCTGGTGGTCCCAAAGAGGGTCGCGACCATGGGCTCAACGGCAGGTTGCGAGGTCCTCAGGGCAAAGGGCGCCAGACAGGTGTCCACGATATCCACGCCGGCCTTGATGGCCTCCAGATAGATCATGGAACCCATTCCGCTGGTGTAATGGGTGTGCAAATGGATGGGGATCGTTATATTCTTCTTGAGCTCAGTGATGATCTTGGCGATATCAAAGGGGGCCATGATGCCGGCCATATCCTTGAGGCACAGGCTATCCGCCCCCATATCCTGGATCTCTTTTGCCTTGGAAATGTAATATTCCAGGTTGAAGACCTCTCCCCCCATCCTCCGTTCGGTGAGGGAATAGCAGATGGTCCCCTGAAAGTGCTTTCCATTGGCCTTGATTCTCTCCACGACGGTCTCGAAATTTCGGAAATCGTTCAGCGCATCAAACACCCGAAAGATATCCATCCCCGCTTCACAGCTCTTGTCCACGAACAATCTCGCCACATCGTCCGCGTAATTGCGGTATCCCACCAGATTCTGGCCCCTTAACAGCATGGAAAAAGGGGTTTTCTTGATGTACTTTTTCAGGGTCCGAATACGTTCAAACGGGTCCTCCGCCAGAAACCGGTGCATGGTATCGAACGTGGCGCCCCCCCACACCTCCATGGCCCAGAACCCCACGCTGTCCATCTTCTCGGCAATGGGAATCATATCCTCGGTCCGCATCCTTGTGGCCAGGAGTGACTGGTGACCGTCCCTGAACGTATTGTCTTGAATCTTTAGAGGGTTTTTCGGCCCCTCTTCCAAAAAATCATACATGGCAACCCTCCGTCCGTTTAAGATAACGGCCTTCAGCGGACTGCAACGTTCGGGAGACGAGTGACTCTGACGAATTCAGGTCTGCCGCAAAATTCTTTCGCCTCCTGCGTGGCGCTCAGGGAAAAACCCTGAACAGAACAGGTTGGCCCGCTGAAATCATTTCTGAATTGGTTAGTTTTATTAATCTTGAAATGCTAACAGTGAGGCTACAGGGTTGAAAAGGGTTTGTAAATCAGGTCATTTCTGATTCTATTGTAGGGAAATTTCTTACTGAGAAATGAATGCAAGGGGGATCACGGCTCGATGAGACCGCTCTGGATGGCGAAACGCGCTATCTCCGCGTTATTCCTGAGCCTGAGCTTTCTGAGCAACCGCGAACGATAGGTGTCGACCGTCTTGATGCTGATGAAATAGGTGTCTGCGATTTCCCGGTTGGTCTGCCCGAGGGCGAGCCTTCTCAGCACCTGAATTTCTCTGTCGGAGAGCTCGTCCAGAGGGGAAAGCTCTCGCGTTCCTCGCGCCATGCGCATGGCCAGTGCCTCGGCGGCCAGTTCCGTGAGATAGCGCCCGCCTGCATGCACTTTTCGAATCGCCTTCACCAATTCTTCGGGCGCCGATCTCTTGGTCACATAACCCATGGCCCCTGCGGATATGCACCGGATGACATACTGCTCTTCTTCGTGCATGGTCAGCACAAGGATCGGAAGATCCGGGTGATGGCACTGAATCTGGGTGATGACTTCCAGCCCATCCATACCCGGCATCGAGATGTCAATGACCGCCACATCGGGCCGCTTCTCAGTGACCAGGTGCACAGCCTCGTGACCATCCTTGGCCTCACCGATCACCTCCATGTCCCCCGTATCTTCGATAATGCGCCGGAGCCCGTCACGCACAATGCTGTGGTCATCAGCCAACACGATCCGGATCATGTCTTCTTTCCTTTCTCCTCGGCTAAACGCTCATGACGAACGGTTCGTCACCCCCGGGGATGAAAATTCAATTTCCCGTAGAAACGGGAACATCGAACGTCCAACGTCCTATCCCGCTTCCAAGCGGGAAACGTCGAATGTGGAAAGGCAAAGCCCTCAACCTTGAACCTTTGAACCCTTGAACCTGTCTTCATGGTAAATGGACTGAAAAAACAACTCGCGTGCCTTCTCCTGCCTTGGACCGGATATCCAGGAAGCCTCCTGCGAGGCCTGCCCTCTCCCGCATTCCTGCAATGCCCAGGCATTCGGAATCCGAAAGCTTTCCTGTATTGAAGCCTGCCCCGTTGTCCGCCACAGTCAGGGCGAGCATCCCTCTTTCTAATTCCAGGCCCACATCCACGTGCGTTGCAAAGGAATGACGGGCCACATTGGTCAAGGCCTCTTGCGCAATCCGATAAGCTGCCGTCGCCAACACATCCTTTATGGCTGGAACATCCCCGCGGCTAAATATACAGGCAATTCCTGAGCGTTTTTCAAATTCCGTCGTATACCACTCCAGGGCCTCGATCAGTCCCAGATCGTCGAGGACCCCGGGCCGGAGACGAATGGCCATCCCCTGGACCTCATCGATGCTCTTGTCGATAAGGCGGCACATGCTCTCAAGCCTTTCCGCGGCCCTGGAATCATTCGCCTTCAGATGGTCGCGGACCCACACCGCGTCCATTCGCAGGGCGGTGAGCATCTGTCCCAATTCATCATGGAGTTCACGGGCGATGGCGGTGCGCTCGGTTTCCTGGCGTCTCATGATGCCCGCGGATAGACGCCTCAACTGATCCTGGGCCTTCTTGAGTTCTGTGATGTCCGTTGCAATGCTGCAAAGGCTCTGGACACCCCCTTGTTCATCATAAATGGGGAATTTGACCGACAAATAGGTGCGAAAACCGTGCTTCCGGGGGATCTGTTCCTCAACCTGAATAGGGCGTCTTTCCCCCAATACCTTCAGATCGGATTCACGGAGGCTGTTAGCGCTCTCTTCCGGAAAGATCTCATCATCTGTCTTGCCCCGAATCTCCTCCCTCTTGATGCCAAACAGCTCTTCAAAACGGGAATTTACGAAAAGATACCGCAATTCCCTGTCCTTGACAAACACCACGGCCGGCGTGTTCTCCAGTATGCTGGCGATCTCCTCGGTCCGTTCCCTGACCTGGGCCTCCAGCTCTCTGGAATACTGACTCAAGGCGTCTGTTGCCTGTTTGAGCGCCTCCTCGGCGAGCTTCCGCTCCGTGATGTCGCCGCTGAAAATGGCCACGCGCACCACGCTTTTCTGTTCATCCAGAACCGGGTAGAGATGGGTATCCCGCCAGCGTCCCTTGCGGACGTCTTCATATCGGACAGGCCTTCCGGTTGCCACAACCTTTTCATGATGGGCCCTGCGGCTGTCCGCAATGTCCGGGGAGAACTGCTCAAAGGAATTGAGTCCCACCAGTTCGCCCACAGGCCTCCCCAGGGAATCTGCTGCCGTCTTATTCAAGGCGAGGATATTGCCCCTCCTGTCCAGGAGAAGGGCGCTCTCCGTAGGCGCGTTCAGGAGCGCCCTCGCCGTCTCCTCGCTTTCCCTGAGGGCATCCTCGGCAGCCTTTCGCCGCACAATATCGTCCGTGGCTTTTCGATAGAGGTAGAACACGGAGAGGCCCACCAGAATGCAAAGGGCAAGGATGATGGGGATGGTTGTCCTCAAGAGGGGGACGGAGACCTTTTGGGAAATGGACTCGAGGCCGCGAAGAAAGACAATATCCCATCCGGGGTAGTCTCCGATGCCTACCCTTCTTACCAGATATCTCTTTCCTGTACGATCAACAGCGTGGGCATGATCCTCCATTTCCAGACCGCTCCATATCAAGGGTCCCCGGCCAAACTGCATGGACTCCCGGATCGCGGATATCTTCTTCTCTGGAAGTTCCCAAAGGAGTTGGTAAAGCAGATCGTCCTGGTTGGACATGAAAATAACCCCGTTGGGATCTGTCAGGAGAACCGTCCCCTCACAAACATCGGAGAATTCTTTTTCCAAAAGGTCAATGGCGGTCTTGATGACGACAACCCCGGCTGGTTCTCCGTTTTCTTGTGCATAAACCGGATGGCTGTAATAAACGCCGCGCCTGCCGGATGTCACCCCAAGGGCCATATAGATGGAAGGCAACCCGTGAATCGCCTGTTGAAAATAGGGCCGAAAGGCATAGTTCTCGCCAACAAAGCTGTCCACTTGGCCGCGATTGCTGGAGGCAATGGTGTTGCCACGATAATCGATCAAATAACAGACGTCTGTTTTGAGGGACCGATTGAAATGGTCCAGAATGCCGTTTGCCTTGAACATGGCCCGTTCATCCTGCTGGGCCAATGCGGTCGTCATCTCCCGCAGGCAGGCCAACACCTCCACGGTCTTGATGTTTTCAAACAAAAAGGAGACGATACGATTCCGAATGGTCTCCGCCTGCAAGGAAGCCTCTTTGTCAGCCTCTACAAATGCAGCTTTTCTGGAGGAAGAATAGTATTGATATCCGGCAATGGTGGCGGAAAGAAAAGCAAGCAGAGAGAGGACCGTAAGAATGACGCGAAGTCTCATTGTCGGCTGTCTCCTTTCCGGGGTTCAAAACCATTCCCTAATGCGGGCTACACCCGCAACCCAAGAAGTGCCTAAAGTGATCTAAAGTGCCTAAAGTTAAGGAATTTTTCCAATTGATAAAAGACCACTGTAGAATCTGGATTTGCTAAGAACTTTCTTGTTCTTCACAACAGAAAACTTGGGAATAAGGTGCTAATAACGGTCTACCGCCCGGCAGGGCTTGGTCTGTTCTGATCCTGAATCTTTCTTGCAGGATCGGAACAAAGATTCTGATGCGGGCGATGCTCGCAACCCAGTTTTGAGTCATCAGCTCGAAGCTGAAAGCTGAAAGGTGAAAGCGTTTCTATCTAAGCCCTTTGAGCCTTGAGCCTCTTACCCTACCAGGACCTTTCTTGTTTTTTGTGACAGGGTTCTAAGGAATACGGCACTAAAAAGGCGCTGCACTGCGTTGAGCTATTGGCATATCGCGCTGTAACCGGGATCGGTGACTATGGATACTACAGCACCATATCTTGGGGCAAGGGAAAAAGAGGGAGGGTGATGAACCGATACCCCTCCTATACCTGAGTCTGAGGAGGGCTACAAGGAGCGGAACCGAGGAGGGTGTGCATCAAGGAGCCCACCTTTGGGCCAACAGGGGCGGCATGATTAAAAGGGGATGGGCATGCGATCACAGGCGCCTGGCAACGTCTATCCCTCGGATATTCCTTTGGGATGGGGATCCCCTCTTCCTTGTTGTTTCACGTACGGGAGGGACATGGGTCCTGGGTTTTATGAATGGATGTCCACCACCCTTGACGCAAAGGAGGAAATGGGGTAAGTGTTCTGGACCATCGATGCGTAGGGCCCCGTCATGGCGTTTACGCGTGAGAAAGACCGTTTTTCCGGCGCTGGTCCTGAATAGGGGCCGGGCAAAGGGAGAATGGAGGGGCCTGAGACGGATTCTTATTTTAGCCTCGAGGAGATTTCCCCTTGAATCATAAGATCGTACTGAGAGACGCCATGAAGGTGTATACCCTGGACCAGGACAAGATCGTATCCCCTGATGAGACGGTCCGGCGTTTCAGAAAAAGGCTTCAAGAGGTGGACCTGGATATCCTGAAAGAGACCGTCCGGATCGATACCGGGAGACTCGACATTCCGGTCTATTTCAGCGTATGCGGCCGGGATGCCGAGGCCGTCATCGGGACGCGAAAGCAGATGGGGAAGGGAGGCACGCCGGCCCAGTCCGAGGCGAGCGCGGTCATGGAACTGGCGGAACGTTTCAGTTTTTTCAGCTTCTCGAAAGATCCTCAAAATTTCATGATCGAGGAGTACCGAAATATCCAAGATCGGGCCCTCCCCTTTGAGATGATTGCCCGGTCCGTCCATGATGATTCGGAAGAGCTGAATGTGGCCCGGGAGGTCTTTTCGCGGTTGCCGCTCAAATGGACCTGGGGCTACAATATGACGAGGCGGAAAGCGGTCTTGATTCCTTTTGACTGGTTTTTTGCCATCAATGAGTTTAACGGCGCTTCGGCGGGAAATTGCGCGGAGGAGGCGATCAGCCAGGGGATCTGCGAAGTCGTGGAACGGCATGTATCCTCCCACGTCAGCAGAGGGAGGCTGAAGATGCCTGGCATCGACCTGGAGAGCGTAACCGACCCCCTTGTCGCGGAGATGATCGCAAAGTACCGTAAGGCGGGCATCCGGCTATTTGCCTCGGATTTCACATTGAACATGGGGATCCCTTCGGTCGGGGTGCTTGCCTATGACCCGTCCACGTTTCCGGAAAAGAGTGAAATCGTCTGGACCGCAGGCACCACACCCCATCCCCAGAAGGCCTTGAACCGCGCCCTGACCGAGGTGGCCCAACTGGCCGGGGATTTCAATTCCGGGTCCAATTATGTGGCCAGTGGTCTTCCCAAGTTCCGGGATCTGTCCGAGGCGGCCTTTGTCCTTGATTCCGACGAACGCATCGATATTTTGAGACTCCCCGATCTCTCCCACAATAATATCCGGGTGGAGGTGGAAAACTGCATCGGGGCAGTGGCCCGAGCAGGAATGGAAATTATTGTCGTGGACGTGACGCATCCCAGACTGGGCATCCCCGCATTCTATACCATTGTTCCCGGCGCCCATTTCAGGGAGAGGGCCGCGGGCACCAGTGTGGGGATGTTTACGGCCAAACTGATTGCCGAGAAAGGGGACCCGGAATGGGCCGTGTCGGAGTTGAAAAAGATGGACCGCATGCTGCCGGACAAATATTATGTCAAGTTCTTTCTGGGCCTATCCTACATGGCATGCAATGACCCCTCAAGCAGCCTGGTTTGCTTGAGGGAAGCACTCGATCTGAGGCCCAATGATGAAGACCGGGTCAGCATCTACGCATATCTGGGGGCCTGTCTGAAGGATCTGGAGCAGTACGGCGA
>ENA-OSEO01004627-OSEO01004627.1-sediment-metagenome-genome-assembly--contig:-NODE-4627-length-14147-cov-4.251812_pt1 | contig 14147 bp, 10 predicted proteins | sample MGYA00237883_ERZ534232 | MGnify/ENA metagenome assembly ERZ534232 | reverse complement strand
GGTTTCTTTGGTTGGCTCAAACAGAAGAATAGTATCCAACTGCTCTTGAGTGAGATGCCCGCTTTGCACCATCGCGCTTCCTATCGCTCGCAGATTGTCACGATGCGCCCTGAAAAAATACCGCGCTTCTCTGTACACTTTCCATTGGTTCCCGCAACTTCCGGAATCGTTTAGCACCGGCGGCATTTCGAACGGTTCGTGTTTAGACATTTCATCTTTCCTCCCCCCATTGGGCATATTGTGGTTGAAATTTTACCACATAAACCATGAAGAAAAAAATGGGGCTCTTCCCCATGCTCACGCGAACCTCAAACGATGTAAAACCCTTGACAAAGAATTTTCAGGGTGTATGGTCTTCCAATAAATTTTGTAGGTAGTTGCTGATATAAAATAGGCCGGAAAGAATATGGAAAAGGTTTTTTGTGTATCATAATATGAATTGACCGTGAATGGACCTTTTTTCTTTGGGATTATAGATTATTAATCTACTAGATAAATAAGAGGAAAAGCATGAGACTATCAGAACCGAGAGTAACACCACTCACAGCCTCCGAAATGGATGAGGAGCAAAGAAAAATTGTTAATCGAGCCAGCGGCGATCGACTTCTTAACATATTCCTTACTCTGGGCCGTCACCCAAAGTTGCTGAAACGCTGGACGGTTTTTGCCTCGTACATTCTGAACAAATCCACCCTGCCGGATCGGGAAAGGGAGCTCGCGATTTTGCGTATCGGACACCTTTGTCGGTCCGACTACGAGTGGACGCAGCATAGGAAAATCGGGGAAAATGTTGGCCTAACGGATGAGGAGATTGAGCGGATCAAGGAGGGGTCGGATGCCCCCGGCTGGTCGGCTGTTGAGTGTGCCATACTTCGGGCTACCGATGAGCTTCATGGAGATTCTTTTATTTCAGACGCAACATGGCGTGACCTGAAGAACATATATCAGGACGCGCAAATAATGGACCTGATCTTCACCGTTGGAAATTACATCTTGGTATCCATGGCACTTAACACGTTGGGGGTCCAACTGGAAAGCAAATAAGAAAAATCCTAGATTGCTTTTGGCCTCACCAAGAGATTCCTAGAAATCTTCTTCGAAAGATGAATGATGTCTTTGTACAAAAGGAGCAATCTTGGAAATTGTCCGATTTTGTGATTTATTCAGGGTCTGTGATCATTTTTTCGGGAAACATCAGTGCAATACCTTTAGTGGCGTGAACACAGCCTAGACAGCTTCCCATTTATGCATGCCCTGTCTCTTATCCAAAATTATCGGACTACCTCCTCATTCTCATAAATTAGGGGAAAAATAATCAGTCGCTGCCCTTTTCCCGGCAATCTGGCCAAAAGCCCAAGCCTCTGGGTAATTATTTCCTCCCTGATAGAGGAAACCAAAAAACGATCCCAACTCCCCTGCTGCATACAATCTGGGTATAGGCCTATCATTGAAATCAACTACCTGACAGTTAATATTATGTTTGGGGCCTCCTTGGGTATTGATGAGAGTAAGTGCTATTTCTATAGCATAATAGGGTGGCGTCTTCAGCGGAGCCAGTGTAGCACCAGTCCTGCCAAATTCCGAGTCTTGCCTTTCGTTGCAGTAATAGTTGAATTTATGGATTGTCTCTTGGAAGACTCCGGTATCAACTTCAATTTTACTTGCTAAATCACCTATGGTATCAGCTTGTAATATCCATTTTTTTTCGATCTCTGAGCGGTTATCGTAACTCCATTCGTAAATATTATGAACCATATTATAACCTACAGGTCCACCCCATCTATTAAAAAATTCTTCTGGCGTATTGGCAATTGATCCCTTACGACGATATGCCTCATCGAAGATCATGAAGGCGGGTAGATTCTTGTATTCACCATCATCGTGGTCAAAAGTAAGGATTTCTAGCGGGGCTTTACGGTGAAGAAGTGTTGTGGTCTCAGCCATAAATCTTTTTCCATGTCGGTTTACGATTAAGAAGCTGCTATCAGGGTTCTTCTTTCCAAGACCGACACCGACCGCTGTTCCGAACTGTTCACTCGGTTTCTTGGCACAGAATGCGTACCACTCCACAGGACTCATATGCCAAAGAGCACCCCCCGCTTCGGACGCCAATTTAATCCCATCTCCCGTGTTTCCTGGAGTACCCCATGGAAAAATATAGTCTGTTGCTCCGGGAAAATTGAAGTTAGCTAACATTGTCTTGTTATATTCGTATCCACCACATGCCAAGATAACTCCCTTGCGTGCCATTACGGTTATTTTTTCCCCATCGCTATAAGCTTTTACTCCCAAAATTTCTCGAGTATTGGCATCTTGGATCAATTCAACTGCCCGTGTGTTCATAAGAACCTTAATTTTAGTGTTCTTAATCAAATTTTCCAGAAGAAGAAAGCCTTTTTGTCCTGTTGGGCTTATCTGTATGCGTTTAAGTTTGCCCTGAAACAGATTAGGAAAATAACTGGGTTCCATAAGGTTGATTTTAAATTCGATACCCAACCTGATAAGAAGACGAGGAATATTTACCATCGCTTCAGCAAAGGCATGTATCATCTCCTCATTGACTGTGCCAAAGGAAAGGGAACGGTAATATTGGACAGCCTCTTCGATTGACACAGGAAGCACCATGGCACCAGCGCATACGCCACTGTTTCCTCCTGGATACCCTAATTTCTCCATGATCATAACTTCCGCTCCGGCATCATGGGCGGAAAGTGCGGCATTTGCCCCGGCAGCGCCGTATCCTATGACCAGCACATCAGTATCATAAACTTCTGCTTGTCTTTCATGATTCAGATCGTCCACGAAGGTTTACTCCACTATTGCGATTATTTTGTTTACTAGCTATGACCCGCATAAATGCGAATCTTCATTTTTCAAAATGTAGCTACAAATCTGTATTAGCGTCAAATTCTTGTTTGACAAGGGATGTTTGACAGTTCCAATAATTAGTTAGCCCTCAAACCCAATATCTTTCTTGCCTCCTCTGGTGTTGCCACTTCTCTGCCATAGGCTTTGCATAAAGGCACATAACGTTCCACTATCTCTGCGTTTGTTTTTGCAAAAACACCCTTTTCCAAGTAAATGGCGTCTTCCATACCGACTCTTACATGTCCACCTAATACAAGAGACATAGTAATCATATTGACCTGTGAAACCCCGATTCCTATCGTAGACCATGTCGCATTTTGCGGCATGTGGTCATAAAAGTGCAATAAAGCCTTCGGTGTTCCCGGAGCCCCATATGGACTGCCCATAACAAACTGAAAATGGAGAGGATCGTCCAACTTCCCCTGGTCTCTCATCTTAAGCGCCGTTATTATCATGCCAAGGTCAAATGCTTCGATTTCGGGTTTAACGCCATAGTCTTTCATCCTTTGTGCGGCCTCATCCAGAAATTCCACAGAATTTATGAAAGGTCCGTTGCCGATATTTATCGATCCCGCATCAAAGGAAGCCATTTCAGGCTTAAGCTCCAGGCAAGCCAGCCGATCCTCCGTCGGCAAGTTGATGCCGGGAACGCCGCTTGTTGTTAAACAGAGGATAAGGTCGGTTTTTGCTCTTATTGGATCGACAACTTTCTTATAGAGATTAACGTCGGGAGAACCCATGCCTGTTTGAGGGTCTCGAACATGGATATGGACGATTGACGCCCCTGCCTCCCAACACTCAATAGATGACTGGGCAATCTCCTCCGGGGTCATCGGTATGTATGGCGCGGTATCCCGCTGTATACGGCTTCCTGTAATTGCAGCTGTAATGATAACTTTTTCCATACGTTTCACCTCATATTAAAGATATTGTTTTAAATTTGTTATTCTGAAAAAACCATGCTGCAGGATATTCATATCACGTTATCAGCATCGCAAACTCAAGTCACTTCTCGTTTACGCTCAACAAGCTCCGTCAGGACGTTTTGTGTGTAAGCCGGTTCTATATATGCAATCCGAGATTCGTCCGCGCCCTCTCGAGGCGTTTTGTCACGCATCTCAATTTGTTCATTTCTAAGCCTGTCCATTTCACGGTCTAAGTTGTCAACCCGGAATGCGATATGTTCAATGCCCTCACCATAGTCGGCAATAAATTTACCGATTCTCCCAACACCAGGTTCCGGCGGTTCCAGCAGTTCAACAAGAACCTCTCCTATTTTCAGAAACGCTATGCGCAAGCCACTTTCTTTCATCGTTTCCATTTTAATTGGGACAAGTCCATAGATTCGTTTATAGCTGGCGAGTGACTCATCCAAGTCCGCTACGGCGATACCAATATGATCAATTTTTTCTATCATCAAAACACTCCTGACTTAAGTAACACCACGGATGCCCTCCCTTTGAAAAAGAGTCGGGATAAATATTACTGACAGGCAACAACCGTAACCTTAGACTCATCGACAACCTTCGGTATAACACAGATAAATTTCAATGGGTTGCTTCCCTTATTGGTTATTGCATGTTTTTCGCCTGCCGGTATGTAAAGAACAGATCCCTGCTCTACATCAATTTCCTGACCTTCCGGATTTATGACAGTCCCGTCCCCTTCGAGAATAAATATCTCATGTTCCCAAGAATGTACGTGGCATTTAGCCTCCGTATCTTTCTCAACTTCAAATAACCTCATGATGAAGTTTGAAGCGCCTTCACTCTCTCCTATCAAAATTTTCCGATGCATGCCATTCCGGATTGTTACCCGTTCAACATCACCTAGCTTCTTAACAATCATAGCTCATTCCTCTCTTACATCAAGCATTGAGCGATACTGAAGAATAGCTATCAGCTCTTTTTCTTGACCGTTACGCCCAGAACCTTTTCCCACACTTTTATCAATGATGCTTTGCTTTCATTTCCCCATCCTTCATGGATAGCTGTTTGATAGGTCGATACAGCAGCCATCGTGACAGGTAAAGGTATCTGGTGTTCATCCATAATTTGAATCATAGAAGTGATATCTTTATATGATCCTGACATTGGAAATCTAGGCTGATTGAAATCCCGCTGTAATATTAGAGGTCCAAAAAAATTCAGGGCAGTAGTCTGTCCCGTTCCGGTACCTACTACTTCAATAACTTTTTCGGGATCCAGCCCCATCTTTACCGCAAGGGGAAGCAACTCGGCGAGGGCTGCACATGAAATATCCAAGGATATGTTATTAATGGTTTTGGTAAGTTGTCCAGCACCTATTTCACCCATGTAAACTGTGGTTGTACTCATGGTCTTCAATACCGGTTCGATTTCTTTGAATGTTTCATAACTGCCACCCACCATTATGGTCAAGGTTCCCTCAGCAGCACGTTTTGCCATACCAGACACAGGAGCATCTATGAAAACAATCCCTTTTTTTGAAAGACGTTCATAAAACTTTTTTGTCGCAAGAACATATGTTGTTCCGCAATCAATGACGATCTGACCCGCTGAAAGATATGATTCAAGTCCATTCCCCGCAAATAACGTTTCTTCAACTGCAGACGTATCCGGCAACGAAAGAATAATCCAATCGCATTGATGAGCCATATCAGACAAATCAACGGCAACACGCGCGCCTAAAGCTTCAAATCTTGCAGCAGCACTTTTATTAAGATCAAAAACAACTACCTTATAACCACTCTTGATGACATTAGCTGCCATTCCACTTCCCATTTCTCCCAATCCTATAAAACCAATAATTTTTTCTTTTGAAGAATCGCCCATAATCAGTATCTCCTTTATTTGTTATTATAATCAATCGTACAAAAAGTTAATGAGATACACCAGTTAGAAAAGGTGTTCTGATCCGCCCATTAATATATTTTTGACTGACCAACGCAATTGCAAACAAACCTGTGCCTATATAATTGGCTATGATACTTGGATAAATAATCAATAATATTGAAGCAATAAAGAAAATAAATCGTTCTAATATGGATGTATTCTTAATGAAATATCCTATACTAGCTGCTGCCAGAGAGAATGTACCAATTATAGTAAAGCTTAGAGTGACAGCAGTGGACATAAAAGAGGTGTCAACGCCCAGAAGTTCCTGATTAGCAACAAACGCGAAGGGAATAAAATAAGCTGGAGCAGCTAATTTTATTGCTACAATTGCTGTCTTCCACCAGCTAGCCTCCGCCATCCCGGCAGCAACATATACTGCAGCGCACACTGGAGGGGTTATCACTGATATTATGGCATAATAAAAAATAAACATATGCGCCGATAAAGGAGGAAGGCCCATTTCAGTAAGTGCCCCTCCAAGAATTGTTGCACCCAGCACATAGGCAGCTGTTGTAGGCATACCCATACCCATAACCAAAGCTGCCATACCACAGATTACGAGGGCACCGATCAAGCTTTTCCCCCCAAGACTTATTACCATTGCTGAAAGTTTAACTCCCACTCCTGTAAGTCCGATAATACTTACCATCACTTGAACAGTAAGAATCAAGCAAAACACTCCGAGAAGATTTTGACCACCATTAATGAAACCCTGTGTTATAGTACTAATGCGTTTTTTAAATGACCAAAAATCGAATGGGGGAGACAAAATAGTAAGAGAAATCGATGCTATCAAGGCCCATAGAGCGGCATATCCAGGCGTATAAGCCCGTACCAGCAAATATATGAGAATAATTATAGGTAATAGCAACCGCACCAAACGAGAAAGCGTCATCGTTTTTAAACTTGGTATCATGTCAGGTGGCAATTTACCAAGCCCTACACGTCTCGATTCAAAATGTATACCGATCAAAACCCCTCCAAAGTAGAGAAGAGCGGGTATTGTTGCGGCTAGACATACTTTTGTATAGGGTATTCCTAGGATCTCTGCCATAACAAAAGCGCCCGCACCCATAACTGGAGGTAGAATCTGTCCTCCGGTAGATGCTGAGGCTTCCACTGCCCCTGCCATTTCTTTTTGGTAACCAAGATTTTTCATCATCGGGATAGAAAAAGCCCCAGTGGTCGCCACATTCGAAACTGAACTTCCTGATATCGATCCAAAAAGAGCACTGGCAACTAAACTTGCTTTTGCCGCGCCACCATGAAACTTTCCCGCTACTTGGCTTGCCAAATCGTTAAGAGTTTGACCACCTCCAGTTATGAGGAGCATGGCACCAAATATTATGAAAATAGGAATTATCATACTGATTATTCCAGTAATTGTTCCCCAAAATCCCCTCGTACCAATATATAAATATTCTATTAATCTTGTGTGCGAGAAACCGGCATGAGCCAGCTTTCCAGGAAGATAGTTGCCAAAGTAAGTATAGAAAATGCAAATGATGACCAGAATAGGAATTATCGGGCCCATAATTCGCCGAGTTGAGTCCAAGATTAAAATTAAAAGGATTGTACCCAGAAAAATGTCCGTTGGCGTTGCTATTAACCCTCCCCTTAGAAAAACTTCATATTTAATTGCTATATATCCACAAGTGACAATTGCCCCAATTATACATAACCAGTTTAACATATTATAATAAATTGAACCCGTACCTTTATTTCTACCTATTGGATAGGAAACAAAACACAAAACTAAAGCAAAACAGGAACTAATAGATGCTTGCTGTATAATATGAACAGGTGTTAAAAGAGAAAAAATTAAATACATACACCACATAAACGCTAAAATACTTTTTAATATTTTCATAGGGCATTTTCCTTTACTTGACTACCACTATGTATTTTGAATTTCAGTTTTGCCTCTAATTATCCTGCTGATCTATCAAATGCTTTACTGTCAGGCCGGAAAAGGACAGAACTGAATACGTGAATTAACTGCCTAAAATTTTCTCATTTATTTCAGAGCACGCACACCGCCATTCTATGAGTTTATGCTTATAGAGAGGATATACCGCCACTTATCTCGTAGTTATGCAACAAAATAAATTTCCCCCATTACGATTCTCATGATTTTTCTAAAGAGGGTTTTGGCTCCCCGCAGGGGGTTATTTCATGGGGGAGCAACTTTACACTAATGAATCTCCACGCCCTTACGGACGTTTTATCTTCTGATTAAAGTTTCAATTATCCAGTCTGCCTTTCACGAATGCGAAAGGCAGACTGGATATTACTCTCACTCTCACCCTTACGGGTGAAGTATTCCAGTTGGAATTGAATTGTTATTCCGTATCACACACAAGAAGAGATGAGGCACTATTAATCTTTATATTCAGGCGGAATAAGATCCGCAGGGACTTCAATTTTGAGTTCCTTGCATAATTTGATAATTCCCGAATGCAAAGGAATAGTGGCTGTTTCTACGGTTGATTTTGGGAAAGCTTTTATTATGTCTTTACTCGGTTTATAGGCTTCTCCAAGTTTATCTTTAGCCTCATAAATTGCCTTTCCCATTCTATAAACCACATCAACGGGAATATCTTTAGTACAGAAATCCATTACAAAAAAGCTGAAAGAAGGAACTGGTTCTGGCGGTAACCCCTTTCCATAAAGATCTGCAGGCAAATAAGCCCTCATAAACATCTTGGGATATTTAGCTACAACTTTAGCGTAATCATCGTCATTTACTGGCAGCAATCTAATTGGAACAGAAGCTGCCACATCCATAACTGATGGATCTGGGGTCCCACTTTTAACATATCCCACAATCTGACGGTTCTTAGTGGCATCTCGGTTGGCACCAGTACCACCATAGAACCATTTAGGTTTTATGTTCAAAGCATCGAACAAAGAAAGCGTGAGTACCGAGGTGGCAGATCCTGTCATACCACAACCAAATCTTTTTCCTTCCAAATCATATAGCGATTTTACTCCACTATCTTTTAATACAACGATATTATGAATCAATTCTAGAAAAGACCACATTACACGCAGATCAGGGTTCGCTGACCCCTTGAATTCACCCTCTCCATTGTAGGAACGTGCTATTGAGTCCTGGGTTGCCAAGGCAAACTTCAAATCGCCCCGTTTAACAAGCTGAAGATTCTCAATGGAAGCTCCCGTTTCAACAACGGTTAGATTGTAATCCGGAAGAGCCTTATTAATGACCTCTGACATAGCAGCACACCAGACATACAAACCAGAAGAAGCCGATGTGCTACCATAACCTGCATTCGTTACTTTGGCTGAGGTACACGGGGTAAATATTAGCAATACGATAATAAGAATAACTGACGCTAGATAAAGTTTCCTGGCTTTCATACTTCGTCCTCCTTAATTAATTTTAAGAATTATTATTAAATATCGGATTATTAATGCCTATCCGATTCCCCTAAAGTCTCTCCACATGTTACTATTTTTAATCTAAAATATTCGAAATTTCACTTACCATAACTATCAGGCATAGTTTTGATGTTCATAGCCATTATCTTCGTTCGTAACCCATTTCTGCTGAAACATCTGACGTCAATTTAACTACTTCTTTTATATAGGAATTAATAAAGTTATTGGTTACAGCGCTTGAATCACCAGAAATACAAATTGAAGAATTAACCTTCCCGTTCCTATCAAATACCGGGGCACCAACAGCGACACGATGAAGCCAATGCTCCTCTCTGTTGATAGAGTATCCTCGTTCTCGTGTCCTGATTAGTTCCTCTATAAGAAGATCTTTACTTGTTATGGTATTTGGAGTGTAAGGTATGAATTCCACAACCTCGACGTATTTTTCAATTTCATGTGGGGGCATATAGGCCAAAATCGCCTTTCCTAAAGCGGTGCAGTACATAGGCACTCGCCGCGAAAAATATCCTATATGCTGTGGTTCAATCTCAGAATGAACATTTAAAGTTACAATAACTTCAAAATTATCTTTTACGCCAATTCTTATCGTTGAATGCAACTTCTCCGCAAGGTAACAGGCTTGATTGGTTACTCTTTTGTTAATATCAATTGAATGCTTTGCTACATCACCCAACTCGAATACGCTCAGGCCAAGTTGATATTTATTGGTCTCACTATCTTGCATTAGGAAACCACACTCCACCAAAGTCTTAACTATGCTTTGGACTGTCCCCTTGGAAAGCTCCAGTTCGCGACTTATTTCGGTAATACCAAGAAGTGGCTTACCTTGAGCAAATAGTTTAAGAACCTTTGTTGCCTTATATACTGATTGTATCATGTGGTCGCTCTTCGTATGTCATAGAAGCTTAAAGATAGTGATATATGATATGTTGTTCATTACTATCCTATCTTGTATTACATATCAAGAAAGATTTCTTTGATTTTCAGAAAAAAATTGTATGCCGCGTCTCTGAAAAGTCCTTATAAAACAACCTTTGATTCTGACTGCGATATCGGTACTATCGGCACGTCAACCACTAAAATGGAGAGAACGAACTCTGCCAGTCTGAAGGACCAGGCAGCCGCAAAGGAGAGGATTATGAGCAACATCATCAACCGCGATACCATCGGCGACATGACGCGACGGGCAGCCACGAAGTACGGCGACAAGACCGCCGTCGTCTTCCGCGACGTGAAGCTTTCGTTCTACGATCTACGACCGGAGGCCCAGCCCCTGCCGGAACTTCGGCATCTTTTTTAAGAACGGCGTCTGGAATGCCGGAATCGAGGAACTGATGCGGTGCAATCAGGCGCGCGCCGCATGAGGACTCCTTCCCCTCTTCCCGGAACCCGACCACCGGAAAGCCCTCGCCACCGCCTGACCGATCAGGAAGCGAAAACAGGCACATCGCCCCCACGTCCACACGCACGTCCACGTCGGCAGCGAATACTCCCTCTGTCACGAAGACAAATACTCGTAAGAGCAGAAGCACCCCGTTCCCGACACGAATCTTCAACGATATAAAACCCTTGACAAGGAATTTTCAGGGTGTATGGTTTTTATTGCTTTCCGGGGGGATAGTTCTATCTAAAACAAGAGCCCTAGTTTTTCTAATTGTGTTTTAGCTGAGTACAGAAAACCGTCTATCAAAATGTTAAACTGAAGAGGCTATTTGAATGTTGTCTTGGGGAGGAGAATATAAATGTCCTCGTTCAACCGACGAAGTAGTACAATATGGCAAGAACAAGTTCCCGGTGCACGTTGGTATCGAGCTGATTTGCATGTTCATACTCTGGATGATCATCCAGCTTCAAACTTCAAGTTGCCATCTGGAATTCAAGGTGAACCGAGCAGTCTTGCCATACGAGAAACATATGCCAGAGTTTTACTCAAGCAAGCAATAGAAAATGGCATAGAAGTCTTAGGCTTAACTCCTCATGCTGTAAGGTCTGGTAGCACAGATGAGACTAGCGCAACTTGGAAGATCGTCGAGGTTTGGAACACCGAAAACGATGATGATGGCATACCATTTCGCGATAAGATTTATGCAGTTTTTCCCGGATTTGAACCAAATCTAGCTGATGGTGATGCGGGTCTTCATCTGCTATTCCTCTTTGATCCAGAGATTGGTCGCGACAATTATCTTGCCGCATTCAATACTGTTATGGGTGGGGTCCCTCCATGGGATAATGGTTCACTTCGCATTAGTACAAATAATGCCGATAGCACTTTCGAGGCAATCCAGCAATTGCATGCTAGGTTGAAGCAATCTTGGGACTATCTTGTTCTTGCTCCTCATGCCTTCGGTAATCGAGGATTATTCTCTTTAAAGAGCCAGATTCTTGAACATTTTCCCCACCAACACATCAGCGCGATTGAACTGAAAGATGAATGGCTCCCGGAAGATGCATTTGCTGACAAACCCTGGCTTAAGGAAGGTATGAAGAAATACCGTCACTCTTTTTATCATTCCAGTGATGCGTATGCTGTTTCAGATATTGGTCGTCGTTCTACTCTCCTCAAGCTTGCAAGTCCTCGAATTGAGGCTCTTAGGCAAGCTTTGCTTGCGTCAGACTCACGGTTACGTATGACATGCGAGCGTAATGCCGAGGGCCAAATATGCTTTCGGAGCGATCTTCCCGAAGCTTGCCCTGGGGAGCGACCGTGGCTTAAGTCAATTACCGTGAGCGGAGGAACATCATTTTTTGCAGGCATAGGCACACCATCCGGTGAGCCTTATAGCCAAACATTTTATCTCAACCCTGATCTGAATTGCCTTATTGGAGGAAGGATGTCGGGGAAATCAACTTTTCTCGATGGGCTTAGAGTATGGTTTGACCATGATCTTCCCAAAGATCCTGAAATAAGACAAGACGTACAATCACGTGCGGAGAAAAGGTTTTTATCAGGAGATGCAGAAATTCACGAGGTCATTCATACGCCTTGCAATCCGACAGCACCCAATAATGAACGATGGCCCGCGCTTTTTTATGCACAGCGCGAATTGCAAAAAGCAGTACGTGACCAAGAGACTCGAAGACAGATATTGTATCGGCTTATGCCTTCCGAGACTGAAGACTTCGTTCGACGGGATCAACAATTAAACCAGCTTGATTCGACATTGGCACAATACACAGATGACATAGAGTCACGCCGAAGAGAATTTGAAGAGGCCGCTGAGGATTTGAGACGAGTGGAAACAGCAAAGGCTGCTTTACAAAGATTCACTGAAGCCGGCATCGACCAACTCATTGCCGCTCAAGCTGACGCTGGGCGATTAACAGTAGTCGAGAATACGCTTCAAAGCATCGTTGAGAGCGTTGCTGATCTTGATTCGGAAACTGACAATCTATCTTTGAACGGTAGTATTACCAATGATGTTATCAACACCGCACTAACTGGTAAAACACCAGAGTCGTCCTATGATAACACCTTTGCCAAATGCAAAGATGCCATTGCTTCTATTACTGATTCAATTTACATTATGAAGCAACGCATAATGGAAGCCCAAGAAGTAGCAACTATTCATATTGCTAAAGTGCGTGCCGAAGTTCAAAAGGCATTAATTGAAGCTGGTGGCAATGCTGAAGAGCTGAATCAGTTTGACGCTCTCACTGAATTAGCTGGCGAATACGAAAGGGTTCAGACTCAACATACGAAATCAAAACAGAATTATTTAACAGCATATCGCAATTTTGCAAAAGCGCATTTGAAGCGCACCGAATTAATAAAGAAACAGCGCGAGGCTATGTGTCGAGTTGTTGAAACAGCAAAGGAGAGATTTCCAGATCGTATTCGTATTCGAGTCGATTACGATGGAATATGTGATTCGCTTGAAAAATGGCTATGTAAGTTAAGAGAATCTGGTATAACCAGATGGTGGAACAACCGAAATGCACCACTCAGTCCATTTCATCTTCGGCGTATGCTTAACAAACAGCAGCTATCTTCCATTGGAATGAGTGCTTTGGTTGCTAGCACGTTTGATGGGCTTATGACATCGACCCGGCGTCTCGAGTTAGCATCCTTGAGAAACAGTGACAGATACTCCATAGAATTGAAGATAGGATCTGGCTCGGATGATTATCGTGACATTGATGAACTCTCTGGCGGCGCACAGGTGAGCGTTTTGCTCTCGTTAGTCCTAGAGACTGATGACAATACACCTTTGGTTGTTGATCAACCAGAAGATGAGATGGACAAAGCCTATTTGTTCGATGTTTTACTGCCCGCCCTTCATCATCTTAAAGGGCGTCGGCAAGTGATTTTTGCCACACATGATGCCAACATTGTCGTCAACGGTGATGCAGACCAAGTCATATTTTTAGAGGCTGATTTTTCTCATGGCCGGATTTCAGAGCAAGGAGCTATCGAGGAAGCAAAAGTTAAAGAGGCAATCATAAAAACTCTAGGTGGTGGGCGTGATGCCTTCTCATTGAGGAAAGTTAAATATGGTTTTTGATAGCGGAGCATGAAACACAAAGAACAAGTCCAAAAATCCGGGGAACACCATACCTACTATCTTGACTTATTATTCTCTCACATTTCCTACCACCCCTTCCCTTCTCCATAAATAACCCTTGACTCTGAGGGTGATACCGGTACTATCGGCACATCGAAAACTCAAGGCGCAGTTATCAGGATAGATCGGCCAGCATGAAGGACCGGATAGCAGCAAAGGAGAGCATCATGAGCAACATCATCAACCGCGATACCATCGGCGATATGGCGCGGCGGGCGGCGACGAAATACGGCGACAAGACCGCCATCGTTTTCCGCGACCTGAAGCTTTCGTTCTACGACCTGGAGCGCGAGGCCCGGCGCTTCGCCAACCTGATGACGGGCTACGGGATCGGGAAGGGGGACCGCGTGGCGCTCTACGCCTACAACTCCCCCTACTACCCCGTCAGCATGCTCGGGCTGGCCAAGATCGGCGCCAT
>ENA-OSEO01004626-OSEO01004626.1-sediment-metagenome-genome-assembly--contig:-NODE-4626-length-14148-cov-3.549001_pt1 | contig 14148 bp, 15 predicted proteins | sample MGYA00237883_ERZ534232 | MGnify/ENA metagenome assembly ERZ534232 | reverse complement strand
GCAGTCCCGTCGCCGGAGCAGAGACTGCCTCAATCCTAGAGGTGGTCTGCCGGCGCGAGGCCCACGCGAACGGCATGCCCGCATCCCCACGGTCTACACCGAGATTGGCCTGTTTGGCACAACGGTCATCCTCTCCAGCGCATTGGTCGCGTCAAAGGCGTTGCATTAGTCGCCAAAATTCCCGACTGTTTCCCCACCCCACGCGTCGATGTTGACAACTCGCCAAGCCAATGGTATCATGTACACTGATCATTTGTAAGCGCTTGGATTAACCGTGCCCGTACCTGTTCATGTCACCATTGCCGTCCCGAGGCCCGGTTCCTCGGTCTGACCTCACCAAAACACAGTCCATAGATCGTCCAGGGCTACCCGCGCTTGGGAAGAGTGGGTTGTGCCCGCGAAGGGAGGTGTCCCACAAGCAAAACGACTGAGATGTTAACGAATTCAGCGCTGAGTTACTGTTGTTCTACTCTTTCAAAGAGAGGAAAGGAGACCTGAGAAATGTTGTCAAGACGGAACTTCATGGGAAAAACATTGGGTATTGGTGCTGTCGCTTTGGGTTACCTGGGGCTGCGCTCAGAGGGGGCTGCCGCCTCACCGAGCTTCGTTGCCACTGCACAGCAGGGCCAGAGCCTGCTCTACCAGATCCTGGACCGTGGCAAGCTGGTCGTCGGCACCGGCAGCGGCAATCCGCCGTGGCACTTCGAGGATCAGTCCGGTAATCTGGAGGGCTTCGATATCGCGATGGCGAAGCTGCTGGCCAAGGGCCTTTTCGATGACCCGGAGGCTATTGAATTCGTCCGCCAGAAATCGGACGCCCGCATTCCCAACCTGCAAGCCAACAAGGTCGACATCGTCTTCCAGTTCATGACCGTCAACGCACAGCGCGCGCAACTCGCCGAGTTCTCGATTCCCTACTACCGTGAGGGCGTCAATACGCTGCTGTTGAAGGACAGCGTGTACAATGGCGCCTTGGACCTCGCAGCGGCGGGTGACAAAGTGACCGTCTCGGTCCTGCAGAACGTATTCGCGGAAGACCTGGTGCACGATGCAATTCCGGAAGCCAAGGTCCTGCAGCTCGACTCGCAGGCCAACGTAATGCTGGCGCTCGACTCCGGCAGAGTCGACGCGGCGGCAGTCGATGATTCCACCGTGCGCTGGATGGCCGTACAGGAACCCGATAAATACAAGGTCGGCAATTTCGGCTGGTGGCCGCAGACCTACGCCGCCGGTGTCAGGCCGGGCGACCAGATCTGGCTCAACTACGTCAACACGGTCCTCCACGAGGCGATGACCGGACTCGAGTTCGCCGAGTACGCTGCGGCATTCAAGAAGTACTTCGGCTCGGACGTTCCCGATCCCACGACCGGTGTGCCGATGGAGTACTCCTCATAGTGATGCGTTAGTCCAACGATCCGGGTGCCGAAGCGTCAGTAAGCTTCGGCACTCAGTTACCTGCTCGAGGAGATAGAGCTCTCATGTATCATCTGAACTGGCGTCCGGTGTTTCAGAACTTCGACTTGCTGTGGCATGGCCTGCTGCTGGGTCTCGGCTTGGCGCTGCTGTCCCTTGCTCTCGGCAGCATCATCGGCATGCTCGGTGCGTTCGCCCGTGTCTATGGCAACCGCACCACGCGATCCATTGCGACCGCCTACACCGAATTCGTACGCAACATTCCGTTGCTGCTCATCATCTATTTCGTCTACTATGGGCTGGGGCTGATGGGCTTCCAGTTGTTCGATAACGTCTGGTCTTTCGTCGTCGCCCTGTCGTTCTATTCCGGCGCCTACCTGGCCGAGGTCTTCCGCGCCGGCGTACAGGCAGTGCCCGCGGGCGCAGTAGAAGCCGGCAAAGCCATCGGCTTGACGCCGTACAAGACCATGCAATTCATCGTCATCCCACTCACGTTCAGAATCGCGCTACCCTCCCTCAGCAACACGTTCATCTCCATGTTCAAGGACACGTCGCTTGCCGCAGCGATCTCTGTCCCCGAACTGACCTATGGCGCGATGGTGATCAACACGAATTCCTGGCGTATTCTCGAGGTCTACACGACCGTGGCTATCATGTATCTCATTACCTGTTATGCGCTGGCTGGTCTGCTGCGTCTCGTCGAGAGACGCTACGCGATGGTCAGATAGGAGAAAGGGAAAGATGATCGAGCTGGTTCTTAACAACGCGCATCTGGTCGGCCGGGGCCTGTTGGTTACCCTGGAATCGTCGGCGTTGGTGATTGTCATCGCGACGCTTGCCGGCCTGATCGGCGGCATCGGCCTGTTATATGGGCCACTGCCCATCCGGCTGTTATTGCGCATTTATGTCGATACGATTCGTGGCATCCCGTTGCTGGTGTTGATCTTCGCGATCTTCTATGGCCTACCGGCGCTGGGGTCGCAGATTTCCTCCTTCGCTGCCGCAATTCTCGCCATCTCAGTGTTCGGCACCGCACACGTATCCGAGGTGGTACGCGGTGCGGTCGACTCGATCCCGGAGGGACAAACAGAAGCGGCCAAGGCCATCGGGCTGACATTCTTCAAGCGCCTCAGGTACGTCATCCTGCCACAGGCACTCGCGCGGTTGATCCCACCCTGGACCAACACCGCCGTGGAATTGGTCAAGAGCTCATCGCTGCTGGCCCTGGTCAGCATCGTAGACCTGCTCTATTCCACCGATCAGATTGCCGCACGGACTCGCCAGCCGCTCCTGTTCTATGGAGTTGCGGCGCTGCTGTACTTCATCATCAACTACTCCATCTCATCGGTGGGTGCGCGGGTCGAGAAAAAATTCACCTATTAGCCTGGATCATCCAGGGAATTGAAAGGGCTGACTATGAGCAAGAAGGTCGTTGTCGTTGAAAAACTGGAAAAGAGATTTGGGGATGTACACGTGCTGCGCGGGTTGGATCTGGAAGTGGATAGCGGGGACGTCTTGGCAATCATCGGGCCCAGCGGGTCGGGGAAGACGACGCTCTTGCGCTGCATCAACTTCCTGCAGCCATACGACGGCGGCAGAATCTACGTCGATGGCGAGCTGATGGGCTACCGCGAAGAGAACGGCAGGCTGACGAAGCTGTCGGAGAGCGCTATCGCCAGACAGCGCGCCGAGGTAGGCATGGTCTTCCAGCAGTTCAACCTCTTCCCGCACATGACCGCGCTGGAAAACGTGGTCCTTGGCCTGACGCAGGTCAAAGGCAAGTCGAAACAAGAAGCCACGGACATCGCCACGAACTGGCTGGGACGCGTCGGCTTACAGGATAAGCTAAACAACTACCCTTCGCAGATGTCCGGCGGCCAACAACAGCGCGTCGGTATCGCGCGCGCGGTCGCGCTCGAGCCGAAGGTCATCCTGTTCGACGAAGTCACCTCAGCGCTCGACCCGGAACTGGTCGGCGAAGTCCTCAGCGTGATGAAAACGCTCGCCGATGACTACCACATGACCATGCTCGTCGTGACCCATGAGATGCTCTTTGCCAAGGAAGTCGCCAATCGTATCATCTTCATGGATGAGGGCATCGTCGTCGAGGACGGTCACCCGCACGAGGTATTGAGCAACCCGAAAACCGACCGGCTGAAGGCGTTCCTGCGTCGTTTCGAAGAGATCTTGTAACCCATTCAAGCACGAGGAAGAGAGCGATGGATATTTATGACAAGTTAGGTCTCAAGAAGATCATCAACGCCGAGGGGACGGTCACACGGCTCGGTGGGTCGTTGATGAACCCGCACGTCCTCGACGCCATGGTCGCTGCCTCGCGGCACTTCGTCGACCTGCCTGAGCTGCTCGAAAAATCCGGACAATACGTGGCTGAGATATTGGGCGTCGAGGCGGCTTACATCACGTCGGGCGCAGCTGCCGGGCTGACGCTGTCGACAGCGGCATGTATCACTGGCAGCGACCCGGCGAAGATCCAACAATTGCCCTATCTCCACGGGCTGAAGAACGAAGTGCTCATCCAGAAGAGCCACCGCAATGGCTACGATCACGCCATCCGCCAGGTGGGGGTCACCCTCGTCGAATTCGGGATGATTAAAGAGACCCGCCCGTGGGAGATGCGCGCGGCGATCAGCGAAAATACCGTCGCCGCCGCCTATTTCCCCGAGTTCGAGAATTACCGCAACATGCCGCTCGAACAGTTCATCGCCATTGCCCACGAGGCCGGCATTCCGGTGATCGTCGATGCCTCCGCCGAGATCCCACCGCTCGACAACCTGACACGCTTCACGCGCATGGGCGCAGACATCACCGTCTTCAGCGGCGGCAAAGACATCTGCGGTCCGCAGTCATCAGGGTTGATCCTTGGCCGGCGTGACCTGATCCAGGCGTGCGCATTGAATGCCAGCCCGAACTACAGCATCGGCCGTCCGATGAAGGTGGGCAAGGAAGAGATCGCCGGGTTGATCACCGCGCTCGAGCTGTACCTGAGGCAGGACTTTGCCGCTGAAGAGCAGATGTGGGAAGACATGGTCGCGACGATCGTCGCGACGTTGGCAAACGTGCCCGGACTGCACGCCCGCCGCGTCAGCCCCGGCGAGCCGGGCATCCAGCCCAACTGGATCCCGCGCGTCTACCTGGATTGGGACGAGAGCGTCATTCTGCTCTCGCGCGAGGAGGTCAAACACCGCCTGCGCCTGGGCACACCGGCGATCGCCGTCGGGACGTCGTCCACCGGGTTGTTCGTCAACCCGCAAACCCTTCAACCCGGCCAGGAGATGATCGTCGCCCAGCGTCTGCGCGAGCTGTTCCTGCTATAACGGTCGCGGGGGAGTGATGGTGTGTAGCGCCGCGACATGTCGCGGCGCTATCTGCCGGTGGCAGGCGAAGCCATACGTGAAGGTATGGCCCACATTGCCCGGCAGCGCCTGGTCCAACCGCTGCATCGCCCCGCTCCCGCGTAATTGCCCCACGGGGCCGTGCCCGAAGCAGGTTTTGCTGGAGCGCAACGCTTGACGTATAATCGTTGTGGTTTGCATACACTGCAACCGAAGGAGCGAAACGATGAGTTGCGAACAAGTTTTCATCCAACACCTGCGTGAGCGCGGTTTCCGCTTGACCCCGCAGCGCGAAATGATCCTATCCATCCTCCACGAAATCGAAGGCCTGGCCACGGCGGAAGAGATCCACGGCCTCGTCCAGCAGATCAGTTCGTCGGTGGACATCTCCACGGTATACCGGACCCTCGATCTGCTCCAGGAGTTCGACCTGGTCTCGAGCGTCGACCTGGAAGACGGACAGCGCCGCTTCGAGTTCCTGGGCATCCACGGCACGCACCTGCACCTCGTGTGCCAATCCTGCGGGCAAGTCACCGGCGCCAGTCTCGAAGTTGCCCGGACACTGCACGAGCGACTCCGCAGCGAATATGGCTTCCAGGCTGCATTGGAACACCTCTCCATCCCCGGCTTGTGCCGCGCTTGCGCCGATTCAGACCGTCGCGCTGCTGGCAAATGAGCCTGTGTGCCCGGCAGGGCCCCCACGTGACGACACATCCCGCCCCCTGCACCCATATAAGACGCGTGATACAGCGCGCACCGGCCTGCGGAACGGTACTCCTTTTCGGTTAAGCCGGCATTCCCAATACCTCTGCGCAGACCAGCACCCCCCGGCGCTACCCGCTCCCCAGCGCGTCCCAGACTTGCTCCCACCTTGATTCGATGGTACAATATCCGCTGCAATTCATAGCAACAACTATAATTGGCGACAGGGAGAGGTTCTCATGACGCTACCTGCGCATCCGCCGAACATCCCCGGCTGGACGGCGCAGGGATCACCATGGATCGCCTGGTAAGCTAAGGAGAATTCCGTCGCATGAAATCGCGCCTCGCTATCTTCGCGTTGACCCGATGGGGCATTCTGAGCCTGAACTTTTTCCTGCCACGCCTACTGCCGGGAGACCCGCTCGCGGCGCTGCTCGATCCCGAAAGCTCGGAATACGTCTTCGCTGCCGGCGTGCGTGGGGCGCTGGAAGCATACTACGGATTGGATCAGCCGTTGCGCGTGCAATATGCCGCCTACCTGACGGGCGTTGTCACCGGTGATCTGGGACGATCCATCCGCCTGAGCCGGCCGGTAGGAGAAGGACGCGCCGTATTATGAATGCCATACGCATGTATTTCGAGGACCTTGCGCCACGCTGGGACACCCTGCAGCCGCCGGACCGCCACGAAACACTGCGCCGGCTGCTGGCGGAATTCCACGCCTGCCTGAGCCCGTGCGATTCCATACTCGAAGTGGGCACCGGCACCGGCGCCCTGATCCCTTGTCTCAAGGAATGCGCTCCCACTGCGCGGCTGGTCTCCATCGACCTGGCCGGCGAAATGCTGCGCCGTGCACAGCAGCGTGAGGCCACATCCAACCTGCTGCAGGCCGACGTGCATCACCTCCCGTTTGCTGCTGCGCCCATGCGCTGGCCGGGATTCGACGCCGTAGTGTGCCACAACTGCTTCCCCCACTTTGCCGACAAACGCGCCGCCCTATGCGCACTCGCGAGCGTGCTGAAGCCGCGCGGTCACATCCTGATCATCCACGACGCGAGCCGCGAAAAGATCAACGCGATCCACAGCAACGCCGGGGAAGCCATCCGCCACGACCTGCTGCCAGCCGGCGCGGACACGCGCCGCTTGCTGATCGAAGCCGGCTTCGTCGCTGTCTGGATCGAAGACGCCGCACATCGTTACCTGGCTGCTGGTCAGCGCGGATAAGCGGCGTCAAGCGAGGGGCTAACCTCTGAGTTCGAAGCAGGGTGGCACGTAGCGCTCGGGGCTGTCCCAGAAGAATGGGAGCATCGAGGTTTCCTGGCAGGCCGACGCCCCACCAGGTGTGTGCCAGCCGTCCACGAATGACACACGAACACTCGATCTCCCCAGGTCGGGAAAAGAGAGAGCGGGACCGTGCCATAGCGCCGGTCGCTGTTGACTACGTTTTCCCACGCCGCGAGCGTTGCCGGTGTTGTCTCCCTGAGCTCAGTGGCGTCACTATCCGCGGATTGGCGCATGTCAGGTCCACATGCGACGCACTCGTATTGTTACGCCTCCGGTCGAGTTCATCCAACAAGTATCCGGCAACGCGCGGAACAACCTCTCGTCCTGTCCATTTCAGCATCGCGCCGAGTAGTGGCAGTACAGCGATCCGCACTGCCGTGTGTCCCGCTACGCTCTGCTTAGCCAGCGGCGCTGGTAACTTCACACTAACCGGTATACGCACAGGCGTCACTGCCAGTTGATTCTCCGCCTGCACAACAGCTAGTGCTTCCGCCGGGCAAACCGCCACACAGGCGCTGCACTCACTGCACAGCGTCTCGTCTATCGCCACTTTCCCATCAACGAGGTACAGGGCACCCGTCGCGCACACGTCCAAACACAGTCCGCAACCCGTACAGCGTTCCGCCCTGATCTCAATCACGTTCGCTCACCTCCTCACAACCCGCAGTTCAACGACCTCTACCGCCACCGCGGCCCATTCCGCCACCGCCGCCACGGCCCATACCACCTCCGCCGCCGCGACCCATGCCACCACCCCCACGGCCCGTGCCAGCGCCCAGCCCGCCGGCCAGCATACCACCGATCCCGCTGTGCGCTGCGACGTTGGCGTTCGACAGCGACGGAAGCCGCCCGGCAATGAAGGCTTCAACCGCCTCGCGCACCGTTCCTTCCGGCACCACGTAGCACGGTACATTTGCCGCTCCGAGCACGCCATAGGCGTTCGGCCCCACGTTGGCGGCCAGGACCGCTTCCGCGCCTTGCTGCACGACGAACTGCGCCGCCTGAATCCCTGCACCCGAACCCTGATTCACTGCCGGGTTCGCGAACGGCGTAAACGACATGCTCTCCGTGTCGATGAGAACGTAGAATGGACACCGCCCAAAAACCATACTGGTCTGCGCCTCCAATGTGTCACCCTGGGCAGAAACTGCAATCTTCATCATTCCCTCCTGAACTCAGTAAGTATGTTCGCGGTCAGTCGCAACAGCGACTCGACTCGTACACCCCTCTCCATAGGGCTATTCTCCTCAGCTGCACAAAGCGTGCAGATTACCCTAAGCGTGTTGTTCCATGTGCCTGTCATAGTTGCTCAGAAAACTGTGCAGCACCCGGTCAGTCTCGCGCAGGTCTTCAGCCCATGAGGCGAGATATGCATCCCCGCGCGTCGTCAGCCGGTACAGCCGTCGCGCCGGTCCGGAGTTCGCGGTATCCCAACGCGATGTGACGAACTCGCGCTGTTCCAGTTCGCGCAGCACACGATAGACCGTACTCGATCCACCGGCACTCTGCTCGAATCCGAACGAATGCAGCCCCTCGACCAGATCGTAGCCGTGTACTTCCCTGCAGTGCAGCAGCAACAGCAGGCACGGTTCGATGAACCGCAGAATACGGCGCGGAAAAGCTTCATCCTGCCGGGATTCCCCTCTGTGACGCCATGAATTGGGCATACAACGATCTCCATTCTTCGCCAACGCAACTCCTGGCTACATGCTAGCACACTTTATCTGCAATGTCAAGATAGCAACGAACTTACTTTAGATGCAGTTGAATGATAAATGTATGATACCATTATATGCAACGAACCAGGCTCACCCGTCAGCCGGAATCCGCTCGCTTGTCGCCGTTTCGCGGTGACGCACTCCGGCGGATCGGCGTGAACAGCGGTCGGCGTACACCCATTCGAGTACCGGCCCGCGACACGTGGGCATCGTGTTGGATGCGTGGCTGGCAAGACCCTGTCGCACCGCGATCGCGCGCGGCTTATGGGACAGCCCTTACCTGCTGGTGCAGGCAAAACGGATCTCATCGGTAAGAGGAGTGATGCCCTTAGAATAGATTTTGGGGGCAGCGAGCAATGGGCAGGTCGTGTTTTCAGCGTGATCTGCCAGGTTCACACGAATATCCTTGTGTCGGTCGAGACTGTGCCAATCTACTGCGCTGCAGAGCGGTACAGGGTCCGCCCAGGCACAGCAGTCCCGCGACAACGACGATGGCGGCGGAGATTGGCCCAGTCGTAGGCGTGAAGTCTGACTGGGCCAATCTTTGACGAGCGCATCCGCCATCTGGAGCAGCGGAATGCGCCAGAGTGCACGCTGCGCGTAACCGTGGTAGATTGGCACAGTCTGGACCAACCAACTGATGGTGCTGCGGGGCTGAAGCCCCACGCCAAGAATACGAAGGTCTGTGGACTGGGACAGTCTGCTCAGGCGCGCGTGCTCTCCAGCGCATTGGTCGTGTCGAAGGCACAGCACTCATCGCGATAATTCCTGGCTGCACCCTACGATATCCTTGCACAAATTGCCATTTTATGCTATCCTAACCTTGCTTAAGAGCGTGCTGCGGTGCGCTGAGACCAAGGAGGTACTGCATGCAACAAAAGAACGGCATCCGGCCTCGCAGTCGCCTGTGTGCGGCCTGCAGTCCCGCGACGCTTGGCCGGTTTCTTGCTATCATCGCCCTCGTAACCGTGTTGGTTGGCGGCTGGTCGCTCGCGCCCGCGCGAGCCGTGGCCGCTGAACCCATCGCCGCCGCACCTGCGCAGGCCGCCCCCGCCGAAGTCCCACCCGGCCATCTGGCCTACGTCGTCGCCAAGCCAGGCGTGCAGGTCCCATCGTACGATCTCTACGTCAGCCGCCTCGACGGCAGCGAACAACGGCTGCTGTGGGAATGGGGACGCCAACCGCAGTTCCGCCAATCGGACGGGCGGCTCATCCTCAATGCCGACGGACCCGAAAAAGGCGATCTCTGGACGGTCAACCTGGACGGGAGCAACCCGATCCAGGTGAGCACCCACCCCGAGGATGCCCACCCTAACTGGTGTCCCAACCCCGTTGATGAGCGCATCCTCTACGATTCGCAGTTTTACGTGTGGGGCCGCGACAACCAGGAGCGCATCTGGACCATCTGGACGACCTACAGCCCCGACCTGAACAGCCAACCGGTTTCGGTCACTGTGGCGGACCGCGTCGTGCCGGGCCGTTGTCCCGTGTGGCTCGACAACGGTTGGGTGGTCTACAGCGGATGCAATTTCTGGGAGGGCGGCGGGAGCTGCGGCCTATACACCGTGCCCGTCTCCGGCGACGCCCGCGCCCGCCAGCTCACCACCGCACCCGCAGATCTGCCCGGCGATGCCTGGGGCGACTGGGTGCTCTACACCGGCGTCTCGACCGGCAACTGGGACGTATACAAGGTCAATTTCAGCAGCGGCGAGATCATCAACCTGACGAACGCTGCGGGGAGCGACGGAATGCCCGCCTTTTCGCCCGACGGAACGCGCGTCGCCTTCGTCTCGGACCGCGACCACACCTGGTCGATCTGGATCATGAACGCGGACGGGAGCAACCCGCAAAAGGCGTTTCCGTTGCCCGGCTCGCTCGGCCGCGATTGGGTCAGCGAGCGCATCAGTTGGGGACCGTAGGCTCCGTGAACATTGAATTTCCCGCCGGAGCGTGCGCGCCGGCTTTGCCGAAAGGTGGTCAGTTGCGGCAAAGACAGGATGCGGCGGATGGGCGAGAGACTCGGGGGTGAGTTATGGGTTCGCGTCACGGAGAAGCTATCCGTTGGCCCTCGCTTCAGGCAGCACGAGATACAGGTGAGCGCATGACGAAAGAACGCAGCGAGAAATGTGGACAATTCGGAGCAAACTGCCGTGGACAAGGGCTGGTCGAATACGCTCTGATCCTTGCACTGGTCGTCGTTGTCGTTATCGCCGTGCTATTGATTGCTGGCCAATCCATCTCGAACGTTTTCCGTGGCGTTAACAAGGCGTTCGATGGCGACGTGACTGTCATCGCCGAAACACCCACACCGGGCAACACGCCGACCCCCGCTGGCACACCGACGCCTGAAAACACGCCGACACCCGAAAAAACCCCAACACCCTACGCAGCGGAATGGAAACAGATGGGAGTCTACCAGCGGGGCGACCTGGTTATGTACCGTGGTGTGCTGTATCGCTGCCTGCAGTCGCACACGGCTTATGCACCGAACTGGACGCCGCCTTTGACTCCGGCGCTGTGGGATCCGGTTACCTGAGTGTCCATGCCTGGGCCAGTGTACGTACACGGCAGCGTTTTACAGGGTGCCCGTCCACCCTCCCGGCGGTGAATTGCCGGGCGATTGAGCGGCGCCGGTGCCCGCCTCAGTGGGCGCCGTTGAATTAGCGCGGGAATGAATTCCCTGCGCGGGCTTGGCCGCACCGCATCCGCCACGCGATTTGGCCACCGCCGTAAGCGGTGCCAGGCGTACCAAACCGCCCGACGACGCGTGTCGTTTTTCGGCCCGCGCCGGGTTATTTTGTGTTCAGCTCGATACTACGGACACGGCAAGCGCAACCGCGCGGATGGCCACGGCGGATGGCCACGGCGAATACCTGTCCGCCTGAGCCGGATTAGCGGATACGAAATACCAGTTCAGCAATAAGGAGAAGGACCATGAAACAATCCCAGCATTTTCGAGAAAACTGTCGCGGGCAAGGGCTGGTCGAATACGCCCTGCTGATCGCTCTCGTCATCGTCGCGGTCATCGCTGCATTGCTGCTCTCGGGACAGTCCGTCTCCAACGTCTTCCGCGGCGTCAACAAGGCGTTCGAGGCTGAGGTGACGGTCACTCCCGAGACACCGACTCCGGAGGCTACTCCAACACTCGCCAATACACCAACCCCGGAGAACACGCCGACACCCGAAAAAACCCCAACGCCCTACGCGAAGGACTGGAACTGGAAACAACCGTACGAGCGTGGCGATCTGGTCATGTATCGCGGTGTCCTGTATCGCTGCCTGGAGTCCCACCAGGCTCGTAACGCCAGCCAGAAGCCGTCCAACACCCCCAAGCTCTGGGCCAAGGTGGACTGAACGACGATTCGCGAATCACATACAACAGCACATAAGGAGGATGGTCTATGCAGCGATCGAACCATACCATGCGGAACCGTTTCGTCGTATTCTCTCTTGTTCTCTATGCAATCTGGACTGCGTCAACCTACCTTTTGGAAGGAAGGCTCAACTTACTGCAACGCTATGACCCAACAGGGCGGCTCATATACGTACTCATCGCCAATGTCATTATTGGGACCCTGTGTGCCGCGTACGTCCTGCGTTACGCTATCGTCTCAAAAGCAACCACCACAGCGCAACTGGGAATGCGCTCGCTCGGCCACACCGTACTCGCGGTGCTGATCGTCGCAGCCATTGGCTGTGGGCTGTTCCTGTTGTCGAAGCCTCCCAGTCTGGCTCCGGTGGTCCTGTTGAATGCGTTCACGCAGGTCCTGGCGGTATCGATTGCAGAGGTTATGGTATGTTGGCTGGCGATAGGTTCCAGTTTCGAGGCACTCGCCGCGCGAAACGGGCGAATCCTGGCCCTGATCGTCGGGATCGTGGCCGCTGATCTTCTTTTCGGCATCTACCACTTCGCCCACAGTGCGCCCTTCAACCAACCAGGCATGGTAGTCTTTCTCCTGCTTCCCGGTCTGGGCACGAGCCTCGTCTATTTCCTCGGGCGTAACCTCTATGCGGCTGTCGTCTTTCAGAACATGATGGGTATGTTGGGCGTCATGAAGGGGATCGACCTGGCTGCTTTCAGCCACCCACTGTATCCAATCTATGCCCTGGCGTTTATATCCGTCGCCGTGCTCATCGTAGCCGATGTCCTGTGGATCAGACGAGCAGTGCCCCACAAACGATAGCATCACCGCACTTGTTGTGATGCGCTCGACTTCCCGTATGGACAGTCACCTCCGTGCAAAACTCATCCGCGGTCCTCGTGGGAATAGCCACTACGAGGACCGCTTCTCGCCGGCAATACAGCGGGTCTGTCACGCTAAAACGTGACTCGCCAGGTTCTCACGAATATCTTCTGCTTGTCGTTCAAGACTGTGCCAATCTCGAACGCGTTCCGCTTGTTCTTGGACAACATCTCACGACCTCCAGCGCCCTCCCCTGAACTCTCGGGGGAGCGTTGGGAGGGAGCCGGCCAGCGCGCTACTCCTTCACGGCGAACGGCAGGAACGTCCGGTTGCCGCCTACGCTGGCCGTCGTCACTACATCGTCGATTGCATAACCACCGGTCCCGGCCGGCTCGTTCCCATAGAACTGGAACTTCAGCCGGAAACGCCAGTTCGCATCCAATCCCAGGGTCGAAAGCGTATCGAGCAGATCGATATCCACCTGCTGATACGTCGTCGCTCCACCGCTGAAAGCGTAGACCCTGGTCCAAGTCTCACCGTCGTCATCGCTGAAGAACACCCCATCATCCGCATGGCTGGTGCTGCCGAACCCACGCCACCAGAAGCGCAGCGTCGCATCCGTGCACAGGAACAGGTTCAGCGGCAACACCGCAGCCGCATGGGAATACGTCGAATTCGCGACGCTGTCGTCCAGCAGCATGCTCCAGCTTCCCGCGTGCGGGTAACTGCCAGCCACCCGGACTCGCCCCTCGTAGTCCGTCTCGACGGCCCACGCGCTGCCCAGCGTGCCGCTCTCGAAATTATCGCTGAACGTCGGGTCGCGCGCAACAGTGCGATAACCGGTGGTGTTCTGCGTTACGTCGTCACCGGCAATCGTGATCTGGGTCAATTGCGGGCTGAATGTATACCCATCCTTGGCGAAGGTCACGGTGTAGGTGGCGTTGTCGAAGCCACTTTGGCTGTAATAGCCGTTGCTGTCCGTCAGGACATCCGCCGACGTGCCGCCGAACCCGACGGTCACGTTCGCGATGCCCGCCCCGGACGCATTCAGCGCGGAACCGGCCACGCTGTGATAAACCTGTGTGGACGAGAGCGCCGTCGACGGATCGCCATACACGTTGAACACGTAGAAATTCATCAAGAGCGCGCCGTTGTAGTACCTCAGGTCGGCCCGCGTGTTCGCAAGCGCCTGGCCCGCCGATTGGTCGTTGCGGGTCAGTCGCCTGGCGTATTCGTAGCCGATCCCGGCGTTGCTCGGGCTGCCATCGAATTCTCCCTTCTTCTGACCCACGTAGTACCACGACACCCGCGTCGCGGCGACCGTCGTGACCGCGCCGTTCTTCAGCAGTGCATATTGCAGATTCGTGCTGTACTCCGGATAGCCGTTGAGACAGGAGTTCTGGTACACGAAGGATGGGTGCGCGTCGTCCAGATAGGTCGCGTAGCTCGTTTGAAACAGCGCACCATCGTCACAGGCGCTGTATCCGACCTGAG
>ENA-OSEO01004625-OSEO01004625.1-sediment-metagenome-genome-assembly--contig:-NODE-4625-length-14149-cov-4.261441_pt1 | contig 14149 bp, 11 predicted proteins | sample MGYA00237883_ERZ534232 | MGnify/ENA metagenome assembly ERZ534232 | reverse complement strand
TTACCGTTGCTGCCACCTGGTGGAGCTCCTTTGCCTTTTTAGGTTCCAATGCCTACTTCTATACCCGAGGACCGGTTTATTGGACCGCCATCGCCTGGAACATCCTCTTTGGTGTTCTCTACTATTCTGTAGGAAAGCGGATCTGGTATTACGGAAAGATAAATAACTACATAACTCCCAGTGACTTTTTCCGGGATCAGTACGGATCTCCCTTTTTGGCAAATTTGATTGCCCTAATAATGCTGCTCTTTACCCTTCCCTATCTCCAGATCCAGCTTACAGGAGGAGCCTACCTTATAGAGGTTGCCTCGGGAGGACTTATCCCCTGGAAGATCGGAGGGCTTCTATTCTATGCGGTTATTGTAATCTATGTATGGGCAGGCGGACTGCGGGCCGTGGCCTGGACGGATATCTTCTACGGCGTCCTGCTCTTTTTCGGTATGATCTTTGCTGGGTTCTACGTGGCCGCGAAGGTCGGCGGAGTAGCCGAGCTTTTTGAAACCCTTCGCCAGACAGCACCAGAGTCTTTGACTCTTCCCGGTCCTGCCAAGAACTCCACCCCAATGCTTTGGGTATCCATGTTCGTTATAACCCCCCTGGGTGCCTTTATGGGTCCTCAGCTTTGGACCAGAATGTATGCAGTAAAATCCTCGAAGCTTTTCAATCTTATGCCCTTCCTTCTAGGTTTTGCTGCTATAGCCTACATAGGCTCCATGCTGGTGGGAAATGCCGGTATTGTTCTTGAACCAGGTGTAAAACCTGCGGACCAGATTCTCCCGGTTATGCTCTTCCACTATGCTCCCTTTGCCCTTGCTTCCCTGATTTGTGCCGGAGGCGCCGCAGCTGCCATGTCCACAGCAAACTCCCAGATACATTCCATGTCTGCGGTCTACACTGTGGATATACATCAGCGGTATATCAACAAAAATATGGATCAGAAGGCTCTGGTTTGGGTTGGAAGAATAGCCATTCTTGTGTTTGCCGCCCTAGCCTACCTTATGTCTGTCTTTATTCCCGGACTTTTGGTTTCCATAGGTCTTGTTGCCCTAAGCGGTACTGCCCAGGTCTTTGTTCCCACCGTTGGATCCCTCTTCTGGAAGCGTTCCACAGTGGCTGGTGCTGTAACCGGTTTGCTGGCAGGAACAATTCTCCTTTGTCTCTTTACCTTTGTACCTGGATTCAAGGTCCCCTTTGGAATGCACTCCGGGCTGTTTACCCTGATTGTTAACTTTATTCTCTTTGTGGTGGTCAGTTTGATTACTCCCCAGAGGAAAGAGGCCATTCTTAAAAAACTGGAAGGCCAGAAGGAAGTGTACAACGCAACCCATGCATAACATGCATAAATAGTAGTTTCTTATTGTACTGTTTCATACCCCCGCAAACTTCCCCGCGGGGGTTTTTTATTGGCTCTTGAAGGATAGTTTGTACAGATAATTCATTCACCTACTCCATTGACCCCTTCCCTGGTTTTTCCTATATTCCCAGTGAGGCTTTATTAGTTCTCTGAACCTTGTTGTAAGGGGTTCTATATAAGGAGGAAGGAATGCTGGGACTAAGGATAGCAATTTTAGGAACAGGGAACCTTGGTTTTGCCATAACCGAGGGGCTTCTTGCCGGTGGGTTGGTTAAGAGGGAGGACCTTTACTTGACGGAGAAGAATCCGACCCGCAGAGACCATCTTTCGGAACTGGGGTACAGGGTAACGGAGGATAATGCCCAGGCTGTAAAAGACGCGGATCTTGTAATGCTGGTGGTAAAACCCTGGCAGATCGAAGCGCTTTTGCAGGAGATCAGGGAGAGTGTCGATGCCGCCCGCAACATACTTGTTTCCTGTGTTACTGGCGCGGATTCCAATCTTATCTACACAGCCCTGGGGAAAACACCGCCCCTTTTCCGGGTAATGCCCAATACCGCCATTGCCATAGGCCAATCCATGTCCCTTATCTCCTCCTTCAATGCCACAGAGGAGCAGAGGGAGACGGTAAACAGGATCTTTTCCCAGCTGGGGCAGGTTCTCTTCATAGCCGAGGATCTGATGGCTGCAGCCACGGTTCTTTCCGGTTGCGGGATAGCCTATGCCTTAAGGTTTATCCGGGCGGTTATCCAGGGAGGTATAGAGATAGGGTTCAATGCCGATGATGCCAAGATAATAGCAGCGCAGATTGCCAAGGGAGCAGCGGAGCTTATCTTAAGGCACGGGACCCACCCGGAATCGGAGATTGATAAGGTAACTACCCCCAAGGGAGTAACCATCACCGGGCTTAACGAGATGGAGCATGCAGGGTTCAGCAGTGCCATAATCCGGGGAATCCTCGCATCCTACAATAAGATAGGCAGATAACAACAGGAGTTTGAAACATGATGGAGAAGGAAAGGGACGAGATTATTCAGGCCTGCCTAGACAGAAAGGCATTGGAGGCGAAATTCATTGACCCGAGAACCATAAAGGTGGCGGAGTGGGTAAGATTGAAATGCCAGTTCGGGTGCGGGAAATACGGTAAATGCTACTGCTGCCCCCCTCATTCTCCGGTTCCCGAAACCACAAGAAGGATTATATCCGATTATACCCTGGCCTTGCTGATCCATTTTAATGGGTATGTGAAGGTGACCCAGACTGTGGTGGATCTGGAGAGGGAGCTTTTTCTAAGGAATTATTACAAAGCCCTTGGGTTTGGAGCAGGCCCCTGCAATCTCTGCAAATCGTGTCCCGACACAGGGTGTAATTTCCCTAAAAAGGTACGGCCTTCCATGGAGGGCTGCGGTATAGATGTGTATGAAACGGCAAGGTCAAACGGCTTTCCCATAGATGTTCTGCGAACCAGGGAGGAAGGAGAGAACTGTTACGGTCTTATTTTAATTGAATAGAGAGGGGATAGAATTACTCAGGTCCCTTTCATAAACAGATTCATTCTTTTTTTATAAATCCGATATTTGGAATATGGGAGCCTCTGTCATTTCCTCTCAGGATACTGAAAGGGTTTTAAAAAAACAGGAAATAATTAACCGGCTGAATTACCTTAATTTTTCCGAAGATACCTTAATCCTCCGGTTCATACATAATAAATTAGGAGCAGTGCTTAACCTTCCCGCAAGACCGGATCCCTGCGGAGAAGATTCCCTTTTTTGCGGCTGGATCACGCCCTTGGATTCCAGTTTATCCCTTGATTCCTATACCTGCCGGGAGTTGTGGTTCGGCGATGGCCTGGAGCTTGTAACCTTTGCTGCAGAATCTCCTAGAGTGTCTGCCGAAGGAATAGAAATCCTCTTGCCGGAAAAGGCAAGGGTGTGCAAAAACAGAAGAATCCGAAGATATAAAACCCCAGGTATTAGCGTTAAGATAATTCAGAAGGGGGTGATCTTTTCTGGAAGGCTCTGCGATTTTACACCGGAAGCCTTCTTGGTGGCCCTGGACCAACTTTCGGGACAGTCTCACCTTTGGCTGAATCCCAAAGAACCTGTTACCCTCCTTATGGAGCAGGGTGGGCAACAGCTCTTTTCCTGCGACTCTGTTATAACTGCCTGGAGAGAAGAGGGGGCTGAGAAGCACATTCTTTTAAGTCCCAAGGAAAAGAGTATTGTCCGGCTTAAAGCGAAAAACCACCGCAGCCATAGGCAAAAGCTTAATCCGCCGCCCTCGGTGCGGTTTATCCATCCCTTAACAGGAAAGGAACTGCTCTATACCCTTTCCGATGTATCCGGTTCAGGTTTCTCCGTAGAGGAGTGGGAGGAGGAATCGTTACTCTTACCGGGAATGGTAATTCCTGCTGTTTCCATAGAACTTGCCGGCACCAGAATTGCCCGGTGTAAGGCTCAAGTCTTGTACAGGAATCCGGTGTCGGAAGGGGATCGGAGCAGGGTTTTCCGCTGCGGCTTTGTTATTCTTGAGATCCCTCTGCAAGAACAACCTCGGTTTTCCTCTCTCCTTCATCAGGCAGTCGACGAAAGGATACTTTTAAATGACTCCCTGGATCTGGAAAAACTGTGGAGATTCTTTTTTGAATCGGGATTCCTCTATTCCTCCAAGTATTCCGCTCTAAAGGAGAAAAGGGAGGAGTTTAAAAACACCTACCGCAGGCTTTATTTGGAGAGTCCCTCCATTGCCAGGAATTTCCTTTATCAGGAGTACGGCAGGATCTGTGCCCATCTTTCCATGCTCAGGTTCTATTCCAGGTCCTGGCTCCTGCAGCATCATGCTGCCGGGGGAGGCTGCAATCCCCTGGCGGGAGTAGATGTTCTGGATCATGTAACCAATTACATAAATGAATCCCACTCCCTGGCTTCTGCCAACATGGACTATCTCCTCTGCTACTTCAGGCCGGAAAACAAATTCCCAAACAAGGTTTTCGGTGGCGTGGCGAGGGATATAAACAATCCAAAGGCTGCCTCCTTGGATACCTTTGCCTACGCAACCTTCTCCTCTCTGCCGGGGGAACTTGCGGAAGAGGGGTCTTTTCTTTTATCCCCAGCCGGGGATCTGGATCTTTTGGAATTTGAAAGTTTCTACGAAGAGATCTCCGGCGGACTCCTTGCCCAAGCCATGGATCTTAAGGCCCCGCGCCGGGAGGAGGAATCCCTGAACAGAGAATATAAAGAGCTGGGTTTCTGCAGAGAGAGGGAGGTTTTCTCTCTCAGAATTGAGGGATGCCTGAAGGCGTTACTAACTGTTTCCCGTTCCGATCTGGGACTTAATCTTTCCAATCTTACCAACTGCATCCACCTTTTTATGGTGGACAGTGAGGGGGTAAGCAGGAGGCTCCTGGATACGGTGCTTTCTCAATTAATGAAACATTATTACGGCAATACTGTTCCTCTGCTGATTTATCCTGCCGAGGCTGCCGATACTCTAAACATCCCTGTGGAAAAGCTGTATACTCTTTGGATAATAGACACTCAGAATGAGCAGGGATACTTCAATTCCCTGAGGAATACTTTCAAAAGGCGGCGCTATGAGTGATCTGGCAGAGGAACCCCCCCTCTACAACAGCAACATAATCAACACCTACATAAAGATGCTCAAGGTGCGGTACACCTTTGTGAATGTAGCGGAGCTTCTCTCCTACGCAGATATGGAACCCTACCAGGTGGAGGATGAGGGGCATTGGTTTACCCAAAGGCAGGTGGACCGATTTTATGAAGCCCTGGTTAGGGCCACAGGGAATGATAAAATAGCCAGGGAGGCGGGGCAGTATGCCGCTTCTCCCGATGCCATAGGCGGAAAGATGCGTTTTCTTATGGGTTTTGTCGGTCCTTCCCTGGTTTTTGAGATGCTGGACAAGATTACAGGCAGGTTTACCCGATCCACAGTTTATTCCTCGAAAAAGAGGTCGAGAAACGAAATAGAGATAACCGTTACCCCCCAACCTGGGGTAAAAGAGAAACCTTACCAGTGTCAGAACAGAATCGGTTACTTCGAAGCCATAGTTAAGGCTTTTAATTACAAGCTTCTCCAGGTGGAGCATTCGGAGTGCATGTTTGAGGGGGGTAAGGTTTGCAGGTATCATGTCTCCTGGCGGGAATCCCCAGCAATCTACTTCAAGAAGATCCGGAATCTTGGATTGATCCTTTCCGCTCTCTACTTTTCCTTTGCCAGGGTCTTTTTCCCCACCACAACCTTTATATATGCCGCTCCTGCCGTTCTAGCAATCCTTTTTGTCCTAACACTCTTTTGCGAGTATCTTGAAAGAAAGGATACTAAATCGATCCTGGAGAATCTACGCTCCTCCACGGACAACCTGCTTGAACAGATCAGTGTCAATTACGATCACGCTCTGATGGTTAATGAGATAGGCCATATAATAAGCAAGCATGTTCAGACCGATTCCCTTCTTTCCGGGGTAATAGAAATTCTTAAGAAATGGCTGGATTACGACCGGGGCGCCATCTTTCTGGCAAACCAGGACAGGACAAGGCTTGAGTTTGTTACAGGCTATGGATACAGTGAAAAACTGCTGCCCCTGGTGGAGAAGGCCTATTTTAACCTTGATAAACCGGAAAGCCGGGGCGCCTTTGTGCTCTGTTTCCGGGAAAAGAGACCCTTTCTGGTAAACGATGTTTCCGAGATCTCCGATTCCTTGTCTCCCCGCAGTCTGGAATTCGCCCGGCTTACAGGGTCAAAATCCTTTATCTGCTGCCCCATCCTTTATGAGGATACGAGCCTTGGAATTCTTGCCGTGGACAATATCCAGACAAAACGCCCCCTTCTGCAGAGCGATATCAATCTTCTTATGGGGATTGCGCCGGAGATAGGGATAAGCATAAGAAATGTATCCCTTATGGAAGCCCGGGACAGACAGTTCCGCTCCCTTCTCAAAGTGCTTGCAGCCAGTATCGATGCCCGGGATTTCCTTACCGCCGGCCATTCGGAAAAGGTAACGGAGTATGCCACTGCTATCTGCCGGGAGATGGGATTAAGCAGGGATTTTACTGAGGTTGTCAGGGTTGCCTCCTTACTCCATGATTACGGGAAGATCGGCATCCAGGATGCGGTTCTAAAAAAGGCCGGACCCTTAACTTTAGAGGAGAGGGAGGAGATAAAGACCCATGCAGTTAAAACCGAGGGGATCCTGGACAGGATAGAGTTTGAGGGAAACTACAGGGATGTTCCCCGCATCGCCGGGGCGCATCACGAAAGAATAGACGGAACAGGGTATCCCAAGGGCCTCAAGGGGATGGAAATCCCCCTGGGTTCCCGGATAATCGCTGTGGCGGATTTTTTTGAGGCCATAACCTCGAAACGTCACTACCGTGATCCTATGCCTAGGGAGGAGGCCCTAGAGGTCCTTCTTGCCGCGGCAGGGGACCATCTGGATGAGGAAGTAGTCAAAGCCTTTATGGGTTATCTCAGGACAAAGGAAGCCTTCCGGCGGTCTGAGCTTTATTCCCCCAACAGGCAATAACCGGGGTATAGGAAAACCTTCTGGGATCCTTCAGGAACTCCTTAAAATCGGTAATAAACTCCTCTGCAGAACTGTACCCTGGCAGGGAGACATCAAGCCTCTCCGCTAAAACCTCTATCTTTTTTGCCCAGTTAAATTCATCACAGCTGCTCATCTCTCCGTAGATGAGGTGATGAGACTGAAGATCCGCCTTTATATTAGTGTAACCCAGATCGTAGAGATACGAGTACAATTTTCTTCCTGCATAGGGGTCGAAATTCATCCTTCTTTGCAGGAGATCCATTACCCTGTTAAGGGCAGATTCCATCTTTTCCGGCATCCTATAATGGCTCAGGCAGTTGTAATCCAGGTCCACAAGGCAAAGAACCCCGCCGGATTTAAGAAGGCTGTCAAGATTCTTTACAATCTCAAAAGCCTCGGTCTTGAAATACTCCAGGGTAAATCTTGCCCAGATAAAATCAAAGCTTTCCGGGGTATCGAAAGGTTCAAGAATATTCTTTACTCTAAAAGAGATCCCCTTTTTCCCATAGGTATGCTCGGCATAAGTTATCCTTTCCTGGGAGGCATCAAATCCAATGACCTCACCTCCTGGTTCGACCAGGGAATAGAGAATTTCCGAGGTTTTTCCGGTTCCGCAGAGTATATCGGCAACCTTCATGCCTGGGTTAAGCCCGGCGAGGCGGCAGATCCTTATTACCGGTTCAGCCTCTGTTTTCATCTCCAGTCTTGTAATCTCCTCCGGTCCTTCCATAAGATACCTATTGTACACCTAAGCTGCTCCTCTTTTATAATTAAACAATTAAACCCTTTAACCCGGTTCCGGTATTTTTAAGATCACCGGAAGGATCAGGGTTTTAATCTTCCTGAAGATCCAGTTTTCTCGCGGATCGATATTAAGTTAACACAGAGTCTCCCTTTTTGTAATCCTGTTTTTTTATTTTATGGGAAAATATTGAACAGCCGTCGCCTTTGTGTTAGTAATTGAGAGGGGTCTAAAGGGCTGTACCTTGTGACCCTGGAATGTAATCTTGGCAGGGCGGTGAGGGGGGAGAGAAACATCCCCTGGGGTTTTGACCCGTGCAGCACTCTCGACCTTTCGACTGTTCTCTGATACAAGGGATTAAAATATCCGCCGGATTTCGTCTCTTTTGAGGAAATTAAATGAAGATACGAAGTTTTGAGTTCAATCTGCGGGAACTTGCCGGTTCGCTGGGGGATTTCGGTACCCTTCTTCCCCTGGCCATCGGCTACATCACAGTCTGCGGAATTGATCCTGCCGGGCTTCTGGTGATGATGGGTCTTGCGAATATTGTTACAGGGCTAATCTACCGCCTTCCCATGCCGATTGAACCAATGAAGGTTCTGGCTGTAGTGGCCATTGCCCAGGCCTGGACACCCGAAAAGGTCTATGCCTCGGGAATAGTAATGGGAATTGTGTGGCTCCTCATGGGTGCAACAGGAGCCATGGACTATGTTTCCAGGAAAACCCCCCGCAGCGTAATCCGGGGGATACAGCTCTCCCTAGGGGCGCTTCTGGCAGTACAGGGTGTGCGGATGATCTCATCCTGGTGGTGGCTGGGAGCTGCCTCGGTACTGGTAGTGCTCCTTCTCCGGAAAAGCCGCTATGCCCCGGCCTCCATTGTCCTTGTTGTTGGTGGAATTCTTATCATGTATATCCAGGGCTGGCCTGCGGGGCTTAAGGGTCTTTCCCTCTCTCTTCCTGTGCTCTCCTGGATAGATCCCGCCCTTCTCTGGCCTTCCTTCCGGGATGCAGGGCTGGCGCAGATTCCACTGACTGCCACAAATGCTGTGATAGCCACCTCTGTGCTGATTACCGAGTATTGGCCGGACAGGAGGGTGAGCAACCGCCAATTGGCCATCAATATGGGCATCATGAATATTATCCTCCCCTTTGCCGGCGGTATGCCCCTGTGCCACGGAGCCGGCGGTCTTGCCGGCCAGTACTACTTTGGAGCCCGCACAGGCGGGGCAAACATAATAGAAGGGACCATCGAAATTGCCCTTGGCCTCTTCCTTGCGGGAAGCATAGCCGCTGTTTTTGCCGCCTTCCCAACAGCCATTGTCGGTGCAATGATGCTGATGGTGGGAATCGAGATGGCTAAATTTTCCAGGGACCTCCGTCCGAACCGTCAACTCCTGCCGGTTATAACCACTGTGGCCGGTTCTCTTCTCTTTAATATGGCCGTAGGTTTTGCCGCAGGAATAATTACTCATTATCTGATAGTTAAAATGCTGATGGATAGGTTTTATCCGGAAGGGTAATCGCTTTATAACATGCCTTTTTTGATAAAGGATAAATATTGCCTCTCTTCTTTTCGGCCTTATCGGTATGCTTGAAGTGGTACCGTCTAGGGGTGAGTGGAATGTAACCATGAGGTCATATCTATTGTGTCTTGACAATGGAACATTGAACTTTAAAAATATTTCGAGTGGCGGCTGGTATTCCTAGCACAATCAACAGAATAGGAACACCTAAAGCAGCAGCGCTATCAGTGTCCAAAACTTAAAATAAACAATGAGTCCAGGTGCCTTATTAAGCCAAAACTGTAACTACGATGGTCTCCTGAGCAAATAGTCGAAGGGCTTAAATCAGAGTATTCTATCCCTACAGTGAGCGGCCAGACCACCAATCGGCAATCTGTGTTATTGCTGATCGAAAGAAACGACTAATTCAATCGGATCTGTTCCAGCCTGGGATGTGCGAACGGGACGAGGGATCATTGAGAGACGATTCAAACGGATTGACACAACTCTAAGGAAAACATTAGCCTTCGACCAGGGAAAGGAAAAAATTGAACATAAACAGCTGTACTTAGGATAGTTTAAAAAGTGGCTTCTGATCCGCTTTTGTCTTTTCCCAAAAGATCAATATCCTTTGTCGGGTGGGAGGCTACTCCCTGTAGTTGATAAAAAAGAAGGCCACTATTTAAGAACAGCTTCCTCTTTATATTCCTTTGACACTATTCTGTGCAGCAATCCTTCCTGGTTGTATAGGGTAAGTAGTCTTTGGAATGGTACTTTCTCCTTTTTCTCAATATTAAGAAGTCTGGCACGGACTAATGCCGGCAGGTTTTTCATGTCATTATCCTCAGGTGTTGTTTCATCGGCCCTTCAACTCTAAGAAGGCGTGAATATAGGAGCAGTTGATCCAAATCACTGCCGGGTGTTGCAAGATAGTTGCGGACAGCTTCGTTGGCGATATCTTGACCGAGGACCCGACGATACCTTATGACATCACAAATGGTTTTCTCTCGATCATATATTTGAATGGGATGGCCCTCTATCTTCTCCTGTTTCAACCCGAGCTCGTACCGTGGATTACCAAACGAAAAGCGGCGGATCGGAGGGAAATCCGGTGGTAGAATACGCTCGTCTCTCGGTATTGCGATGTGAACGGATGACGGTTCATAAGTGGACATCTCGTAAAAAGTTAGTGCAGAGGCGAGACATATGACTGCATTCGGGAGTGCGAGTTGGATTTCATAGAAACCGGAAACCGTCTGGGTTTCTGCAGCAATATACAAACCCGCCTTAAGACGGACTATATAACCCTCTTTAGTAAGCTCTGACAGATAGGTGTTGTGGAACCCTGCTTTTTGGAAATCCGAGGTACGAATCACTCCTCCGTGTGTTTTGAGATATTCATCAATACGCTTTTTTGTTTGGTTCTCCATTATTTGGTCCTGATAAAATCTAACACACATTATGTTATTTGTGGTAGATTTTATCAAATACTTTTTGCTTCTTTCTTTAACTCATGGGGGTAACTCTGATGTAAAACTCTATTTCTATTTCGGTGACAGCCGCAGGAGTAAGGAGCGAAGTTTATCGCTCTTTTTCAGGTCCGTTTTACCTCCCTCACGGCGGCACTCTAACCCTTCAAATCTTTACAGCCCCCACAAATAAATCCGGTCGGCACCTTTGTGGTACTACCCGGATTTTATGGGTTTACCAGGACTTGCACTACCAGCCATCGGCGACCAAACTCGACGAAAATTGTCCTTCCGTACTGTAATTATTAATTTTACCTCGAACGAATGTAGAAACCCTGGTCAATTGGCGTCTAATACATCCAGTAAGGATGGAAAATGCTCCCTGAAAGCATTCCGTATTGTCTTTTGCCATCCTTTTGGGAGTTTGTTAAATAAGTTCTGCATATATACTCTCCTATCGTTTCTCTTTAGGAGAAATTCACCCAAGGTTCGGGCCGTGTATGAGTCTTTCATGCGCTTTGCATTATCTCTTTTGCGCGGTAGTATCAACAACTTTTAAGAACGAAGACTTCCGGCTCAGGCACCCGAATATTGTGTCCCTGGTAGGAAATAAACATACTCTGCTCATAAGCGAGAGACAGTAAACGGAGAGGTTGCGCCTTAATGCTAAGAGTTGGGATTGAAACCGCTCGCCCCGTGCCTCGACCATGCTAAGGAATCAAGAATTCTACTTCTAAGTCCGGGTGAATATATTTGCAAAAGTCTCCTTGGAGAGGCCACTCCTTTTCAAACCCTAGCTCCGATAGGGCAGCTGGTATATCAAAGGTATTTTTTATATCGGGAGGCATTCCAAGCAGAAAATCAAAATCGGTAGTCCTAAGGATAGGTATTTCCGGATCATCATCAAAATCTGTTCTGTTATAGGCAAAACCCAACTCCTAATAAGAACGATGTCTTGAAGTACCTTGCCTGCATCCAGTTTACCGATTATTTTTAGAAATAGACTCTCACTGTTTTCTACGAAGACCTCTTTCAACATCTTTTAGGTTTTTGTCCACTTGTTTAAGCTTATTTTCTAACTCTCTTCTTTTCTCGATTTTTACCGAAAGTTCCTTGGCTACATCTGAATCCATGGGACCAATGTAGCCGAATTTTATTTTATCCGCTTCACGGTATGCAAGGTAGATATATTCACGGTTCCACCTCTTTTTGCGGGAAATTGACCCTTTGGGCAGCATAGATATTTGATGCTCATATTTTTCTTTTAGCTCTATAAGTCTTTTTTTTCTTCCTCAAGAATATCAAAAACCATTGCCATATATACCACCTTGCCTAACAAAGTAATACTATCTATACATTGTTAGGAAAGGGGGTAGTTGTGTCTGAGGTGTAAGACGTGTGTCGCCAGGACTTGGTCTCCAGTCGCCGACGTCGTGTCGACTCCTTCCGACCCGCCTCCGCTCCTAAAATGGTATCCTGCCATTTTGCGCTCCCTTCAGGTCGCGCCGGAGCTCCGTTTCAAGTCCTGGCGGGGCCTGCCCTTCGTTTTTTCCTTTGGTGAAAGCCTCGGGCTTGCGATATCGACTTCGTCGAATCGCTGGGCCAGGACTTGCCCTCCGATCCTCGACTTCCTGTCTCGGATCTCCGGGCCGCCTCGCTCTCTGGCGCTCGACATCCTGTCTCGCTTCCGCGCCTGCCGGCGCGCGTTCGCTCGTTTCAAGTCCTGGTGTCGTTGAAACAAAAAAAGCGGGCCGTTCCCAAGAGGAAACGTCCCGCTTTTATGGGCCCACCAGGACTTGAACCTGGGACCCGCTGATTATGAGTCAGCTGCTCTAACCAACTGAGCTATGGGCCCGGCAGAGAAATATAAAAACATAATTTGGCTGGAGTGTCAACCGATTATCGAAACAGGTCCAGAAATATTAATGCCTGGAGGTGTAGTTAGTAATTTTAGATCGATACTCCGGCGCCCATATCCCGGGAGATCTGTTTTGCCGTGGCCAGCAAGGGTTGTATTGCTTTGGGAAAATCCTCCTCCGGAAAGGTAAAGGAGGGGGAGGTAAGGGAAAGGGAAGCAATAAAATTATTATGGTGATCATAAATTGGGACTGCCAGGCAGTGCATGAATTGGCTGTATTCTTTAATCTCCGTGGCATACCCCTGGTTTTTTATATTCTCAAGTTCTTCTAACAATTTTACTTTATCGGATATGCTGAATTCTGTCTTTTTTACTAGGTTCATATTTGCCAGTACAGAATCCCTTTCCTCCTCCTTTAAATGGGAAAGATACAATTTCCCTGTGGCGCTGCAATGGAGGGGGAAAATAAAATCCTTTTCCTGGAGAACCTTAAGATCTGTTGGATATTCCGCCTGATATAGCCTTATAACTCGGCCTCTGTCTATTACAAGAAGCGAGATATTATGTCTCATCTTCTCGGAAAGCTGGACAATATAAGGTTTTGCTATCTGAAGAATTGTATGTGCTTCAAGGGCCGTATTTCCCATAGCATACATCTTGAAGGTTATAATATACCCTGCTTCAATCTTTTTTACATAACCCAGGTCCTCCAGGGTTGCCAGGAGGCGATGGATATTCCCCTTATTCATTTTTAGATGTTTCTGGATAGCAACAGGTGTTACCGGCTGAAAGTGGGCTACACACTCAATTATTGAAAAGGCTTTCTGAACCGTGGTGGACAGAACATAGTTACTTTCTTTTATTTTCTCCATAGCCTTAACAATGATATAAAAAAACTTGACATGTCAACCTGCATAAGCTACTATGGTTAATATATTGTAATAGTGGTTAAAATAATAGAACTTATAGGAGGAAGAGGTGAAAAGATTATTGATTCTGGTTATTGCGATGTTTTTTGTTGCAGCCCTTGTTATGGCAGGGGGACAGAGTGAGGGTGAGGTAATAAAGATTAAGTATGCCCATAACCAAAGGACGGGGTCTCCCCAGGATGAAGGGGCCAAGCTTTTCAAACAAAAGATTGAGGAACTTTCCGGCGGAAGGGTCCAGGTTACCATCTATCCCGATAATCAACTGGGAAGCTTAAGAGAGGTAATTGAATCGGTTCAGAGCGGACAGATTGAGATGGCGCAGCAACCTTTGGGAATGATCGCGAACTTTGCCCCGCAGCTCAACATAAACGATCTACCCTATCTGTATCCATCGGAGGAAGTGCTCTGGAAGGTTCTTGATGGTGCTATGGGCGAGAAGCTTACAGGTTATATGAATGATGTAGGGTTTGTTAACTTGGGTTACCACAGCGGCGGACCCAAACAGTTCTCTGCCAATATCCCGCTAAGAACCAAAGCGGATTTTTCCAAGGTAAGTTTACGAGCTATGCCTGCACCGATTGTTATAGCTACTTTTGAAGCCCTGGGAGCGAATCCTGTGCCTATCGAGTTTTCTGAATTATACAACTCTCTCCAGCAGAGGGTGGTGGATGGCCAGGAAAATCCGATGCAGACTGTTTCCATGTTAAACCTGTATGAGGTACAGAAATATGT
>ENA-OSEO01004624-OSEO01004624.1-sediment-metagenome-genome-assembly--contig:-NODE-4624-length-14151-cov-5.355478_pt1 | contig 14151 bp, 11 predicted proteins | sample MGYA00237883_ERZ534232 | MGnify/ENA metagenome assembly ERZ534232 | reverse complement strand
ATGGAATTCACGATGCCCGAGGCGCTGACGCAGTGGAAGTTCCTGGGCTTCGCCCACGACAGCCAGATGCGCAGCGGCTTCCTGACCGACACCGTCATCACCGCCAAGGAGTTGATGGTCGAGCCCAACCCGCCGCGATTCGTGCGGGAGGGCGATGTGATCGAGTTCACGGTCAAGGTGACCAACCAGTCCGCCGCTCGCGTGACGGGCAAGGTCGGCCTGACGCTCTCCGACGCGCGGACCCTGGACAGTCGCGATGCTGCCTTGGGCAACCTCGCGCCGGAGCAGAGCTTCGACGTGCCCAGCATGGAATCCCGGACGTTCTCGTGGCGTCTGACGATCCCCGACGGCTGTGAGTTTCTCATCTACCGGGCCGTCGGTGCGACGAGCCGGCTCAGCGACGGCGAGGAAGGCTACCTCCCGGTGCTCAGCCGCAGGATTCTGGTGACGGAGTCCCTGCCGCTACCGATTCGCGGGCCGCAGACGAAGGAGTTCGAGTTCACCAAGCTGATCCAATCGGGCCAGTCGAGCACGCTGATTCACCAAAGCCTCAGCGTGCAGATGGTCTCGCAGCCCGCGTGGTATGCGGTGATGGCACTGCCGCACCTGATGGAGTATCCGTACGAGTGCAGCGAGCAGATCTTCAATCGGCTGTACGCCAACGTGCTGGCCGCGCATATCGCCAACTCCGACCCCGCGATTCGTCGGATCTTCGACCTGTGGAAGAACACGCCGGCGTTAGACAGCCCGCTGGAGAAGAATGAGGACATCAAGAACATCGCTTTGGAGGAGACCCCCTGGGTCCGTCAGGCGATCAACGAGTCCGAGGCTCGCCGGAACGTAGGCATCCTATTCGACGAGAACCGCTTGGCCGACGAGACCGCGCGGGCCCTGTTCAAGCTGGGCCAGATGCAGTACGCGGACGGTTTGTGGCCCTGGTTCCCTGGTTGTCGGGGCAATGAGTACATCACCCTCTATATCACCACGGGGTTCGGACGCCTGCGTCACTTGGGCGTCCGCAATCTGGACGTTTCCTGTGCGATCAAGGCGCTAGGTACGTTGGATGATTGGATGGACCGGTGGTATCGAGACATCCTGAAGTACGGCGACAAGAATGAGAATCACCTTGATCCGACCGTCGCGTTCTACCTCTACGGCCGGAGCTTCTTCCTGGCGGACCAGCCGATCGCTCAGGAGCACCGGGAGGCGCGGGACTATTGGCTCGGCCAGGCCCGTCAGTACTGGCTCTCGCTCTGGCGCCAGTCCCAGGCCCACCTGGCCATCGCGCTGAAGCGGTTTGGCGACCAGCAGACACCCACGGAGATCGTGAACTCGATCCGCGAGTTCAGCGTGACGGATGAAGAGATGGGTATGTACTGGCGCGATACCGAGCGAAGCTGGTGGTGGCACCGGGCGCCCATCGAGACCCAGGCGCTGATGATCGAGGCCTTCGATGAAGTCACCGGCGACGCGCAGGCGGTCGAGGATTGCCGGGTCTGGCTGCTCAAGCAGAAGCAGACGCAGGACTGGAAGACCACGAAGGCCACCGCGGACGCGATCTACAGCCTGCTGCTTCGCGGGACTGATCTGCTGAGTTCCAACGCCCTGGTCGAAGTCGCCCTGGCCGGCGAATGGATCGTGCCCGAGAGCGTCGAAGCAGGCACCGGGTTCTATGAGGTGCGGTTCGTCCGCGGCGAGGTCGAGCCCGCGATGGGCCAGATCACCGTCAAGAAGGTCGATGAGGGTGTCAGTTGGGGCAGTGTTCACTGGCAGTACCTCGAAGACATGGCGAAGGTCACGCCCTACGAAGGGACGCCGCTGACGCTCAAGAAGGACCTGTTCATCAAGGAGACGACTTCTCAGGGCCAAGTGCTCTACCCGGTGGACGGCCCGCTTTCCGTGGGCGATGAGCTGGTCGTGCGGATCGAGCTGCGGGTGGATCGCGACATGGAGTACGTGCACATGAAGGACCAGCGCGGCAGCGGCACCGAGCCGGTGAACGTCCTGAGTCAATACCGCTACCAGGACGGCTTGGCCTACTACGAGAGCACGCGGGACACCGCGACGCACTTCTTCATCGATTACCTGCCCAAAGGGACGTACGTCTTCGAGTACAGCACCCGCATCCAGCACCGAGGCACTTATCAGACGGGCATGGCCAGCATCCAGTGCATGTACGCGCCGGAATTCGGCAGCCATTCGGAGAGTTTCGAGTTGCAGGTGCAGTAGGGCGTGAAGCGCGAACTGTTGACGGGGGCGGCGCCAGGCACAAGTTCGGCGCCGCCACCCGGACTGTCCGGCGTTTCATGCCGAGCCGATGCCGACCGTTCTCTGCCTTGTTGGTGGCCGCTACGGTGCGTGGCAGCCCTTGATGATGTAGCCGCCGGATTTCTCTTCGGGCTCCAGGTCCAGGATGCCGCGTGCCTGGGCCTCCTCCAGCAACTGGCCGAAGGACCGGAAGCCATAATACGATTCGCTGAACCCGGGCCGGCGACGTTTCAAGGTCTGTTTGAGCATGGAACTCCAGATCTTCTCCCCCTCGCCGCGCTCCTCGACGAGAGCTTCGTAGGTGTCGACGATCAGGTCCCACGCCTCCTGCTTCTTGTCCCCGGCGGGGGGCTTGACGGCTTTGGCGGTCGGGCCACGGGCGGGTCTGCGAACGGGCTCTTTGACGTGCTCCTTCCTGCGAGGCGGCTGGCGGCGCACGAGGTCGTCGTAGTAGATGAACTCGTCGCAGTTGGCGATCAGCAGGTCGGACGCGGAGTTCTTGACGCCGACGCCGATGACGATCTTGTCGTTCTCCCGCAGCTTGCTGACCAGTGGGGAGAAATCCGAGTCGCCGCTGAGGATCACGAAGGTGTCGAGGTGCTCCTTCGTGTAGCACAGGTCCAGCGCGTCGACGACCATGCGGATGTCGGCGGAGTTCTTGCCCGACTGGCGCACGTGGGGAATCTCGATCAGTTCGAAGGCCGCCTCGTGCATGGCGGCCTTGAACTCCTTGTACCGCTCCCAATCGCAATAGGCCTTCTTGACGACGATGTTGCCCTTGAGCAGGAGCCGCTCGATCACCTTGGAGATGTCGAACTGGGCATAGTTCGCATCGCGCGCGCCCAGGGCGATGTTCTCGAAGTCGCAGAACATCGCCATATTCTTCGTATCCGCCCGATTGCTCATCGTATGGTTCCTTCCATCCACAGACACTCTTTGTACCCGGTCTTCTACCCGGCGACCATTCCACCGGCGACATCAGCGCGGGCAATCCGACGATCCCACAACTTTCATCCTAACCGAACTGCAGCCTTGATTCCAACATGATCTGGTGGAGCGGTAGAATGGTCTTTACAGTATCTTTCTCCTTTTGCGGACCGGAATCTGTCGGTAGAATCGCATCTGGAGGAGTGGGGGACGTGAATCGTGGTGCTATTCAGAACTGTCGAGAAATGGGGAGTCATATGGGCAAGACGTTCGGGAGTGTGGATGAGATTCTGGATTTCGCGATCGCGCGGGAGATTGAGGCCAGCGAGTTCTACACCGCGCTGGCGGGCAAGATGGACGCGCCGGCGATGAAGCAGGCGTTTGCCGACTTCGCAAACGAGGAGCAGGGACATCGGGCCAAGCTGGAGGCGGTCAAGCGGGGCGAGTATCCCTTCGGCGCCGGGGCCCAGGAGTTGATGGGACGGGGGCTGGCGGACTACCTCGTGGAGGAGACGCCGAGGGCGGGCATGACGTATGCCGAGGCGCTGCTCCTGGCGATGAAGAAGGAGAAGGCCGCGTTCCGGCTTTACACGGACTTGGCCGCCGCGGCCCGGGACGGCCGTCTCAAGAACCTGTTCCTGTCCCTGGCGGCCGAGGAGGCCAAACACAAGCTGCGTTTCGAGGTCGAGTACGACGACCACGTGCTGCGGGAAGACTGAGCCGTTCGGACGATGTAATAGACTCTGTCCGAGTGCGTCTTATGTTATGCGGAAGCCATTGGGACGTTTGAACAACGGCACGATCCGAACATCACGCGGAAAGGGGGGGTATGGGGCATCGGGATGACGGCGATTGGCCTTTGCGCCTGTCTGGCACTCAGCTTCCGCGGGTACCTGTACGCTCAAGAGGCGTCGCAGGCCGAACTGTTCGTTTGGACGCCGCCCGAGCGGTGGCAGCAGTGGGAGATGCCCAGTCCGGAGGGTGCTTTGCTCAAGCCGGGGACCGGGGCGCCCGATTTCGAATTGGCAGCGGTCGACGGGAGCAAGATCAAGCTCTCGGACTTCCGCGACAAGATTGTCTGGTTCTACATCTGGAGGGCCGGCTGACCCGCTTGCCGAGAGGAGATGTGTCATCTCCAGACATTGCATAAGAAGTACCGCGACAAAGGTCTGGTCATCCTGGGCTTCAACTGTTCCGACGACCAGAAGATCGCGGTCGAGTTCCTCCGCGAGAATAAGGCGACCTTCCTGACGATCCTCGATTCCTCCGAAGCAGCGACCAAGACCGGCTTCGGCGATTACCACATGAGCGGCGTTCCGCTGAACTACATCATCGATCGCCAGAGCCGCGTCGTGGACGCCTGGTATGGCTACCAGAAGGGTCACAAGCGGGCCCTCACCGACCTGGAGAAGGCTGGCCTGAAGATCGAAGAGCGGTTGTTGTCTGTTCAGGCGGACCGGGGATTGTACATGGAAGCTGCCGGCCGCACTCGCCCTGTAAGTCACTCTCTGCACCTGCTGGTTGGCTGAGTGATTCTGCCGGGGGCTGCGACGCTACTTGTTGTTGCCGATCATCTCGCTCAGTTCGGCAATGCGCAACTCCAGACGCTTGATCTCCCGGCTGATACTGGGTCTCTGCATCATCACCCAGGCAAAAACGCTGACGAAACCCATCCAGAGATTGCCGAAGAGAAAGACCGTGGCATACAGAATCTGCAATCGGATCTGATCGGCTCGGAAGAATGCGATGGCGCTGTAGACGATCGGCACCAGGAGAATGCCGTACTGTACATACACGCAGATCATGACCCAACGCATTCTCCTGCTGTAACAGTCGCGGAACCACGCGTACACCGTTTCTGCCTTGGTTCCGTCATAGCCTTCCGGGCTGTCTATGATTCTCTTGAGCTGCTCCCGGTCCATTTTCGCTCTCCTGAGAAGAAAGTCATTCATCGACGTATTTCCGCCACAGATGCTTCAGTTCCTCTCTCGCATTGTGCAACCGCGATCTGACGGTCCCCGTGGGGACCTTCAAGGTGATGCTGATCTCCGTAACGGTGAGTTGTTCGAAGTAGTAAAGGTACAGGACCGCCTTCTTCTTCACATCCAGCTTCTCCAGCAGTTCCTCCATGACGACGTCTCTGGCGCCGCCGGTCGGCGGATCCGGGACGGCCTCCATGCTCAGGTGTCGCTGTCGCCGGTCCTTCCTGATCCAGTCAATCGCTTTGCTCGTCGTGACTCTGTAGGCCCAGGCCTTGAAGTGGGCCGGCTCGCGGAGCTTTCGGAGCCCCTTGATGATGGTCAGCCAGCTCTGCTGTGTGATGTCCCAGGTGGCGTCCGCATCGCCCACCAGGCGAAAGGCGTGCTGCCAAAGACGCTTGTGCCATCGCGAGACGAGGACCTCCATCGCCTTAGCCCTTCCTGCCTGGCAGTCCAAGACGAGAATCTCGTCAATGATCTGTTCAGACGCCCTTTCCATTCCAACTACTGTAGACGTATAGGTGGGCCGAGTGGCTCATTTCTCCGCGAGAAACTATGTTCGAGCGATCCGGCCAAGTGCCGTCTGAGGAAGGGTCCTTCTCATCTGTGGCCCGCGGGTGTGTGCCCATTAGCTCTCGTCGATGATATGTTGCTACCTCTCCGCCGCCCCGGCCTCACCATCCAGAAGCATGGGACCCGGCGGCGTTTTCCAGACCCGGCACGACGGCTCCTACCCCCGGCTCCAGCCGGCCTGGTCCGACGGCGGCGTGCCTGCAGATCAATGCTGGCTTAACAGGCCACGCGGAAGTCTGTATACCGGGGGTTGTAGGGAGCCGGCTCGACCTGCGTGTCGCGGATGTGGCCCGCAAACTCACTCTGCACGTCCGTGATGCAGTTGTCGATTTCTGTGGGGTCGCCCTGCAGGAGCATTTCGACCGTGCCGTCGGGCAGGTTCCGCACGAAACCGGTGACCTGGTACTGGCCGGCGACCTGGCGCGCGGTGTAGCGGAACCCCACGCCCTGGACGCGCCCGCGAAAAATGACATGTTTTGCCGTCTGGTCCATGGATTGCTTCTTGACTCCTGGTGGCCGGCCGGTATTCTCTGGCTCTGGCTGTCTCCTTGTTGTCAATCGTAACTGCGGTCCGCCCGCGCTGCAAGGGGAAGTGCGTACGGGAAACGGCAATTGACGCTCTATGGAGTCATATCGGCGGGATGGATCCGGATCGGGTGGTCATCGGGGAGAAGCGGGCCTTCGTGGAGCGTGGGCGGATGAAAGGTGGTGTCGGGACGGGTATTCCACGCCGAATCCTCGGGTTCCTACAGTCCCGGTACGTGCCCCTGGTCGTCTCGCTGGCCGCAGTCCTCGTTTCTTTGCCGGCCCTGGATGCCGGGTTCCTCAATGATGATTTCATGCATCGCTCGATCCTGGTCGGGCCTTCCGCGAGCACGGATCGTTTGTCGCGGGAAGGCTTGGTCGCAGAAGGATCGGGCCGGTTTGGCCATGCGCTCTCACGCACCTTCGTCGCCGTGCATCCCAAGGAGAATCTGTCATCACTTAGGGATTACGGGGCGTTGCCCTGGTGGACATATGAGGGTTTTCGGGTGGCGTTCTGGCGACCTGTGGCATCCCTGACACAGTGGTTGGATTACCGCCTGTTTCCGCAGTCTCCCCAGTCAATGCATTTTCACAGTCTCCTATGGTATGCCGTGGCCATGGCAGCCATCGCAGTTCTCTATCGAAGGGTCGCCTCGATGGACGACTCGGGATTGCCGGGTGCTCCGCCGATCCCCAACTCCCTGTGGGCCGGCGGGCTGGCGACTCTGCTGTATCTGCTGGACGACAACAGCTATTTCCCCGTGTTGTGGATCGCCAACCGCAATCTCCTGATTTCCCTGTTCTTCGGCGCCGTCACGGTTGTGGCGTACGACCGCTGGCGACGGCAGGCGTGGCGCCCCGGCGCCGTGATCGCGCCGCTGTGCCTGCTGATGTCCGTGCTGGCAACGGAAGGAGGGATTGCGACCTTTGCCTACCTGTTTGCCTATGAGGCGGCGCTGGGTTCAGGGCGCCCGCTCCGACGGTTCCTGATGTTGACTCCCTCGGTCGTCGTGATCGTTTTGTGGAGGCTCGCGTACAACCTCCAGGGCTTTGGAGCCAGCGGCGGGGGCTTCTACTTCGACCCGGTGCGCGAGCCGCTCGACTACGCCGTCGCCATCCTTTGGCGGGGACCGTTCTTCCTCGCCGGGCAGTGGACCGGCATTCCCGCGGACCTGCACAGTTACCTGCCGCCGGCCAGCAAGATGCTTCTCTGGGGTCTCCTGGCCATCCTGACCGTCCTGATTCCCGTCATTCTCACGCCGCTGCTCCGCGTGAGTCGGCGCGCACGGTTCTGGCTGATCGGCATGTACGCCTCCGCTCTGCCGGTCTGTGCGACGGTCCCGATGAACCGAGCCATGCTTTTTATCGGGATCGGCGCCTTCGGTCTGGTGGCGGAGTACATGGCAGGTTGGCTGGCGCGGGATCCCTGGACGCCTGCTGGCGGGTGGCGCCGGCGCGTCTGCGGCACGCTCTTCGTTGTGTTCTTCGTGATGCATTTGCCACTGGCTGCCGTGGGACGGGTGGGCGCCCCGCGCTTGACGGCGACGCTGCAGGCCAAGATGGCCGAGACACAGAATCTGGCTTCGGCCGGGGCGCTCGACGGCCAGGACCTGATCGTGGTCAATGCACCGAATCCCGTCGCGTTCCTGTACGATCCGTTCCGGCGGGCGTTGGAGGGACGGACGTTACCCCGTGGGATTCGCATCCTGGCGCCGGGCTTCAACACCGTGGAGGTGACACGGACGGGTCCCCGGCGGGTGACGGTCCGCTCGGTTTCCGACAGCCTTTTGGATTGCCAGCGCGGCAAGCGTATGGATTTTGTGTTCTTCTACCGGTACCTGGCCGATGTGCGCGGTCCGGAGCATCCGCTTCACGCGGGCGACCGCGTCTCCCTGCCGCGGATGCAGGTGGAGGTCCTGGCCGTCGATGGACGCGGATTCCCTACGGAGGCCGCTTTCGAGTTCGACGTGCCTCTGGAAGACCCCTCTCTGAAGTGGATCGCGTGGGACTGGGATGAGGATGTCTACCAGCCGTGGGCTCTGCCCGTGACGGGGCAGACGGTGCGCCTCATGGGACCCTTCTGAAGGCCGGGTGCTTCCCTCCGAGCGGTCGGAATTGCCATTCCCGAATCGGCCGGAGTCGCTTATAATATGTTCCGAGATTGAAGCATCATAGTCTGTGTTCTATGCGAAGTATAAGAAGACAAGTTGAAATTGACGAGCAGATCTACCAGCTCAGCACGCTGGTGGCGGGCGATTTCTCACTGCAGGAGGTGCTCGACAAGCTGGCGGAGGCGGCCGTGAAGATCATCGGCGCCAAGGCCTGCTCGATCCGCCTGCTCGACGAGGAGACCAACGATCTGCGCATGCGCAGCACGTACGGGCTCAGCGAGGAATACCGCAACAAAGGGCCCGTCACGAAAGACGACGCGGTCATCAAGGGAGCCTTCGCCGGCAAGGCGGTGGTCATCGACGACATGCGCGTCGATGACCGCATCCAGTACAGGCAGGCCACCGTGGAGGAAGGCCTGGTCAGCCAGTTGACCGTGGCCATGCAGTTCCGGAACAAGCCGATCGGGGTCCTGCGTCTGTACAGTCCCCGGCCCGAGGACTTCAGCGACAGCGACATCGTCGTGGCGCGGGCGGTGGCCTCCCAGTGCGCCGTGGCCATCACGAACGCCAAGCTCTATACCGAAGCGATCCAGGCCCAGCGGTTTGCCGAGCAGATGCGCCTGGCGGGCCTCATCCAGCGGCGCATGATCCCCGAGAGGCCTCCCCAGATTCGGGGCCTGGACATAGCCGCGACGTACATCCCGTGTTTCGACGTGGGCGGTGACTTCTACGACTTCTTGCCTATCAATCGGGACCGTCTGGTGATCACGATTGCCGACGTCATCGGCAAGGGTGTTCCGGCGGCGATCATGATGAGTTGGTTCCGTGGCGCCGTCCAGGCCTATACCGAAGGTTTCCGCGAGGTGCTGCGGGACGCTGGTCCCGTGGGCGGCGATCTGAACAGCGGCATCCGCAGCGCCGTCCGCACGCGCAACGCCATCGAGAACTTCAACAAGATGGCTTGCATGGAGTGTCGTGAGGGCGAGTTCATCACGTTGTACTACGCGACGATCGACGCGGCGGAAAAGACCATGACCTACTGCAACTGCGGTCACGAGCCGGCGATCTTGATTCGGGACGGCCGGATGCAGGACCTCGCCGCGGGCGGATTGGTGCTCGGCGTCGAGCCGCATGCGAAGTACGAGATCGAAACGGTCGAGCTCCGAGACGGCGACTGCCTGCTGTTTTACACCGACGGTTTGGTTGACGCGATGGACTTCAACAATGAGCTCTGGGGGCGCGAACGGATGCTTGAGGCCGCCGGACGGTTCGTCGATTGTCCCGCCGACCACGTGGTCCGCAACGTGCTCGCGTATCGCCGGCGGTTCGCCGGCCTGGCGCGGCAGGTGGACGACACGAGCATCATCGCAGTCAAGGTCGGAGAGCCCCGCCGGAGCGAAGCGTGCAGTGAGTGCATGGGTGTCGAGAGCAGCAATCCCTCCGGGGAACGGGTAGAGGCCCGGTAACTGCCCATGGCGGATCTGGTGGTCACAATCGACGGTCCGGCCGGCAGCGGCAAGAGCACCGTGGCCAGACAGGCCGCGGAGAAGCTCGGCGCGACGTTTCTCGACACCGGCGCGATGTATCGCGCGATCACGCTGGCGGCGGTCCGCGATGACGTCGATCTGAACGACGAAGGGCAACTGGCTGAGGTGGTTCAGCGGCATCGCTTCGAATTCGAGGCGGCCGGTGGACGGATGCTCGTTCGCGTGGATGACGAGGATGTCACCGAGTCCATCCGGGACCCCGGGCTGACCGCCAAGGTCCGCCATGCCGCCGCGGCGCCGCAGGTCCGCGAGCAACTCGTGGCGATGCAGAGGGTCTTCGCCGCACGTCACGAGAAGATCGTGACGGAAGGACGCGATCAGGGTACCGTCGTATTCCCCGACGCCTGTGCGAAGTTCTACCTGACGGCCGACCCCGCCGAGCGGGCCCGGAGACGCGCAGCGGAACTCCAGGCCACAGGAGCCACCGCCGATCTGGAGCAGATTCGCCAGGCCATCGAGGCCCGCGACCAGAGCGACGAGAATCGAGCCGTCGGCCCGCTGAAGCCTGCGAAGGACGCACTGACAATCGATACGACCGGCCTGAGCATTGAACAGGTCGTCCAACGAGTCTGCCGGCGGGTGGAAGAGCAGACGCAAGAGCCCCGAGCACGTGATAGGGCACACGTATCCGGTACGTCTCATCCGCCCCGTTCCATCCTGGACTGCGCAGAGGCCGCCTGGTACTGGCTCGCCCGGCTCGGATGCCAAATCTTCTGCACGGTCTTCTTTCACTACCGGTCCTATGGGCGGGAGAACATCCCGCCGCAGGGCTCCTTCATCCTCGCGAGCAATCATCAGAGCTACCTGGATCCGGTCTTCTGCGGCGTTGCCGTCAGGCGGCATCTGACCTACGTCGCCCGCGATACCCTCTTTCGCTACCGGTTGTTCGCTTGGCTGATCGGCTCGCTGAACGCCATCCCGATCGGCCGGGACAAGGCGGACATCGCCGCGATGCGATTGATCATTGAGCGTCTTCGACAGGGCGCCGGCGTCTGTCTCTACCCCGAAGGCACGCGAACGCACGACGGGCGGGTTATTCCGGTCAAGCCGGGATTTGGGCTGCTGTGCCGGCGCTCGAAGGCCGCTGTGGTACCCGTTTTGATCGACGGCGCGTTCGAATGTTGGCCCCGGCACCAAAAGCTCTTCACCCCCGGCTCCATCGTGGTCCAGTTCGGCCCCCCCGTGCAACCGCAGCAGATTGCAGCGATGAGCAATGAGGACCTTGCCGACTATCTCACGCGGACGCTGCGCCGGATGCAGCACGAAGTGCGCGTCCAGCAGGGCAAGCCACCGTATGACTACCAGGCCCAGCCCGGCGAAGCATAACGAGGCCTCCGACGCCCCAGATAGTACGTCCGTTCCCGCTCATCTTCTGAACCCCAGGCACACACGGGACGTATGGGCAACGGCAACCAGGTATTACCGGCAGAGATCGCGGCAACGGTCGCGCACTTCCGGGACGCCAGGCTTTTGACACGCCGTTCGGGCTATTCTATCATCACAGGGGCCGGCCTCCGGTGGCCATGTCGCCACACAGTGACCGCCCGCGAGTCTATCGGAGTTCGTTGTCATGGAATGGGATCGCAAACTTCTGCGTCGTACCGGCCGGGCCCCGGTGCAAACCTGGCTGACTCTCCTCTTGCTGATTCTGGTCGGACTGCTCTTCTTTCGGGAGGCAAGATTCTGGTTTGGCGACGTTCACCGCCAGGGCGCCAAACCCAGGCCGGTCATGGCTCGGGGCGACTTGGCCGCCGACGAAAAGACCACGATTGACCTGTTCAAAGCCGTCTCGCCCTCCGTGGTGTTCATCACCACTCTGGCTGTTCAACAGGACTTGTTCCGGTTCCGTGCGCTGGAGGTCCCCCAAGGAGCCGGCTCCGGATTCATCTGGGACGAAAACGGCTACGTCGTGACGAACTACCACGTGATCGCCGAAGCGCAGGGGGCGCAAGTAACGCTCGCGGATCAGTCCGCGTGGCCGGCGAAGCTGGTCGGGGCCGAGCCGGACAAGGACATCGCCGTGCTCAAGATCGATGCGCCGAAGCGACTGTCGCCGCCCATCCCCATCGGCGCCTCGGCCGACCTGCAGGTGGGGCAGAAGGTCTTCGCCATCGGCAATCCGTTCGGCTTCGACCAGACGCTCACGACCGGCGTCATCAGCGGCCTGGACCGCGAGATCGTCTCGGCCACCCGCCGGCCCATCCAGGGCGTCATCCAGACCGACGCCGCCATCAATCCCGGCAACTCCGGCGGCCCGCTGCTCGACAGCGCCGGGCGCGTCATCGGTATCAATACCGCCATCGTCAGTCCCTCCGGCGCCTACGCGGGCATCGGGTTCGCCGTGCCGGTGGACGTGGTCAATCGGATCGTTCCCCGGATCATTCGCGGCGAGCCGATCGCCAAGCCCGGCCTGGGCATCACGCTCGTCCCCGACAACATCGTCCGCCGCCTGGGCCTGGAGGGCGTCCTATTCTATCAGGTTCGGCAGGGCAGCGCTGCCGAGAAGGCGGGCCTACGCCCGACCGTTGAAGGCCTCAACGCCGGGATCGCGCTGGGCGATCTGATCGTCGGCGCCGGCGGCAAGACGGTGCAGCATTCAAACGACCTTTTGAAGATCCTCGACAATCACGATGTGGGCGACGTCCTGACCCTGACGGTCATCCGCGATGACCGCAAGCTGCAACTCGATGTGACGCTCCAGGCCGTTCCCTGACATGGCCGGTCTGCGGGCGCGGCGTGCCTCATATTGCACGGCCGCAAGAGAATAGGGAGATCTCACATAGGCGAACCTAACGATCCGCCGCCGTATCCGTGCCGCGAAGGTGGGAATCCAGGGCACTCTTGTCTGGATTCCAAGGCTTGAGCGGCACGCTCCCGTCGACCGACCGGAGATGCAGATCTCGTTGCGGGAACGCGATCTCGATACCGGCCTTCCGGAAGGCATCATCGATGGCGCAGTTGACATTGTGCCAGACGGGGACATAGTTCTCCATGCCGGAGAGGAAGACCCGCAGTTCAAAGTCCAGACTGCTTTCTCCAAAGCCTTTGAACAAGACCACGGGGGCAGGGTCCTTGAGGATGGCAGGATTCGAGCCCGCGATCTCATAAAGCAACCGTTCCGCCTTGCGGATATCGGAGCCGTAGGCGATGCCCACCGCGAAATCCCGTCGTACGACCGTGTCCGAGAGCGTCCAGTTGATGAGAGTGCCGGTGATGAATTCCTTGTTCGGCATGATGAGCTCTCGCTGGTCCCACTTGCGGATCGTCGTGGCGCGAATCTTGATCTTGGTGACCTTGCCCGTCACGTCGCCGACGGTCACCACGTCGTCGACTCGGATCGGCTGCTCAAAAAGAATGATCAGGCCGCTGATGAAGTTGGCGAAGATCTCCTGGAGCCCGAAGCCCAGTCCGACGGTCATCGCCGCGACAAGCCACTGGACTTTGGACCAGCCGACGCCCATCTCGGAAAAGGCGATCACGATCCCCGCGATAACCAGAAGGTATCGGCAGATGGTGATGATGGCAAATCGCACGCCGCGGTCGATCGGCAATCGTCGGAGGATCATGATCTCCAGCAGTCCCGGCACGTTTCGCGCGACAACCACGGTCAGAATGACGACCAGCAGGGCCATGCTGAGGGCCCCAAGTGTGATTTGCTCCTGATCTTTGAGCGTCCACAGTGGATGCCGGCCCACCATGGCCAACGCGGGCAGCACATCGTCCCAGACGTACCAGATGCCGACGAGCAGCAGGGCGGCAACGACCGCGTCGATCAACTGGCGCGTTTGCTGGGAGATCTGGGAGATCGTGGCTTCCTGCTTCGCTTTTGCCTCGGTCGCATCGCCCGGGCGCGTCGAGGTCGGCGCCTTCTCATCCCGTGCGGCGTGCTCCGTACTTGCCTCCTGACGTTTCCGCCGTTCCAGGATGGCCAGCCGGCGCTGGGCGACGACCAGCCAGCGGATGAACATGGCCCGGACCAATAGGAGCAGGACGATCAGAACGATGGTGTCCAGCAGCCTGTCCATCAGGTATCGTGCCCCGTAGAAGTACCCCAGAACCGCCACGCCGGCGAACCCCACGGGCGACAGGAATGCGACGGGAAACCAAATGTACCGCAAACGATCGAGCCAACCGCCGCGTCTCTGCCCGAGGTACGCTTGCAGCAGTGGGGATTCGGGGCGCAACACGATAAACAGAAACACCGCCAGGCCCAGGGTCGCC
>ENA-OSEO01004623-OSEO01004623.1-sediment-metagenome-genome-assembly--contig:-NODE-4623-length-14152-cov-3.513393_pt1 | contig 14152 bp, 14 predicted proteins | sample MGYA00237883_ERZ534232 | MGnify/ENA metagenome assembly ERZ534232 | reverse complement strand
GCGGCTCGCGATCTTCCGCATCCACACGCGGACGATGCCGCTCGGCCCCGACGTGGACCTGGAGAAGCTTGCCGCGGCCACCGCCGGCTACACGGGGGCCGACATCGCCGAGGTGTGCCGCAAGGCGGGTCGGATCGCCCTGCGCGAGGCCCTCACCGCGCGCGAGGTTCTCCGGATGGGCACCGTCAACGCGGGGCGTGTATGCGGCTTTGAAGGAGAGATCGGGGCCCTGAGGCCGGGTATGAAGGCCGACATGATTCTCGTTGATCTCGATGAGGTCGAAAACGATCCTTGGTTGTCGCCCTCGCTGCCGATCGAAGAGGCTTTCATTCACAGGGCAAAAGGGAGCCACGTCAACACGGTCGTCATCGGCGGCGAAGTTGTCATGGAGGGCCGCGAGATGAAGACCATAGATGTTGGACTTCTCTACGACGAAGTCAGAGCGCAGGTTTCGCGCGGAATCGGACCTGAACAGAGGGAGTTTGCGTCCATGATGCAGCAGGTCAAGGAGCACTACCAGAAGTGGTATGAGGGCTGGCCGGCCGTGGGACAACCCTTCTATCCTATGAACAGTCGCACGTAGCAGGAGTACGCGGAAGACGCATCCCTTGGCCATGTCGTAGACTGGCCGGCAACTCGTCAACGACAGAACGGAGAGGGCAGATGGCAGGGCAGGAGTTCATTGCAGTGATCGTCGAGGAGACTCAGCCCAAGACCTTCTCGATGAGGATAGGTACCAGGTCCATCTCCGACCTGCCGGCTGGAGACGTCCTCGTGAAGGTCCACTATTCGTCTCTCAACTTCAAGGACGCGCTCGCGGCAACAGGTCGGCCCGGTGTCATCAAGAAGTACCCTGAGACGCCGGGCATCGATGCGGCCGGCGAGGTTATCGAGTCGGCAAGCAGCGCTTTCAAGCCGGGCGATCAGGTGATCGTCACCAGCTACGACCTGGGCATGGGCACCTCTGGCGGTTTTGGCCAGTACGTTCGCGTTCCGGCTGACTGGGTCATCCCTCTTCCCGCGGGACTCACATTGCGAGAGAGCATGATTCTGGGCACCGCAGGCCTGACAGCCGGGCTGATGGTCCAGAAGCTCGTCGACACCGGGGTCAAGCCGGAAGACGGTGAGATCCTCGTGACGGGAGCCACGGGGGGAGTGGGCAGCATAGCCGTGGCTATTCTCGCCAAGGCCGGCTACCGCGTCGTCGCCGCTACCGGGAAGGCATCCGAGAAGGACTTCCTGCTCGGTCTGGGAGCGTCCGAAGTGATCGGCAGAGACGAAGTCCTGGCCGGAGTCGACAAGCCCATGATGAGAGAGCGTTGGGCCGGAGTCATCGACGTGGTCGGCGGCGACACGCTTGCCGCAGCGATCAAGTCGACCAAATACGGCGGCACAGTCACATGTTGTGGGCTGGTGGGCTCCATCGACCTGTCCTGCAATGTGCTGCCGTTCATCTTGCGCGGGATCAGTCTGGCGGGGATCGACTCGGTGCAAGGCCCCATGGGGCCGCGGCTCGCGGTGTGGCACAAGCTCGCGGGCGAGTGGAAGCCGGACAACCTCGACGGCATCGCGATTGACCGCCGGCTCCAGGACCTCGAACAGGAGGTCGGCGCGATCCTCAAAGGGAACGTGCGGGGCCGCGTGGTGGTCAGCCTGCTGTGATTGACTAGCCGGTCCATACGGGCCGATACTTGTAATAGCTGAGTACTTTGCGTGGCCAATTCGCGGAGGAAACGGTGATGCGACGACTAGCCCTGCTCGGTGCCCTCTCGCTTGTGTTAGTGCTTTGTCTCATGGGAGGCTCGGCAGTTGCAGCCCCCGATGATGACATTCCCGGCAGCTCCTTAGCAGTCGGAGGCACCATCTCTCAAACCGTCAGCTCTGGAGACGCCGATGATGTCTATGCCGTGAACCTGGTTGCCGGCCAGGAGGTGCACATCCGGTGCGATCCCGGGACCACCAACGGTCCAAAGGGGGCTTTCCATTTGCTCGTACCAGGGGCCTCATCGATCACGGACCCCAATGATTACGATGAGATCATCTACAACCTGAGTGGCGGCAGCCCCATCAGGTACTGGGCCGATTACGATTACATCCCCGCCAAGACCGGGACCTACTATCTCTGGGTCGAATGGGAGGCCGCCACCCTGAATTACCAACTCTCGGTCAAACGTACCGGCCGGGCGGCTCTCAGCATGGCACCGGAGAGCGACGACATTCCGGGCACCCGTATCGGATCAGGCACAGTGAACGGCGTGGTGTCCACCAAGGCAGATCCGGACGACGTATTCTCCGTCGCACTCACGGCTGGGAAGCCTGTCACGATTCAACTCATTCCTCTGACCCCATACAACAACGACTGGGCGCTGGCGTATCTGAGCCTTCTCGACCCAAGCACGACCTCGATCTCCAACTGGTACAACCACCGCATCGGTGACAGCGTGTTGGCGGAGAACAACGACGACGCGGCTGACCGCAAGACGGCTGTGATCTCGTACACTCCTACCCAGTCGGGAACTTACTACGTGCGGGTGGAGGCAGGAGGTGCGCTCTATGGGTACAACTTCGGCTATCGGCTTACTGTGTCCGGAGCCGGCGGGCCGCCTGAGCCGCCCGCGTTCACCGACGTCTCCGGCTCACCGTACGAGACCGCGATCTACGATCTTGCGGCGAGGGAGATCATAACCGGTTTTGAGGACCAAACATTCCGCCCAAACAGCGCGGTAAGCCGACAGCAGTTCGCCAAGATGATCGTCAAGACCCTCAATCTGACCGTGACCGGAAGCGAGGTTTGCCCGTTCACCGATGTGGTACCCCAGATGGGCATCGATCCTCTCTACCCGTCCAAATACGTGGCCGTCTGCGCGAATCACAGCATTACGCTTGGAAAGACTCAGACGACGTTTGACCCCTATGAGGACATCACCCGCCAGCAGTTGATCACCATGCTCGCGCGCGCGGCCGGGCTGCCCGAACCACCCGCCGAGTTCGTTTCCAGCTTCAACCCGAGTCAGTTCTCTCTCAACGAGCATTTCCTGAATGCGCGGAAGGCGGAGTATGCAGGCCTCTTGGCAGGACTGCAGGGTGTTGGGTCTGCATACAACTTCTTAGCAGCCGCGACTCGGGGCGAATGCAGCCAACTGCTCTTCAACCTGCTGCAGAGCCAGCTCTGACATACATGACCGACGAGGCAAACGTCAACCTGTTCGTGTAGTTCGGCGCCGGCGCGCGTTCACTCGGAGCCCCAAGCGGAGAATCGCATAGCCAAGACAGGCACCTACCGTGTTGATCAGTACGTCGTCAATATCGGACCGTCTGTAGGCGTTGCGCACGAGTATCGAGAAGCCGAGTTGGCATAGCTCGACGAAGAGTGAGCCTCCTGCGCCGATGAGCAACACCCATCCCCATGAGCGGAGGCTCCTCCAGAGCGCCGGCATGACCAGAGTGAAGGGCGTGAAGAGGAGTAGATTTCCTCCATACTCGCGGACGATCTGCCCTGCCGGCAGGTCCCCCAGAGCATTGATCGCCAACCGAAGTGGGACGAAATTCACAGACTCACGAGCAACATCCCATGCGCTGCCGGCGCCTTCGGCGACCGCGGGCATCGGAAAGAAGGCCACAGACGCGATCCAGAAGGCGTAGGTCACGAGGACGGCCACGCCGAAGACCTTGACCGCCGGGCGTCGGCGTCTCACCTGGAGAAGGGTCAGGACTCCCACGACGGGGAGCCACATGACCCAAACGATGTAGACCGGTATCATCTATTGCTCCTCGCGTTCCAACAGGCGAGAGAAGATTACCGCGCGACGGACGATGGAGGTGTCGTATCTTCGAGCAAGGACCCATCCGCCCGCCAAGCGAGGCAAACAGCCTTCTGGTTCGGGTAACCCGCAATTGCCCCTGGAACAAGTGCCGCTTCTGCCCCGTTTACAAAGGCACGAGCTTTTCGCGGCGTCCTCTGGAGGATCTCCTCGCGGACATCGAGGCGGTAGCGCGCTGGGTAGACATGTTCTCGTCGCGGCAGAACTCGCTCGAGATACCGACCGGAGAGCAGCCGGCAGCTCAGGCCGCCTGGAACTGGTATCGAGCAGGACAGGAGTCGGTATTCCTGCAGGATGCCGACGCACTCGCCGCCCCGGTGGAAGATCTCCTTCGCCTTCTCGGCCGCCTAAGGGAGCTCTTTCCGGGGATCAGGCGCATCACCAGCTACGCGCGATCGAGGACGATCGCGCGCCTGACTGCTGAAGAACTCGCCTCGCTCCGGGACGCGGGACTGAACCGGATTCACATTGGCTTTGAGAGTGGGTCCGACGAGGTCCTGACTCTGATGCGGAAGGGAGTCACCAAGGAGATGCAGGTCGAGGCAGGCCGCAAAGTGAAGGGGGCGGGCATCGAGCTCTCCGCCTACTACATGCCCGGTCTGGGAGGCCGCGATCACGCGCGCGCCAATGCCCTCGAAACCGCGGATCTCATGAACCGCGTCAATCCTGACTTCATCCGATTACGGACTCTTGCCGTTCCGGATCACGTGCATCTGGCGGAGGACGTCGCGGACGGGCGTTTCGTCAAGTCCGGGGATGTCGGCGCGGTGGAGGAGATCCTTCTCTTTCTGGAGAACCTCCAAGGAATATCGAGCGCGGTCGTCAGCGATCACGTGCTCAATCTTCTCCAGGACATCCAGGGCAGACTTCCGCGGGATCGGGAGAAGATGCTTGCGAATCTCCGCGGTTTCCTCGCGCTGGAACCGGAGGAACAGATTACTTATCGAATCGGGCGCCGTCGCGGAGTGTTTGTGGGGCTTTCCGATCTTGCCGACCAGACCAAGAGGAGTCGGGCCGAGCGCCTACGTGAGCAACTCGGCGCCACCTCGGAGAACATCGACGGGATGACCGACGAGCTCGTGAAGCGCTTCATCTGAGAGAAGCGCAATCCGGGCAGAGGCCAAAACGGTGAACCCGCGCCGGATCGAGCCGCCAGGTAGAGGCGAGATCCTGCGCGCACCGGGCTGACTCTCGGTCCGGCAAAGCTGCCGGCTCGTCGATGTCATCGACGCGGCCGCAACTCGTACAGACCAAGTGCGCGTGGGACCGGGTGTCCGCGTCGAATCGCGCGAGGCCTCCGGTATCGAGAAAACGGGCCAAAACCCCCTTTTCGGCAAGAAGACAGAGGTTCTGGTAGACAGTGGCCGTTGGCAGGTCTTCGCCGCTCCGCTCGAGATCTTGGATGATCGTCTCGACGGTGGGATGGCAAGTTGTTCGAAGAAGATGCGACAGGAGCGTGCAACGGGCCGGTGTGGCTCGTAGCCCGTGGCGACGAAGCCTTGCTCTGATCTCCGCCTCATTGAGGGCCCGGGCTTGAGGCTCTGAAGCCGAAGTGGATTTGTCTGGGTCCACGGCTGCCCTGCTTCCGTTTGCTCCAAAGGTAGGATGCCACAAAAAAGGACTGAGCGTGAGCAGCCGGGCGCATGGACGTGGGCGGCTGATGGTATAAAGTCGAAGGGCCTCAAAGCCGGAGATCGACGGGAGTGAACGTGGCCGACAGAAAGATCATCGAAATAGATCGCGATCTGTGCGACGGGTGCGGGCTTTGCACCACCGCATGCGCCGAAGGCGCCTTGGAATTGGACGACGAGGGCAAGGCAACGCTGGTCCGTGAAATCTACTGCGACGGCATGGGAGCCTGTTTGAACGTATGCCCCACAGGGGCTCTCACGATCACGGAGCGGGAAGGGGCCGGCTATGATCCCGAGGCTACGCATGAGTATGTCCTGCGAACCAGGGGTGTCGAGGCTGCGGAGGCAGTCCACCGCGGACCTGGTGCTACCGACGAATCCAGTGCGCCGACCGCGAGGTCGGAGTTGACCCAGTGGCCCGTTCAGCTCCACCTGGTTTCTCCCCATGCTCCCTATTTCATGGGAGCGGATCTGCTGATCGCGGCAGACTGCACGGCGTTCACTCTGGGCGACTTCCACACTAGGCTTCTCAGAGAGCGAAGACTGGTCGTCGCCTGCCCCAAGCTCGACGAAACCGCTCCGTATGCGGAGAAACTGGCGGAGCTCATCCGCTTCAACAAGCTGAGCTCCCTCACCGTTGCCGTCATGACCGTGCCCTGCTGCGGCGGTCTTCTACGTTTGGTCAAAGAGGCAGTCGAGCAATCGGGGGTCGATATCCCCACAAAGACGGTGGTCGTGGGAATCGACGGCACAATCGTCAGCAGCGATCTCTAGAAGCCGGGGGATGAGATGATCAAGAAGAACATTGGCAAAGATTTCAACATCTACCCAATGCCCGTGGTGATAGTCGGCACCATGGTGGACGGCAGGCCGAACTTCATGACGGCTGCATGGGTAACAAAGCTCCACTCCGATCCCCCACTCGTCGGGATCTCCCTGGGACGCAGGCAACACACCGCCAAGGGCATTCAAGAGACAAGAGAGTTCGGCATCAGTTTCCCGAGTGTGGACCAAGCGGTGCTGGCCGACTACTGCGGTCTCGTGCACGGATACGAGGAAGACAAGTCGGCCCATATCGACATCTTCAGCGGCGCGCTGAGCGGGGCGCCCATGGTCCGGCAGTGCCCGCTTACTCTGGAAGCCAAACTGGAGCAGACGATCGACCTTCCCAATGACCTCTTCTTCATCGGAGAAGTCGTCTCAACCTACGCCACGGAATCCATACTCACGGAGGGCAAGGTCGATTCTGCGAAACTCCGGCCCTTCGTGGTGACGATGCCCGACCTGATGTACTGGAGCCTCGGCGCTCCCGTCGGTCAGGCCTGGAGCATCGGCAAGGAGCTGCTTCGGGATCGCTGAGCCGCGGGGCCATGAGTCCCGCTCTGGTGACTATCCCGGTGCGTGGGCGGGTACAAGTGCCACAAACCTCGACTGACCGGAGACACCATGCGCTTCTTGATCCGATGGGCAGTGACGGCGGGGGCTGTCGCCCTGGCCGCGTGGATCGTGCCCGGAATTACTGCGAGTGGGAGTCACCCTGTCTGGAGCGTCTTGGTGGTCGCTCTGGTACTCGGTCTTGTGAACGCGTTCATCAGGCCGATCATCACGTTCCTTTCGTGCGGCCTGATCGTGCTGACCCTCGGGCTATTCACCCTCGTGATAAACGGCCTCATGCTCTGGCTGGCTTCGTACATCACGGAGAACTGGCTGGGTCTCGATTTCCACGTCGAAGGCTTCTGGAGCGCGTTCCTGGGCGCACTTGTGGTCACGATCGTCTCCCTGCTGGCATCGACATTCATCGGTAAGCGCCGACCGAAACCCCGCTGATCTCGCGAGTTCCTATCTGGACAGACGCTGAGCTACCGGGAGCTGGTGCGCAGCGCCTCGGCCAGACCGAGCTCGGCAGGAGTCGATAGGGCGCGCGAATCCTCCTCATCCCCTTCCCACCTGACTTCGCCCTCGGTCTCGAGGTAAATGCGGCGGTACGAAAAGGCGGAGACAAGAACGATGTACTGAAGAGCAGTTCCGATGAGAGCTTTGAACTGATCTTGATAGAACACCAACAGGTTCACCACCGTGAGATCCACGATGAGCCCGGCGACCGCCACGCTCAAACCGCGCCACTCGCGGCGAAGTCCTATGAAAATGGCTCCGGTCAGCATGGCCAACCCCACTCCCCCTTCCAAGACAGCTCTCACCGAGAACCATATCTTGTCACCAAGGGCCGCCAGCTCTCCGGGGGAAACCAGAGAGTGCATCAATTCCGTGGCAGAAGAGGCGGGAGCCACGGCCAAAAAAGCCAGCAAGGCCATGTCGAGGACCGCGTACAGACCCCCCACGAACAAGGAAAACATGATGAAGGCACGTAGCCTACGCCTCGTGAACACCGTTCTCGCCCAGGCCTTGACCGCGACAAGGACCTTCTGTGTTTTCGTGGGGGGCGGGTCGACGATGCGCGGACGCTCCCTTTCAACATACGCAAGCATCGACTTGGCCAGGTGGCGCACTCCCTCGTCATCGGAGGAAGTGCGGACCACCTCGAGACGGGCGGCCAGAGCGTTGAGCTCATGCAGACTGATCTCGTGTGCGAGAATCCCGCTCATCTGCTCAAAAGCCCTGTACATCTCCCCGCGGATCTCTCGTGCTGGGGGCCGCCTCACACGAAGGTACACAAGCACGGTCGCCAAGAAGAGCGCATAGATGATTGGCGCCGCGGCCGGCGTGAAATAATCATTGCTTTGCGTGATGAACTTACCGACCTCGTCGATGAAGAGACCGACTCCTCCACCGCTCAGAACCGCCCCCAGCACCAGCGCCCACCGATTGGCGACAACGAGGAGCACGAGCGCGGCAGCGAACAGGGCGAGGCCACCCCACAGAACATGCGCGATGTGGGCGCTGTCCCCACCGATCTGAGCATAGCCGGTCAGTTTGAGAATTGCGCGCAGAGCAAGCACGGTGAGGGCAAAGGTAACCAGCGAAATCAGCACGTACCGCTCGGCGCGATGGCGCTTGACGGGACCCAGATTGGTTATGCGTGAAGGCTTCATGAGACTACCTGCTCCTCTTGCCGCATCGAGCATTATCGTCGAGTGAGAGGTCACATTCAAGGAGGAAGAGAATCACCGTGGAGGCACTGTCTTTTCTGCTATGGTGAAGTAGCGGGAGGATCATCCACTAAGGTTGGGAGTTGAGTCATGCAACAGGCACAGCCTCCATATTCCTCGGTACCATCGTTTCCTTTGACCTTCAATGTTGACTATCCAACGAAGCTCAACCGTCTTACGACCGCGTTCAGATTCATCTGGATTATTCCGATCGCGGTCATCGCCGGTCTACTAGGGAGCGGCACGATCTCGACCGAGGGTATGGAATACGGATGGTCATGGGCCGTGGGCGGATTTCTGTTCGCGCCTCTGGTGCTCATGCTTCTATTTCGCAAGAAATATCCGCGTTGGTGGTTCGACTGGAACCTGCAGGTCACGCGCTTTCTGATGCGGGTCTTCGCATACGGCCAGCTTCTTAGAGACGAATACCCCTCCACGGACGAGGAGCAGGCGGTTCACGTCGACTTCCCCTACCCCGACGCACAGCTGCTCAACCGCGGACTGCCGCTGATCAAGTGGCTTCTTGCCGTCCCCCATTGGATTGTGCTCTGGTTTCTCTTGATTGCCGCTGCCGTCTGCATCGTCATTGCCTGGTTCGCCATTGTGTTCACGGGAAAATATCCACGGCCACTGTTCGATTTCGTAGTAGGCGTCAACCGCTGGCATCTGCGCGTCGCGGCGTACTCGGTGCTTCTCGTTACCGACAAGTACCCGCCGTTCTCGCTGTCCTGAAAGACTCCGCGTAGAAACGGGCGGGGGCGCCCGCTACTTGAGGCCTCGCGCCTTATCGGCGAGATCACAGGCCTCAGCATACAGGCCGCTCCCAGGCCGGACAGCGTCGCCAAGCTCGAGATGCTGATCGCCGGCCGGGACGTAGCGCGGCCAAGAGGCCGCGTCTGCGCCGTTGGGGTCACCGGTGGCAGCAAAGCGGGTCCAGTAGCCCATGATCGCTGTCGACAGATCCCGGTCCGCCTGCTCAATGGCGCCCAGAGTGGAGAAGAGATCGGCGTTACCGAAAACGTAGGGGATCTCGACACCGTGAAAGGCGCCAAGCGGATTGTCCAATGGGACGCGGGTGAACTGGTAAAGAAAGGCCGGCGCCGTGGCCGAAGCAGCCGATGTCCCGCCTTGTTCGCCGGCTGAGCCGCCGCTCATGGAGCGGGCCGCCAAGCGCGCGGTGGAGGCAAAACCTACTTCGGTCAGCATGCGGCTGAACGCCGAAGTGATGGAGTCCGGACCCGCCACGGGATAGAGCTCGAGAGCCTCGTCGGCGAAGTCGCCGAAGACCCGCCGCATCTGCTCCAGAAAGACCTTCTCGGAGATCGTCAGCCCCTGCAGGAAGGCATTGCCCTCGTCGAGATTCGACCCTATCAGGAGAGGCATGCTTTCTCGTTCTCCCGCGGCCCAAAGGTCTGTGGGCGCATCCGTCAAGAAAATGCCGTCGACCACCGGCTTCCACATCAATCCTTGGTCCATGAGGTTGGTGTCCATGCCGTCCATCGCAGCCACCAGTTCATCGGGTGACGTGGCCCTGAGTCGCGCAGCCACGTCCTCCGCCGGGTCGATGCCCAGCTTTCCGACGAACTCGACGCCGCGAGATTCTGCCTCTTCGAGAGTGCCGGTCGTCGACACGCCGAACCCCTCATCGAGCAGGATCCCACTCTGGGCGATGGCCCTATGAAACAACCCGCGTCCCAGAGGGCTGACGAGCAGATCGAGGATGCTTATGGCACCGGCTGATTCGCCAAACACGGTCACGTTTTTTGGATCTCCGCCAAAGCCTCCGATGTTCCTCTTGACCCACTCGAGAGCGGCTATCTGGTCCAGAATTCCGTAGTTGCCCGAGACGCCCTGGGACGACTCGGCCGACAGCGCGGGATGGGCTAGGAAGCCGAACGGCCCCAAACGATAATTGATGGTGACCACCACCACTCCCATAGCGGCCAGGTTCTTGCCCTCATACACGGCCATCGATCCCGAGCCGGTCTCGAAACTGCCACCGTGAATCCACACCATCACAGGCAGCGCCTCCCCCGCCGACTCGGCGGGGGTCCAGACGTTGAGGTAGAGGCAATCCTCATCGGTGAGACCCACCGCGAGGTACGAGATCCCTTGCGCTGAAGGCTGAGGACAGGACGGACCGTACTCGTCGCACCGGCGGGGTTCCTCCCACGCGGCGACGGGTTGAGGAGGCCTCCACCGGAAGTCTCCCACCGGAGGAGCCGCGTACGGGATTCCTTTGAACACCCAGAGATCCATCCCGTCGTTGGTCACCTGCGAACCGATGACGGGACCGCTATCGAGCTGCACCTGCTCAAGCGCACTCCCACCACAGCCCGCGGCAACGGAAGCGAGGGCCACCGCAAGCATGAACGTGAAACCGACGAGGCAGACGCGGAGGGGCCGGAGTCTTGCTCGGCCGGAGTATTCAAGATGTATGGCGTCCATGCGCATCGGATTCTATTCCTGAGGTGGTGGAGTCTGCAACTCCTGCCGCTTTCGATGACGTTGGCGCGGCTTCTCCGCGCTCAGGGTCCCGTTTCGTTCGACCTCTGAGAAATATCCCGTTTGCGCGGCCACAAAACCGGTTAGAACAACGAGTGCCGTAGGGGGTGGGGATGCCGCCACGGCTCACGCTTTCCAAGGAGGGTGAAAACACGTGGCCGAGTGGCCATTCCCGCCCACGATCGTCCCCATGGAGGCTCAGGTTGCCGACGAGCTGCCGCCTCCCCCACTCTGGGCGTACGAGCCAAAGTGGGACGGCTTTCGCGCGGTGATGTGGAGTCGGTCCGGAACGTCCGCCGTCCGCCTTGACAGTCGAAACGCGAAGCCGCTTCTGCGGTACTTTCCCGAACTCGAGCCGGTGCTGGGCGAGCTACCCGGGGGAACCGTCCTCGACGGTGAGCTCGTGGTGCTGATCGAAGGCCGCCTTGACTTCGATGCGTTGCAGAACCGCATTCATCCGGCCGAGAGCCGTGTGAGGCGCCTGGCCGGCGAAACGCCGGCGAGTCTCGCGCTCTTCGACCTTCTCGCGGTGGCCGGGAGGGACTGTCGGGGTCTCGCGTACATCGAGAGGCGCGCCCTGCTCGAAGAATTGGCCTCGGATCTCGTCCCCGCTCCCCTCCTCCGGACCGACGGGGTGCGGCCGAGCGCGCCCGTCGCCGCGGGCGGCCTTGGACTGAACCAGACGCAGCCGCCGTGGCTACTATCCCCAAGCACGACCAACATCGAAGTGGCGAAGCACTGGTTCTTCGAGCTCGAACCGGCCGGGTTCGACGGCATCGTGGCGAAGGCCCTGCACCGTCCCTATGCCGAGGGACGTCGTGAAATGATCAAGGTCAAGCACCGACGCACCGTGGACTGCGTAGTGGGTGGCTACAGAATAAGCCGCGATGGCACGCAAGTGGGATCGCTCTTGTTAGGTCTGTACACGGACGAGGGGGAGCTTCATTTCATCGGTCACTGTTCGTCGTTTGGCCGAAGAGACGCGGAGCTGCTCCTCGATCTTCTCCTCCCCTTGTCCCCCGCCCCCGGGGCGCAAGCTGAAGCCGGCTTTGGCGCGCACGTCCGTCGTCCGGGTGGGCCCAGCCGATGGAGTGGAGGCAAAGACCTGGACTTCATCCCGGTGTCGCCGGTTCTGGTCGTCGAGATCACGTATGATCAACTGACCGGTGAGCGGTTCCGGCACGCAACTCGCTTCGAGCGATGGCGGCCCGACAAGGAGGCGCGAGATTGCACCATGAACCAACTTGAGCGCCCGAAGGGGCCGGACGTGATAGCTGCTCTCAACCAGGCCCACCAGAACCATGTACATGAGTGACCCGGGCAGCGATGTCTGCCTGTTCTGCCGGATGATCCGCCACGAACTGACCGCGGCCATCGTCTTCGAGAACGATATAGCTTTTGCCTTTCTCGATCATCGGCCCCTTTTCCCCGGGCACTGTCTGGTCCTGCCACGAGGCCACACCGAAACTCTTGGCGATCTTCAGGCTTCGCTCATCGGGCCGTTCTTCGCCGAGGTGCAACTGCTGGAGCGGGCGGTTCGGGAGAGCATGCAGTCACAGGGAACGTTTGTGGCCATCACCCACCGGACGAAAAACATGGGCGAACTCATCGAAGCCATCAAGGGGATCTTGGCCCAGGGGGAGACCAACCGGGGAAAGAGGCTCCCCATCGAGGAGGTCATCGAAAGATTTTCCGGCGAAAACGGCCTTGATTCTTTGAAACCCTGGTTTGCCCAGGTTCGGGCCGTCGATTACCGGAATTCGTTGATTTTCGGCCGGGAAGACATCTTCGATCTGGTGGCTTACTTTAAATATAAAAGCCCTTTTTTCCTCTCCGGGCTGGATCTTGAAGTCGAAACGGTGGGCAACCTTCTGGCGACCCACCTGAAGGAATCGCTTTCCCCGGATGATTCCTTTGTCATGTCCAAGGATGATACGATCTTTATCTGTTCCGACCCAGCCGATGACCGCAGGCGGAAGGATGAAAAAAAAGATCCGTAAATTTTGCACCCATTGCGGGAAACGAATTGCCCTCCGGGAAGAAGAGGGGATCCCTCGGGATTACTGTCCGACCTGTAAGATATTTTTCTATGAAAATCCGCTGCCGGTGGCCTCTTCCCTGTTGGTGGAGGATCGCCGGGTCCTTCTCGTCAGGCGGGGCAGAAACCCATACCGCGGGAAATGGTGTTTGCCCACGGGTTTCGCTGAAATTGGCGAGAGTATCGAGGAAGCGGCGATCCGCGAGCTAAAAGAAGAAACAGGGATTCAAGGGCGAATCATCAAATTGGTCGACGCCGATTCCCAGGCCAATTATTTCTATGGAGACCTTCTTTTTGTTACTTTTGAAGTCAAAGCTGTTGGCGGCCGGCTGGCCTACGGAGGTGATTCCGCGGGGGTAAAATATTTTCCGGTGGAGAAGATTCCCCAGCTTGCCTTCCGGGCCAATGTGAAGGCCGTCCGGGCTTACATCGAGGACGTAGCCGAGTCCTGGGCGATCGAAGATTCCTTTCGTTCTTCGGTTGAGCCGACGGGGCCCAGGAAAAAAAGAAAAGTCCTTCTCTCCGATCGACTCCTCCACTTGATCGAGACCCATGCCGGCCAAATTGCCCAGAAATGGCACCGGGATGTGCTGCAAAGCAAAACCACAGCCCACTACCATACCCTTGAAAGCGATCAGTTATTCTCCCGGGTTGATGAAGTCCTGGCGCATTTCGGGAAGTGGCTCGGGGGCTACTACTCTGATCGGACCATCCAGGATTTTTTCATTGCTTTGGGCCGAGAGAGAAGACGAGAAGGGTTTAAATTAAGCGAAGTCTTGAGCGCTTTGAGCCTCACGAAGAAACATATATGGGAATTTGCCCTTTCCCGGCGCATATGGCACAAGACCTTGGATATCTATGCGACGCTGGAACTGGACCGGAGAATCGTCCTGTTTTTCGACCGGGCCGCTTTCTACACGACCCGAGGATTCGAGGGATAGGATTGTATGAATCCGGATGCGCTCATGGATACTTCAGTCTCTTATAGATAAAATTAAATGCAAGGTGCAAAAAAATTATCACGGGAAAGGTCATCTTTAAAATTCGAAG
>ENA-OSEO01004621-OSEO01004621.1-sediment-metagenome-genome-assembly--contig:-NODE-4621-length-14168-cov-3.540771_pt1 | contig 14168 bp, 12 predicted proteins | sample MGYA00237883_ERZ534232 | MGnify/ENA metagenome assembly ERZ534232 | reverse complement strand
GCGGCCTCACGATATGGATTACGTCGTTCAAATATCTTTAACGGTATGGACAGCAGATGATACAGTTGGTCGGAATACAGGATCATGTAGGTGGAGGTGAAAATCGTTACGACAACCACAAGGGTGATAAGACCCATGGTTTCATGGGTAATGTGGCCGATGCTCAGACCCAGAGCAGCCAAAATCAGTGAAAATTCGCTTATCTGCGCCACCGTCAGCCCGGCGAGAAATCCGGTCCGGCGCCGGTAGCCCATATACCCCATTATGACGAGAACGATCAGCGGGTTGCCGATCAAAACAAAGAGGGAAAGAATAAGAGATGACGAGAGCTGCGAGCCGACCATGGACCACTCCAGACGCGCTCCAAGATCGATGAAGAAAAACAGGAGAAGAAAATCCCTGAGGCTTGTCAGCCGCGCCCCGATGGAATCACGGTATTCGGTGGATGCCAGAGACACCCCCGCAAGAAAGGCGCCCACCTCTTTGCTGAACCCGAGCAATTCACTCCCCGCCGCAAAAAGAACCGCCCACGCGATGGCGAACAGGGTAAGCAGCTCCAGCGAGTGGGCGAGGCGTCTGGTCAGAGAGGGAAGGACGTACTTCATGAGAAGGGCCACTAATCCCAGCATCCCGAAACCTTTGGCAAAGATGATCAGCGTCGAAACAAACGCCGACCCTTCCGCCTCTACCGATGTGCCGAAGGTGGTGAGAAGAACCAGGGCAAGAATGGCGGCGATATCCTGAACGATCAGAAAACCCACCGCTATTTGACCGTGGAGGGAATCGATTTCCTTTTTGTCGGACAGGAGTTTGACGATGATGATCGTACTTGAAAAGGTCAGAGCGACGGCCACATAGGCGGCGTTGAGGATGGTCATGCCCAGGGCGATCGAGATGATAAACCCGATGATGGATGTAAAGATGATCTGCCCCAGCCCCGTAGCAAGAGCCACTGGGCCGGTTATACGAATCAGATGCAGATCAAGCTTGAGGCCGACGATGAACAGCAGAAGCGCGATACCGATCTGCGCCAGCAATTCGATCTGCTGGTGGCTTTGAATGATCCCCAGAGCCGAGGGACCCGCCAGAATCCCCGCCGCGAGAAACATGATTATCAGCGGCTGGCGCACCTTTTGCCCGATGACCCCGATGAAAGTAGCGAGGCCCAGGATGGCGGCGAATTCCACAAATGTGCTTCCCGAAATCACTATCACAACTCCCCTGTGTAAGATGGATCAAGAGGGTACACCCTCACGGGACGGTTTATTACGGCGAAGACTGTCAAAACCCCGGTTTGCTCTCCCGGCACGGCACCCGTCATGGCTCGGCTCCGCCGAGCGGCACTCTTCCCGATTATTCATTCCACATTCTCCGGTGCCAGGGCGGAGCTATTACTGAGTGTATGCTTATCATTCCGGTGGGATTTTTTCAAAGATATTGTACGGATCGGGATACCAGCATGGGATCTCGGCATGCCAAAACTTGCAGGATTCCTGAGAATCCGGTAGAATACACGGCAAATCGCTTGGTAAGGAGGATATATGAAGGCGCTGGTCGCGTACTACTCACAAACAGGCAACACGGAAAAAATCGCCCGCGCGATATACGATTCCATCCCGGTAGCGAAGGAGATCAAACCTGTCGATGAGGTGGACAGTGTCGGCGGGTACGATATCATATTCTGCGGATTCCCGGTGCACGCCCACAGCGTGCCGGGTAAGGCCCGGCCCTTTATCACGGGACTCCCGGCGGGGCAGAAGATCGCCTTTTTCTCCACGCACGGCTCCCTTCGCGGCGGCCAGTTGCCGAAGCAGGCATTCGAGGAGGCCATCGGCCTCGCTCCCAAGGCAACCGTGCTTGGCCACTTCGGCTGCCGGGGCCGCGTGGATCCGAAGATCATCGAAGCCCTGATGAAGAAAATGGAACACCGGGCGTGGGCCGAGGAGGCCCAGAGCGCGGCCGGGCATCCCGATGCGGGGGATCTTGCAGACGCCAGGACCTTTGCGGCCGAGATGTTCGCCAAGGCCCGCTCATAATCGGCCGCGTGGTGCCGACTGGACGCGCGGATTCCGATGCGCTGAGATAATCAGCGTGTTACCCGAAAAAGGAGACTCGTTTGAAATTCAAAAATCCTTTTGTTTGCGCCGCCTGCCTGACGTTGCTTATGCTGGGGGGACCTGTGCCCGGGGTATTCACTGAAGCCGCGGCTGCGGTCCCGCACACGGAAACCGCCACCTTCGCCCTCGGCTGATTCTGGGGAGTGGATGCCCGGTTCGGGAGCATCGAAGGCGTCACGCGGACCCGTGTCGGGTACACGGGGGGGACAAAAAAAGACCCCACCTACCGCAAACTGGGGGATCATACCGAGGCGGTTCAGATCGAATTCGACCCGAAACAGGTCCCCTACCGGAAACTTGTCGATCTATTCTGGAGCAGTCACGACCCGCACGACCGACCCGGATCACGGCAGTACATGACCGCTGTCTTTTACCATACGGAAGAACAAAAGCGGGTAATTCTTGAGGCGCAAGCGCGTTCTTCATCAGGGGCTGCCGGAAAAATCTTCACTCAGGTTCTTCCCGCCTCCATATTCTACCCGGCGGAGGAATATCATCAGAAGTACTACCTGCAAGGAAACCGGGCCTTGATGAAGGCGCTGGAAGAACGCTACCCCGACAGAACGGAACTCCTTGAATCGACGGTCGCCGCGCGCCTGAACGGGTATCTTGCCGGCCATATGACGTTCGGAGAAGTCAGGGGAGCGCTGGCCCGTCTCGTGGATCTTCCCCGGACGGTCCGGGAAAAAATCCTGGAGAGCATGCCGGGCCGGGATCGCTAAAGGGAACCGCCCGGCCATGTCGAATCTTTCTTTCCCCGTTGACTTTACTCTTGTTTTGTCCTAGTCTGCGAGATGTCTATGGAGAAGAAAGGCCGCAGAATTCATCCACAAGCTAACACCCCGAGTGAAAGGGAGTGAATCATGAAATCACCAGAGGAAGATCTCCGCAAGGCGCGCATCATCTCAAGAATCTATGAACTGGTTCATTCTATGACCGAAGAACAGCAGCTGCTGCTCCTCAGACACGTGGTGGGGGAGGATATGGCGCACCACATCTTCAAGGCAATTCTTGATATGCCTGAGCCGCAACAGTTACAGGTTATGAATCAGATGGAGGAGATGATAGGAGGAAATAACCTCTGGGACGAGGAAAAGGGAAATATTGTCGACATCGATACGCGTCAGGGCTCAAGAAAACCCTGTGTTATTCGTGTTGATTTTTCAACCGAAGGACATTCAGCCCAGGAATTGATCAGCGATATCAGTATCGGCGGCGCCTTCATCAGGACCGATCAACCCCTTGTCATGGGGCAGCAGGTCGCGCTCTCCTTTGCGATTCCCAATTTTGAAAAATCATTCGATATTTCCGGCCAGGTCGTCCGATGCGACGATCAGGGAATAGGGGTCAAGTTCGACAGCCTTACGGACAAACAGCAGGAACTCATGATGTCCCTCATCGAAAGCATGGACAAAAAATAAAACGACCTCTCGCTTCCATGGCTTTTACTCGGAGGATACATCTCCTTCGATCATGGAAGGTTGTGATGAGAAGGACGAACTGAGACACCCGTCCGCACATATCGTTTCGAGGTACACTGCTATGGAGTACAAACAGATTGTCTATACCGTTGCCGACCGTATCGCCACGATTACCCTTAATCGGCCGGAACGCCTTAACGCCTGGACACGCGTTATGATGAAAGAGGTCCTCCAGGCGCTGGATGAGGCCGATCGGGATGACAGCGTTCGGGTGGTCATATTCACGGGAGCCGGTCGAGCGTACTGCGCGGGCGCGGAACTGGCCGCAGGCGGGTTCACCACTTCAGATACATCCGAGACCAAAAAGCCCCACAGAGACTCGGCCGGGCAAATCACCTTGAGAATGTTCAATATGAAAAAACCCCTTGTCGCCGCGATAAACGGCAATGCCGTCGGCGTCGGAATCACCATGACCCTGGCAATGGACATTCGCATCGCCTCTGAATCTGCTGTAAAAATAGGGTTTGTATTTGATCGGCGGGGAGTTGTCCCGGAAGGGTGTTGCACCTACTTCCTGCCCCGGATCGTCGGCATCAGCCGGGCCGCGGAGTTGATCCTGACCGGCCGCCTTTTCAGCGCTCGGGAGGGCCTGGGGATGGGCCTGTTCAGCCGCGTGACCGCGCCGGAAGACCTGCTGCCGACGGCCACCGGGATCGCGCGTGAGATTGCCGACAATACATCCGCTGTTTCCACGGCATTATCGCGGCAGATGCTCTGGAAAATGCTGGGTGAGCGCCACCCCATGGATGCCCACATAATCGAATCAAAGTCCTTCGGATATATGCTTACCTCCCCTGACGCCGGGGAGGGGGTTGCTTCCTTTATGGAGAAACGACCTCCCCAGTTTGCGATGAAACCAAGCCGGGACATGCCCGCATTTTATCCGTGGTGGGAAGACCCGCCCTATCCGGGCGAATAATGTGCCCTCTGATACACCATGTGAAAGACGGTCATTACGTGAATGACATGGAGTAAGACGAAAAGTACACCCTTAGTCATGGGGAGGGGCAACCCCATCAAGCTTTTTTCAAGGGTTCGAAATACAATAAGAGTTCGCATGCGGTATCCGGAACACGAGATAACGGGGCAGCAAAAAGGAAGACGATGATGAAGACACGACTGACCGAGATGATGGAGATCGATTATCCCATTGTGTGCGGCGGCATGATGCGGCTGGCCTATCCGCCCTTGTGCGCGGCAATCTCGAACGCCGGAGGGCTGGGGAACCTGACCGCGGCCATGTACGAAGACAAAGAGTCGTTTCGCGGCGCCATCACAGAAACGAGGCGTCTGACGGACAAACCGTTCATCGTGAATGTGACCCTGCTCCCCTCCATTGGAGTTTCCGACGACCGGTACGCCATGTACTTCGACACCCTCGCCGAAGAGCGGGTGGCTGCGGTGGAGATCAGCGGAACCCCCCTGCACCGCTATAAGAACGGCGTCTACCTCAAGAAACTGAAGGACGGCGGGGTCAAGCTGTTTCATAAGGTGGGATCGGTCCGGCACGGAAAATCGGCCGAGAAGGCGGGGTATGATGCCGTCTTCGCCGCCGGTGTGGAGGAAGGGGGGCATCCTTTGAATGAAAACGTTGCCACCACCGTCCTGACACCACGCATGGCCGAAGAGCTTTCCATCCCGGTGATAACCGCGGGGGGAATGGCTGACGGCAGAGGACTTGCCGCGGCCCTGTGTCTGGGCGCCGAGGGGATCATGATGGCGAGCCGTTTCATCAACACCCACGAATGCGCGGTGCATGAGAAAGTCCATGAGGAGCTGATCCGCCGGCAGGAGAACGAGACGGTCCTGTACGGAAACTCCATCGGGCTGCAGGGACGAGCCCTTCTGAACGAATCCATTCGAGAGGTCCTGAAGATCGAGGCGCGGGGGGGCGGTCTGGCCGAAATCATCCCCCATATCGCCGGAGCCCTGGGGGATGAGATCTGGCAGAAAGGGGATGTGGAGAAAGGACTGATTGCCGTGGGGCAGTCCATCGGCCTGATCCGCGACGTCCTTACCTGCAAAGAACTCCTCGACGGCATCGTGCGGGACGCGGAGGCCATCCTGAAAAATGCCCTCAGCCGGTTTTGAGAGGAGTGTATCGACACCGGCAGAACGTTTTGTATGCAGTCCTTTCCCAGCGGAATACCATCACAAGATCACCGTCATCGCTGTATTCTATCGACACAGATCGATCCCCGCAGTAAAAGATTCCATTGATATAATCGAGCAGATCCTGTAGTCTTTTCTCCGGCAATAACTGTTCTCCCGTTGCTGCTCCAGCTCGTAACTCCACTCCTCTTTCTTTCTCTACCCGACATTCACACCTGCCTCCGTAATACGTTTCTGTTTGAGCACTTTTAACCGGCACATCTCATGGAGAGGGATACAGATGACTCCCATAAAAGAAAAAAGGCACGATACCGTTGAAGGTCTGAAGATCGGCGATAAGATCCGGGAATTGAGGGGAAAGAGGCGATACACCCTTCAGGATCTGGCAACGAAAACGGGGCTTGACCGATCCGTCCTGGAAGAAATTGAAAGCGGCGAGGTCGTCCCTCCCGTCGCAAGCCTGATCAAGCTGGCCCAATCCCTGCGGGTCAGCATGGCCTATTTCTTCGAAGAGGTCTCCGGAAAGATCAGAATCTCCGTGACACGCGCCGGCGAACGCGTCAGGATCGAACGGCGTCCTCACCACCACCAGGGCGAGGTGGATTATATCTACGAATCACTGGAAACACAGAAACCCGACAAACACATGGAGCCCCTTTTCGTGGAATTTCAACCCATGGAGACGGAGGAGATGGTCTTCGTCAACCACCCCGGTGAAGAATTTTTGTACCTTCTCGATGGGACACTTGAATTCCGCACGGATGACCGGGTGGAAATCCTCCACCCCGGAGATTCGCTCTACTTCGAATCGGAGATCAATCACAGCTTCAGGGGGCTTGAGGGCAGATCGGCCACCGCCGTGGTTGCCGTCTGGAGCCGATCCGGCCAAAGGGAATGAAATCAATGATCGAAATCCGCTTCCACGGTCGCGGCGGCCAGGGGACGGTCGTCGCGGCGATTATCCTTGCCAAGGCATTCTTCCGGGCGGGACAGCAGGTCCAGACCTTTCCCGTTTTCGGAGTGGAGAGGCGGGGAGCTCCCGTGGAGGCCTATCTGCGGCTGGACGACAGGAAGATCCTGTCGCGGACTAACGTGTACACCCCCGATCATGTGGTTGTCCAGGACCGGACCCTCCTTCAGAACATTGACGTCACCCGGGGCCTGAAACCCGGCGGATGGATCCTGATCAACGCCCCCGACTCTTTTGCCGGAGCGGAAGCCTTTGAGGGGTTCTCCGTAGCCGCCGTCGATGCCACCCGCATCGCCCTGAAGCACAAACTGGGGAGCCGTACTCATCCCATTGTCAATACCGCGATGATAGGGGCCTTCGCCTCCCTCCTGGGGTCGCCCTCTCTCGATGACATAGCCCAGGCCATCGGAGAGGAGATCACGGTCGCGATGGAATCGAACATCCGTGCCGCTGAAGACGCCTTCAGGGCCCTCCGGCGGCTGGAACCGGCAGGGAGAGGTCATGCATAAGAAAATCGACACCGAAGCGGTATCCCTCTACATCCCCCGTTCGTACCTGACAACGGAGGGGAATAGGACCGGCTCGTGGCGTTTTCTCCGGCCCCGCTACGAGGAAAAAACGGCCCCCTGCAGCGTTGCCTGCCCAGCCGCCGAAGATATCGGGAGGATCGAGATGCTGACCACGCAGGGGCTGTTCAAGGATGCATGGGAAACCATTCTCCGGGAAAACCCCTTTCCGGGCGTCTGCGGCCGTGTCTGCTTTCACCCCTGCGAGGATGCCTGCAACCGGGGCTCCTTCGACGAGGCCATTGCCATCCATGTGCTGGAACGGTTCCTCGCGAACAGGGCGATGAGGGGTTCCTACGAGCCTGTCATGGAACGGGCGGCAATAAGAAAAGAGCGTATTGCCGTCATCGGCGCCGGTCCCGCCGGCCTGTCGGCGGCTTACTTCCTCACGCTTCTCGGCTACCGGACCGACGTCTTCGAGGCGGCGGATGAAGCGGGGGGGGTTCTCAGGTGGGGGATTCCCCTCTACCGGCTCCCTTTAGCGATCCTGCGGGAAGAGATCCGCCGGATCGAAGAACTCGGCGTCCGGATACAGACGGGGCGGACCCTCTCCGAACAGGATGTGAGTGATCTCGCCGGAGAGTACGACGCCCTCTTTATCGCCTGCGGCCACGGCCGGTCGGTCGAGTCTGGTATCCCCGGCGAAAAGTCAACAGGAGTCCGGGACGGCCTCTCCTTCCTTCGCGAGGTCCGCGAGGGGAAAGCCGGTACAATCAGCGGACGGGCGGCGGTCATCGGCGGGGGAAATGCCGCCATTGACGTGGCCCGTTCCGTCATCCGTCTCGGAGGCGAGGCGATGATCATCTATCGCCGCAGACGACAGGATATGCCGGCCTTCAGCGAGGAAATCGCCATGGCCCTCGACGAGGGGGTGAAACTCCGGGAACTGCTGGCACCCGTGGCGATCAGGAGTGACGGCGGCGGGCTCGTTCTTGAGGTGCGCCCCATGAAGATCGCCGGAATCGATGCCGACGGACGAGGGCACGTCGAACGGGAGGGAACGCAAACGGAAGAGATCAGAATCGACTTCCTTTTCACGGCCGTCGGAGAGCGGGCCGCGGAGACATGGTACGAGCCCCCCGATACGGGGGCCGCGGTCCTTCGCCTGAGCCACTGCGTCCTCACGCAGAAGCCCGGGGGGGGTTTTGTATACGGTGGCGACCTGACGAACGGGACCAAGAGCGTCGCCCACGCCGTTGCGTCGGGAAAAGAGGGGGCCATGGCCCTCGGCACGCTTCTGGCGGAAGGGATGGAAGCGGTCCCGCCGAGGCTGGCGTCATGCCGCGTCGGCCAGGACGGAGCCCCGTCGATGGAAATCTATATGCGCGGTTCCCGCAGCGACCGAAGCCCCCACGTCGTGACCTCCGACGAGATCAACACGGCCTACTTTCAGTTCGACCCCCGGCTGAAACAGCCGAGGCTTCTTACAGAAGAACGGACCCGCACGTTCGGAGAAGTGAACCTCAATATATCGGCCAACCTGGCCATCAGGGAAGCGGAGCGGTGCTTCAACTGCGGGCTGTGCAACCAGTGCGACAACTGCTACCTCTTCTGTCCCGACCTGGCCGTGAAGAAGGACTCCGGCCCTCTGGGGAGGCACATCGATTACGACTACTGCAAGGGGTGCGGCGTCTGCGCAGTCGAATGCCCGCGAAATGCCCTGATCCTGGAGGAGGAGGCGCATGAAGAAGGTCATTGAGGGGAGTCAGGCCGTGGCAGAAGCGGTTCGTCTGGCCCGGGTCAACGTCATCTCGGCCTACCCGATTACGCCTCAGACGCACATCGTCGAGACCCTCTCCGGGTTCTGCTCGGATGGGACACTGGACGCCCGGTTCCTGAAGGTGGAGAGTGAACACTCCGCACTGGCTGCCCTGATCGGTGCGTCCAGCGGCGGCGTGCGGACCTTTACGGCGACCTCGTCGCAGGGGCTGGCCCTGATGCACGAGCTCCTGCACTGGGCATCGGGTGCGCGCCTGCCGATCGTCATGGCCGAGGTGAACCGCGCCCTCGGACCGGGGTGGAACATATGGACCGACCAGACGGACAGCCTGGCTCAGCGTGACACCGGCTGGATACAGCTTTACTGCGAAGACGGTCAGGAGACCCTCGATACGACGCTTCAGGCCTTTTACCTGGCGGAGCGGGTCAATCTCCCCGTCATGGTCGTCCTGGACGCCTTCTTCCTCTCCCACACCTACGAGCCGGTGGACATCCCGGACCAAGAGGCCGTCGACCGATTTCTTCCACCCTTTTCGCCCCGGTTCCAGCTCGATACGAAAAACCCCTGCGCCTTCGGATCTCTGGTGACGCCGGACGCGTACATGGAGATGCGCCGAAGCATTGCGGCGGGGATGGAGGCGGCTCTGGAGATGCTTCCCGAGGTGGAAGAACGGTTCGCTGGCATCTTCGGGCGCCGCTGGGCGGCCATCCAGCCGGTCCGGTGCGACGACGCCGAGATCATCCTCGTTACATCGGGGACCGTAACGAGCACCTGCCGCGAGTTGGTCGACAATCTCAGAGAAAAAGGAGAAAAGGTGGGTCTCCTGAAGGTCAAGCTCTTCAGACCCTTCCCCGTGGAGGATATCCGCAGAGCTCTTGCTCCGGCACGGAAGATCGCCGTCATCGACCGCAATTTTTCCTTCGGCGCGAGCGGGATCTTCGCCCAGGAGATCCGGGCGACCCTGTGCGACACCCCCGGGCATCCGACCGTCTTCGGGTTCATCGCCGGGATCGGAGGACGGGATGTCACGAAGGACGTTCTTGAGGAGATCTACCAAAAGACGAAACAGTCGGAGCGGCCGGAACGGGAGGATATCTGGATCGGTCTCAAGGAGGTGCCCCATGCGCTTGAACATCCCTGAACAGGATTACATGTACCCCGGGCATGTGGGATGCCCCGGCTGCGGCGCAGCCATCGCCATGAAATTCTTCCTCAAGGCAATGGGGCACAAGACCGTCATCGTTCTCCCCGCCTGCTGCTGGTCGATCATCGCGGGCCCCTACCCCCAGTCGACCCTGCAGATTCCTTTGATTCACACGGCGTTTGAAACGGGGGGAGCCGTGGCGAGCGGCGTCCGGGCCGCGCTGGACGTGAAGGGGGACCGGGAGACGGTCGTTGTCACCTGGGCCGGCGACGGGGGGACTTTCGACATCGGGTTCCAGGCCCTGAGCGGCGCCGTCGAGCGGAATGAGGACTTCATCTATGTCTGCTACGACAACGAGGCTTACATGAATACGGGGATCCAGCGAAGTTCCGCTACACCTTACGGCGCCTGGACTACCACGACCCCGGGCGCCCAGTGGAAAAGGGGGCGCAAGAAGAATATCGTCGAGGCCCTTGCCGCCCACCGTATCCCGTACGTTGCCACGGCGAGCATCGCGTTCCCCGAGGACCTGGTCAGAAAGGTCAGAAAGGCCCGCGTGACGAAAGGTTCCCGTTTTCTGCACATCTATACCACCTGCCCCACAGGATGGCGTATCGCCTCGGAAACATCGATCAAAGTCGCCCGGATGGCCGTGGAGACCGCTGTTTTTCCCCTGTATGAAGTGACCGACGGCGTACGCTACACCATCAATTACACGCCCCGCGGATTCCCCGTAAGCGAGTACCTGAAACTCCAGGGCCGTTTTGGTCATTTGACCGACGACGATCTGGAGCAGATTCAGGAGATGATCGATGAGGACTGGCGGCTCCTCCTGCGCAAGGCCGGGCGTGATCTCTGAAACATCAAGGGAAATCTTCAGATTCGAGGCGACAACCCTTCCGTTCGACAGGGGAACCTGAATCATCCATTCCATGGTGATTTACATTCGTCCCCATATCCAGACACAAAGGATGCGCAGGTTGAGGTTCTCTGGGTCATAGTAGTATATAGCAGACAAAGAGCAGAGAGCAGAAATAGAGGCACTTCCAAGGCGGCATTTTTCAAGAAAAATCTCAGGGAGGGATGTGATGAAAGCGGTCAAATGGGCAGTCATCGGTATCATCGCGCTGATTGTGGTTGTGATCGGCGCGCTGCTCGCCATCCCTCTGTTCGTGGACGTCCAGAAATATAAGCCCTACATAGAACGGCAGGTGTCTCAGGCGACAGGTCGTCCCTTTTCCATCGGAGGGAAGCTCACGTTGTCTCTCTTCCCCTCCGCAGCGATTGCCTTTTCCGATCTTCACTTGGGGAATGCGCCGGGTTTCACGGAAAAGGACCTGCTGGCGATCGAATCCTTTGACATGAAGGTGAAATTTATGCCCCTTCTGTCGAGAGAGGTGCATATCGAACGTTTTGTAGTGGACGGCCTGAGGGCGGCCCTGGAAAAAGACAGAGAGGGAAGGGGGAACTGGGAGGCTGTGGGGAAACCCGCGGCCGCAGCGCCGCCGGCAGAAACAAAGCCTGAAAAGCCGGTATCCGAGGAAAGCCCCATCGCCGGACTTCCCATCAGGAGCCTCGCCGTCGGCGAGGTGAAGGTTTCAAACGCCAGTCTGCTGTGGATCGACGCGGCCGCGGGAACGCGGCGAGAGATCAGGGAAATGATGCTTGAACTCAGAGATGTGTCCCTCGATCGTCCCATTCGGATCATGTTCTCCGCGAATCTCGACGGAAATCCCCTCCGGATTGACGGGACGGCGGGACCCTTTGGCGCCGCACTGGGAGGGGGGAGCATCCCTCTGGATATGGCGGTCACGGCATGCAAGGAGATCACCCTGACAGTGAAGGGGATGGTAAGTCGCGTGCTGCGGCAGCCGACCTTCGACCTGGCCGTGGCGGTTGCCCCCTTTTCACCGCGCAAAGTGACGGACGCGCTGGGGCGGGAATTTCCCGTGATCTCCGCAGACCCTGCCGCCCTCACGAAGATGGGGCTCAAAGCCAACGTGCAAGCGAATCAGGCGAGCGTGTCCGTGACCGACGGGATCATGGAAGTGGACCAGTCCAGGATCACCTTTTCGGCGCGGGTGAAAGATTTCGCCAGACCCGATGTAACGCTCAGGGTGAGTATCGACCAAATCGATGTGGACCGCTATCTGCCCCCGGCCGGGGACAAATCCACTTCTTCAACCCCGACTGCGTCTAAGGAGACAGTCGGGAATGTATCCTCCTCACCACCACCGGCCGTGCACAACCCAGCCACCTCAGCGCCGTCCATCCGTGAACAGAAAAAGAGAGACTACTGGCCACTCCGGAAGCTGGTGGTGGACGCGGAGGTGAAAGCGGGCGAGATCACGGTCAGGGGCGCGCGGGCCCGGGACATGTTCATGAAGATACAAGGGAAAAACGGCGTGTTTACGATGGATCCTTGCACATTGAAGGCATACGGGGGGAACATCGACGCACGGGCGGGTCTGGATGTGCGGGCGGACAGGCCAAAAGCCGGGGTGAACGTCACCATGGACGGGATCACGGCGCGCCCTCTTCTGAACGACCTCATGAAGAAGGATTTTCTGGAGGGAACGGCGCGAGCGGAGATCGCCGTCACCATGGAAGGGGATGATCCCGACACCATCAAGAAAACTCTGAACGGGGAAGGCACGCTTCATGTAAGGGACGGGGCCATCGTCGGGATCGACCTTCCCGGCATGGTGCGGAACGTAAAGGCGGCCTTCGGGGCGGAGAAGCCGGTCGAAAAACCCACGACCGACTTCAGCGAGCTGTTTGCCCCTTTCACGATCAAAAGCGGCGTCGTGACCACCTCCGGGACGAGACTGGCATCTCCGCTCCTGCGCGTTGCCGCCGCGGGGAGCGCCGATCTGGTCAAGGAGACCCTGGACATGCGCGTGGAGCCCACGGTGGTGGCGACCCTCAAAGGGCAGCAGGACACCAAAGAGCGCACCGGCATCATGATCCCCGTGCTGGTGACGGGGACCTTCTCCTCTCCCCGTTTCGCCCCGGATCTCAAAAGTCTTCTTCAAACGCGGATCAGGGATACGCTGAAGGAACCGGAGAAAATCACGGACATCCTCAAGGGCGGGGACGCCGAAAAGGAGACCGCTCCCGCCGTGGACCCGGAGAAGGTTCTGAGGGGAGTCCTCAAGGGGCTCTTCGGAAAATAGCCGATTGATCGAGGGTGAAGTAAGGGGCTGTGTTGCTTTCTCAATTCGAACAGCCTTTTCCCATCATTGTTGCTTCTTCTCTAACGTTTTACCAATTTTATTTGGATAAGATTTCAGTGTCATGAATGAAGAGAAGTGAACCTTGGGAGTAAAATCATCCGGAAAGCTTAGCGGATCGAATCTGATTTTATGGCGGAATTTTATGTGTTTATTTTTCGTTAAACATAGTATCATGATAAGAAAGTTCAGAACGCATATGCTAAATAAAGTAACTCTTCCCAAACGGCTATGAACCTTGGGTCAATCGGCTGGAACGGGAGATCATGAATATGAATGATTCGAGAGAATCGAATACGCCTCTAATCTTTCCGTTTGAAATCCGTGACTACAATTTTGTTTTAGACTTGCACACTAACAGATTATTCTCTCTCAATTCACGTGAGGCTTTAGTCATCCACAGATGGTGCTCGGGGGAAAAATTAACCGAAATCTCCGAAGAATACCCTAACGAAGTTAAAGAAATAAAGAATTTGCACGGGGAAGGGCTATTCTGTACCCAGTATCCCGCAGGATTGGCTTTTGGGGGAAGCTGGGATGCTATTTTTAATCAAATCTTACATGAGCGTGTTAGGACGGTTTTGGAGATAACTCAGCAGTGCAATTTACGATGTACATATTGTACTTTCGGCGGAGGGTTTGAGGATCATAGAACACATACTTCAAACGTTATGATCGAAGAAACACTCAAAAAAGCCATTGACGAAGCCTTTACCCACAGTGACAATATCGAAGAGATCTCCATAGGATTTTATGGTGGAGAGCCCCTAATACCGTGGAGATTGCTGAAGACCGCAGTGCGCTATGCACAGGAATACCCGTCAA
>ENA-OSEO01004620-OSEO01004620.1-sediment-metagenome-genome-assembly--contig:-NODE-4620-length-14171-cov-4.314673_pt1 | contig 14171 bp, 8 predicted proteins | sample MGYA00237883_ERZ534232 | MGnify/ENA metagenome assembly ERZ534232 | reverse complement strand
TCGATGTTATCGAGCTGGATTCGGGCCGGTCGGTCTTCGAGGGAACCGCACGCACTGCGACAGGAATGCACTGGGGCCCATTCCGCCATGTGGCGGAACTCGACTTCTCGGCGCTCCGACAGCCCGGACGTTTCCGTCTTCGTCTCGGTGGGACCGTCTCTCTGCCGATCACGATCGGCGACGCGGTCTTCCAGCCGCTGCCGGACATCCTGCTGGAGTTCATGCGCCAGCAACGCTGTGGATTCAATCCCTGGCTCGACGTCCACTGTCATCAACAGGACGGCCGTACCGCCTATGGGCCACTTCCTGCCGGCACGGCCATCGACGTCCGCGGCGGCTGGCATGATGCGGCGGACCTGTTGAAGTACCTGCTCACGTCAAGCAACGCCACCGCGCAGATGCTGCTCGCGTGGGAAATGCGGCGCGGGTCAACGTGCTTTGGCGACCGGGTCGACGCCCTCGGTCAAGCGGGCACTAATCATTTGCCCGATCTGCTGGACGAAGCCCGCTGGGGAGTGGAGTGGATGTTGAAGCTGCATCCGGCGCCGGACCAGTTGTATCACCAGGTCGCGGACGACCGCGACCACTGCGGCTGGCGACTGCCGCAGAATGAGCGTGCGGACTACGGCTGGGGCCTGGGTGGCGATCGCGTGGTGTACGGTGCCGATGGCCGACCGCAGGGGCTCGGACGCTACGCAAGCGAATCCACGGGTGTGGCCAACCTTGCGGGACGCTACGCGGCTGCCATGGCGCTGGCGTTCCAGATTTGGAGAGACGATCCAAACGAGGTTGCTGTCGCGCGACGCTGTCTGACGGCGGGGGAGGAAGTGTACCAACTCGGTCGGGATCGCGAGGGCGTCCAGCAGGGCAACTCGTACGGGGCGCCCTATCGCTACGCTGAGACCACCTGGGCGGACGACATGGAGTGGGGCGCCGCAGAACTCTTTCGGGCGACGAGCAACCGGCGCTACCTCGACGACGCCCGACGCTACGCGCGCCTGGCGGGCTCGGAATCCTGGATGGGCCGCGAGCAGACCGGCCACTACCAGTTCTACCCCTTCTTCAATGCCGGTCATTTCCGCCTGCATGGCGTCGCGGACGCTGAGTTCCAGAAGCGGCTCGAAGGCTGGTATCGCGAGGGCATCGAACGCTGCGTCGCCGCAGGCGAGAAGAACCCGTTCGGCATCGGCGTGCCGTTCCTCTGGTGCTCGAACAACCTGGTGACGGCCCTCGTGACTCAGTGCGCTCTCTACGAACAGATGACCGGCGACGGCCGCTATCGCGCGTTTGCTGCAAGGCATCGCGACTGGCTGCTCGGCCGCAATCCCTGGGGCGCCGCGCAATTCATGGGAGTGGGTGTCGTGTCGGCGCAGGACGTGCACCTGATGACCACGCGCCTGACCGGACGCCCCTTGGGCGGCGGTCTGGTGGATGGCCCGGTCTACGAGCACATCTTCAAATCCCTTAAAGGCGTGAGCATCACCGAACCCGATCCGCTGGCCGAGTTCCAGGACCCTCGCGCGGTCTATCACGATGACTTCCAGGACTATTCGACCAACGAGCCCACCATGGACGGCACCGCCTCCGCCATCCTGATGTGGTCGGCGCTACAACCCCCATCACCCTGACCAGCCTACAACTTCAGCCATTTCGCTGCGTTCTGGCCGCGGATCCTCTCCTTGTCCAACTCGGTGGCGTCCAGGACCTCCAGCTTCACCAGGGCCGGGTCGGGATAGTTGAAGGGCATTCCCGTCCCGAACACCACGCGCTCAGCGCCCAAGTTGGCGATGATCTGCCCCAATTCGTTGGCCAGCACGACGCTCAGACGGGATAGCTCAATGGCGTAATTGGAGGGCAACCCGCTGTCTGCCCGTCCCAGCGGGGAGCGCAGATAGCCCAGGCCGTTCAGCAGGAGAAACCGTGCCTTCGGATGGGCCTTCACAAGCTCCACAATCTCCTCAAGGGGCAGGTCGGGAACGTTCAGCAGCCAACTTCGCTGGCGGTTGTCCTCTACGCGCAGGGGAATGGAGACGACCATGTCCCGCTCCGTCGCAGCGTTCACCAGATCGCGACAGCAGGGGCCGGAGAGACTATAATTGTGCCACTTCGGATAGAGACGGAGCCCTGCCATACCGAACTGTTCGTGACAAATCTTCAGGTCGTCCTCCCAGCCGGCGTAGAAGGGATTGATGACGGCAAACGGGATCAGCCGATCGCGATGCCCACGGACCTGTTCGGCCACCTCTTCGTTCCCGGCCTGGGTGTTGCGGTAGGTAATGGCGGCGGCGCTCGAGACGACCGCCTTGTCGATGCCCTTGGAGTCCATCAGGGTCAGGAGCGAGGTTGCGGTGTTGTGCCGCAGCCGGCGGAAGGCGAAATGGCCGAGATAGGCATTCACATCGACGATCATGACTTTCGCCTCCCTAAGAGCCTCATCATGTTGCCGCCCAGGATCTTATCTTTGTCCTCGGCGCTCAGGTCGGCGCCGCGGATCTTGCCGACGCCCGCGGTCATGGAGGAATCGCAGCCGAACACGACCCGGTCCACGCCCGCGACGGCCACCGCCATCTCCACGGTGCCGTCGTCCGTGACGCTGCCGCTGGTGTCGAGATAGACATTCGGGGCGTGGCGTGCGGCTTTGACTGCCCACTCCCAATCGCCGCCGCCGGAGATGTGAGCACAGATGAGCATGGCCTCAGGATAGCGCCGGGCGAGTTCCGCGAGGTGTCCGGCGTCGGACATGTGCGGCTGGTCTTCCACGAAGTAGTGCGAGTGACCCGCGTGGTGCAGGATCGGTACGCCCAATTCGATCGCCAGTTCCACGACGGGAAAGACCACCGGCTCGGTGCAGGTGTGCTCGTTGTAGAGCTTGATCCCGATGAATTCGCGATCCTCGATGCAGCGGCGGGCCTCCTCCACGGCCTGGGGGCCGCAGCCGGGATTGACATAGCAGTAGCCGAGCACGCGACCGGGAAACCGGCGCATCCCGTCCGCGGTCCACTGGTTGCACTCGCGAAAACCCTCAGCCGTCGCCGGCCGCTTCGGCGTGAGGATCGAGCAGCACAGTTGATCGATCCCCAGTTTGTCCGCGGCCTCGATCAGCTTGCGGTCGTCCGCCTCCCAGGTGGACCGGCTGCGGTGCGTCAGGTGCGCATGACAATCGATGACCTTGCCTCTGGAGATCGCACCGGCCCATCCGCGTGGCGCTGACAACGTTGCCGCTCCCATCGCCAGACCCACAGAACTCTTCAAGAGCGTTCGTCGCGAGACCCGCGCCCGAGGTTCACCTGTCATCTGCCTGTGCCTCCTTTCTACGGTTCGGCGGGACCATACCAGACACTACCGCCGAAGGTGGTGACGTAGATCATGTTATCATCGGATGGATCGAAGGTCACGCGCTGGATGTTCGAGAAGGGCAGATCATCGAATGCGTGCCAGGACTGGCCGTTGTCCTGCGAGAGCCACAGGCCTGCGCCGGGCGCGCCCTCGGTCAGGGTCATATAGATCCAACCGTCGCGTTTCGGGTGGAAATAGCCGCCGAAGGTCTGGCGGCCTTGCCGGCCGATTCGCTGCCAAGTCCGGCCGGCATCGGTCGTGCGCCACAGGCCGCCGGACTGGTCGCCGCCACCTGCGTCGCAGACACCGACCAGAATCGCGTTGCTGTCTTGCGGGTGCACCGAGAAGTCCTTCGGATAGAGGAAGAGCTGGGAAGCGTTGACCTTCTCCCAAGTCTCGGCGCCGTCACGGGACCGATACAGACCGACGCCTTCGCTCAGGAGGGGCTTGCCCTGGGCGGGCCGCATGGCGCAGATCATCGCAGAGAGTGTGCCGTCCCGGTGCAGGATCACGCGGGAGACGCGCATGTTCGATGGATGGCCCAGACCGGTCTTCTTCAGGGTCCAGTTCCTCCCGTCGTCGGCGGACTTGTACACGCCTTCCATGAAGACGCCGGCGTAAAGGATACGGGCGTTCGCGGGGCTGCGCGGGTCGAGGACGATGGATGTCACCGGTCGCGGGGGCAGACCCTGCGCCTCCGGCCTCCAGGACGCGCCGAAATCACGCGAGACGCATACGCCGCCGGGACCGTTGTGGCCGTGACGCTCGGAAATGATGTTGTCGTTGGGGATATCGTGGACGTTCGAGAACGCGCCCCACATTTTGCCCGGGATTTCGGGATCGAAGGCGATCTCGTAGCAGGTGTTGCGCCAGGGGGCCCATGTGTTCTTGTCCCACCAGATCCAGGTCTTGCCGGCGTCGAGGGAGCGGGCGAAGCCGATGTCCGTGTAGGCGATGTAGTGGCGGTTCGCTTGGAACGGGTCGATGTAGTAGTCCCAGGTCGTCGTGACCACCAGACCGGTGCAGCTCCAGGCACTACCCGGCCCAGGGTGTGCGCCGGGAGCGGGGTAGGTGTCGCCGTTGAACCATGTGTCGCCGCCGTCATGGGTGACGTACGACTGGCTCCACACGAGGATGAGCCGATCCGGGGCGCTGTTGCAGATCGCGGCCCCGAAAGGCGTGTCGCCGCCTTTGTACGATTGTCCTGCGGAAGCGGTGACGTAGTTCGGCGCGACGTTGTATTCCTTGAAACGCGGGTCCTGGAAGAAGGTCGCACGCCAGGTTTCGCCGCCATCGTCGCTGCGATAGACAGTTTCGTGATGCGGCGGATGAAAGCCCGTGCTCGTATTCGTGACGTACACCGTCAACGGCTGTGCGTCGGTGGTCAGAACCTGCTTGTACTGAGCGATGGGACCATAGGACCATCGATCGGCCTCGGTCGTTTCGGTGTTGATCCCTTTTCCCATCGCCCGCTGCCAGCTTTCGCCCCGGTCACGCGAGCGGTAGACGCCGCCGCCCAGGATGCCATTCTCGAGTCTGCTGGCGACGGTGCAGTAGAGCATGACGGTTCCCCTCGAGTCGGACCCCCCGGCAAACCCCTTGATCTCTTCCCATGGTAACCCGCGGGTCGTCCTCGCCCAGGAGCGGCCGCCGTCGCTGCTGCGCCAGATACCTGAGTCCGTGGCCGCGAACACCGCTCGGCCACGATCCGTGCGGTCGAAGTGGAATCCAAGCAGGCGGCCCTGCGGTCCGGGGCAGGTGGTCCAGGTGACACCTGAGTCGCGCGATAGCCGGCACTGGCCGCTCCGCGTGCCCACCAGCAGCACGTTCGGGTCCTCTGGGTTGATGGCAATCTCGCCGGAGAGGGAGTCCTTGAGGTCGCCGAGGGGCGCAAAGGTCCATCCACGGTCGCGGCTCATCTTCAGGCGGCCCGAGGAAGAGGCGTAGATGACGTTGGGGTTGGACGGATGGAAACCCGGTCGGCATTGCGTGTCGGTCCGCAACTGGCCATGATGAATCATCCGCCAGTGGTGGCCGCCGTCCTCAGAGATGTACGCGGCGCTCATGTCGCAGTTGAGCATCATCAGATTGGGGTCCGCCGGCGAGATTGCCGGACTGAACATGCCGCCTCCGCCGGAGAGGCCAAGAGGCTGCCAACTGCGAGCAGGAGTCCCGCACCATCCGTAGCCCACCGCCATCAGCAGGGACAAGACCGCGCCAAGACCGCTTCGTCGGATCGTCATCACTTCACTCCTTTCTGTGCGGGGCCGGTCTCTACGGATTGTCCTGAGACTGCATCTGGCTGTACTGGCTGAAGAGGCGATTCAGGTCAGCGTTCTTGTGGAGGACGAGCCGATATCGCAGGACGAGCGGTTTCGTCGCGGAGACCGGGACCGGTTCGCGCCCGGGACAGGCCAGATTCTGGGCGCTACCCGAGGCCCGCAGGATCCACTGGCGCGGACGGCCGGGATGGGAGGGATGAACGAAGATCGCGAAGTTGGACGGGGTCTCGCCGAACGTGCCGGAAAAGTCCATCCAGTCGCCCGCCGGGACGGCTTCGTTCTTCGGAGTGACCGGCCCCTTTGCATCTCGCATCTGAATGTCCCGCGGCAGGACGATCCGCGTGGAGAAGCCGCCGTATCCTTTGACATCGTTCGATCCGCCGATGCGAAGGCCCTCTTCAAGTGCCAGGATCTCGATGTCGAAATCGATCAGTCGCGTCTCGCTCGCAACCTGGTGGACGCGGATGGTGGCGGTTTCCTTGGCGAAGGGTTCCTGTCCGTTCTTCCAGCGAGACGATTTCCAGTAGACGTCCGCCTTGAGAGCGGCCGAATCCGGTCGAGACGGCAGGACCTCCACCGCGCGGATGTCCCACGTGAAGTCCTGGCAGGCCCACATATCGCCCATGGGCGTGTCACCCACGTACACCTGATGCCAGGCCCAGAACACGCCGCGATGGTGCGGATGATCCTTCGGAAAATCCTCGGTCAACACTGTGCCGTCAAGTCCGTGGATCGGATGGCAGTAATTGGCGCGAGAGTAGCGCCCTTGCTCATCCGTCTTTGCTACGGTGCGGTAGAACAGGATCGGTGTTTCGGCCTCAAAGAACTGATAACCCTCATCCATCTTGACAATGCGTATCGGGCCCTCAGACGCCCGGCACAAGCCGGCAGGCGCCAGAACGACGGCCATAGTCGCGATGATGACTTTCATCGCAGCAGAACCTCCGCATGATCCGGCACTGTGTAGATCGTCGTGCATGACAGTCACTCCTCTCAACACGAAAGTCACAGAGATTTGCGAACCTGAGCGGCCTTGTCGAAGATTTCCTCTCTGGAGATGCCTGCTTCATCGTACAGGGCGAAGATGTTCTCGTCCGGTGTCTCCGGCGGCACCGTGTGCGATGCGGCCAGAATGTAGCCGCCGCCATCGGCGGTCATGCCTTCGAGCAATTCGGCCGTCGCACGGCGGACCTGGTCGGCAGAACCATGAGGCAGGACGCCTTGCGTATCCACGCCGCCCATGAACGCGAGGTCCTTGCCGAACTCCCGCTTCAGTTCCAGCGGGCCCATGCCGGGGCAGTTGCACTGAATGGGGTTCAAGACGTCAACGCCGATCTCGATCAGGTCACCGATGATCGGGCGGATCGCGCCGCAGGAGTGGAACGCCACGTAGAGGCCGTGTCGCTTGCCCACGTCCGCGTTCCGTTTCAGCAACGGCTTGACCATCTCCCGCCAGACTTGAGGGCTCATCAGCATCGACCGCTGGCCGCCGGCATCGTCGCCCAGCCACAGCCAATCCAGCTTGAAGCGCCGGCACGCGGCCTCGGACAGCGCGATCGAAAGCTCCGTGCAGCGCCTCATCATCTCCTGCGTCAGGGCGGGATTGAGTACCATCTCCATCAAGGTCCGCTCCATCCCGCGGAGGCGCCAGTACATCTCGAAGACGCAGGGCGAGACATCACAGCCCACGAAATGGTCGTTGGCGAACTCCATCGCAGGCTTCATCAGGTCCACGAGAGGATCGACGCGTTCGAATGGGAGCCGGTGCCGCAGGAGTTGCTCTTCGTCTGCGTCCGCGAGCGGGTACCTGGAAATCTGGTTGAATCCGTCGATGCGGGTCCATTCGACTCCCCAGTCGTCCACGTGCGACTGGCCGTCGCGCTCGTGCACGATGCCCTCCATGGCGTGATTGTTGCTCACCCATGCCTGGCGAATGTCGTCGCCCATCACGGCCGGGACGTGTTCCGCGGGAATCTCCAGCAGCTTGCCCAATCCCCGGCGAGTCTGCGGGTGGTACCACATGAAGATGGGGACCCGATCCACGGGTCGGCGTCGCAAGGCCAAGTGCACCCGTTCTTTGGAGGTCATTACCGTTCTCTCCCCAAGAGCAGCCATGTTTCATGACACCAGGAGCCGGCCCGCTCGTGCCGCGACGAGTTGACAGGGCAGGCAATAGTCGGCCACGCGTTGGCCCGGTGGGAAGGACACTTGCTCGTAGGCTGTGAGATGTCCCCGTGCCTGGTGGTAGGCGATATGGCCGTAGAGACTGAGCAGAAAATCGTTCTTACGCCCCAGAGCCCACAGCGCGCGCAGGTAGTCTGCCAGAGGCCAGTCATCCAGATGGTCCTCAAAGCGAGTCATCCCGCAGAATTGCCCGCCCGCCGCCAGACGAGCTTCGACGATCCGATTCGCCAGCGTCGGCGGCAAGAGACCACTGGAGAGCAGTTCGAGCCAGTACCGATAGTTGGTGTACGATGCCTCCGTCGTGGCGGTCAGGCACGCCGGCTTCCGGCTTGGCCCCGGGCGAGGCGGGAGCCACCAGTCCTGAGGATCTTCGGACCATGTGTTCCGGATGGCGCGCAGCGTATCAGTCGCCAGCGCAGCGCCGGCTTCGCGCACGGCAGCAAGCGAAGTGGACGGCGTGTGCTTCCGTCGCTCGCACAAATCGGCCCACCGGCGCAGTCCCTTCGCGGCCCAGCCATTGTTGTGGAAATACTTGCCGACGTCCTCGCGGGTGTCCGCTTCCGGCGATCCCGAAATGAGACCGTCGTCCTTCCAGGCGGCGGCCCGCAGGCGCAGGAGGTACTCCGCAATCCGGTCGAGGGCCTTATGCCCATCGTCCCACCAATCCGCCGGACCGCCCCGTTCCTCCAGCAGAGCCGCCGTGTGGAGCAGTTGCCCGTACTCACTGATCGACGGGCCATAATAGTTGATCGTCCCGTCCTCTCGCACAAAATGGCTCAGCCAGTAGCGAAAGATCTGGGCCGCACGCTTCGTCATGCCCCAGGCCGACAGGGCGTCCACGGCGGCCACGATCGTCGGGGGGAAGCCATCGTGCTGGTCGGCCTTGTAGCTGCCGACGCCATACTTGGGGTGATCGCCCCGGAAGGTCGCATCGATATGGGCGAGGCCAGTCTTGATGGACAGGTCCAGGAGTGGATGCCCGGTGTTGATGGCGGGTCTTGTCTCGAGTTTCTCGATGTTCTCTGCGATCAACGCGGGTTCGAAGGCGGGTTCGCCGGCGGTAGGAGGGAACAACGCCAGAATCGTGTCCAAGTCAGGAGCACCGGTGGCCTTCACGCGGACTGGGTCTTCCCGCAAGGCCCGCCAATCGGAAGGAGATGCCGCCTTCGGTTTGCCGCCATGCGCCGAGCGCAGGACGGCGGCGACGGAGACACACGTCCCCAGGAAGATCCGGCGCGGGATAGACGCAGTGCGGTTCATATCATGCTCACCCTTCCTGGTCCGGCTTGATCCTCTTCGCTTCAGCCTCGCGTCTCTTCTCGCGTCCGGCCTTGATCAGGTCGGCGATGTCATAGCCCAGCGGTTTGCCAGCCTCGTACTTCTGACGGGCCGAGAGCAAGGCCTCCTCGACGCCGGGCGGCAGGGCGCCGTGCTCGCCTGCCTTCTCCGGCCCCAACCACCAGTTCATCCGTTCGCTGTAGCACCAGACGTACTCGTCAGTGGTCGTCAAGGCATAGTAGACGTTGTGTTCGAAGAACTTGAGCTGCTGCTCCGGCGTGAGATAATGACCTGTCGTTTGAACCGTGCGTTTCCCCAGGGGTTGGTCGATGTAGAGGGCCATCCCTGCCTGGACCTGGGCGTTGTACTTCGCACGCAGGTCTTCCGGGACCAGGGCCTGAGCGCGCTGACGGATCAGGTGGTAGGCGCGGTAGTACGCAGCGGGGTCTTCGTAGTAGTAGGCGGATTCGTTGCCGTCGATGAAGACCGTGCCGGGTGATGCGCCTTCGAGCATGCCCAGGAAGAACGCCGGCAGCAGGGGCATCCACAGTTTCTGCAATCTCTGTTGTCGGATGTTGGGGTCGGGCTCGTCCACGAGGTCGCGGTACAGGCCGAGCACAAAGAAGCTCAGGACCTTCAATTGCGGCGTGTGCTCCTGCAGGGCCGTGACAAGCTGCCGGCCGCGACGGCGCACCTCGGTACTGACTTCATCGAACGATCTGTCTTTGTATGGACCTGGATACACCCACGGATCATCCCCGTACGGCTCGGGATCGAAACACACTCCCACGCACTTGCCGCCGCGGACAGCCAGGGAGAACAGCTTCATGTTCTCCGTAATGATCTTCCATTGCCCGTCGTCGAACCAGTCCATCTTCCACTTGTTGGCGGCGTAGAGGGTCAGGAAGTTGTCCGTGAACTTCTGCCATTGAATCTGGCTCAGGGTGTCCAACTGACTCTGCATGTCGGCCTGCTTCCAGGGACGCACGTCGAACGCGTGATTGAAATCCTCCGTGCGGAAGATGATCCCCTCGAACGGCCGCCTTTCCATCTCACGAATGTGATCGCGTATGAAGCTCGGGTAAGGCACGTCCCATCCATACTCGATGATCTTCTTCTGAGGACGAGGCTGGGCGAGCACACACTCCGCAAGGAGACATGATAGCACGATCGGCAGGGCGGTCGCACGCAGTCCAAATGACCGGAACATGGCAGACTCCTCTATACCCGCGATATCGCTACGTTGTCGATCCAGGGCTGTGCGTGCGGCTTACGTCGCATGCACATGTCCCATGATACCCGAGCATTGTATCCGATCTCAACAGCGCCAGCCATTCATTTCGGCCCATGGCCGTGACTCTCTCTTGAATCCGTGTTCCCTCGGTCGTACAATCGCTGGCGTGTGTTGAAACCGCACTTTCGATCAGTCACCCTGTGATGAGGATGGAGTGCTCATGCGAACCAACCGACGACAATTCCTTGCGACAGCCCTGGCCGGGAGTCTTGCGGCCACCTCTCACGCGTCCGAGGTCCGCGATCCCGGTTCGGCCGCAGCTCTGAACCCCCGGTATCCGGTGCTGGATGAGATTCTCAACAAGCCCGTTCTCAGGAAGGAACTGTTCGCGACGCCCGTTTTTATCGAGACCCTGGAGCTGCTTCGGTACCGAGGCAACTTCCTGTGCCGGGTACGGTCCAAAGACGGGGCGGAAGGGATCTCCGTCGGGCACAGCGAGTTGAACTCGCTCTATCCCATCTTCATCAACAAGGTGCAGCCATTCTTCATCGGCAAGGACGCACGCGAGCTGGACCTGCTGGTGGAGAAGGTCTACATCTACAGTCTCAACTTCCGGCTGAGCGGCTTGGCCCTCGGCGTCCCGTTGGCTACGGTCGAGTTCGCCATCCTCGATATGCTGGGTCGCATCGCGGGCAAGTCCATGGGCCAGTTGATCGGGGACATCCATCACCCTCATGTCGCGGTATATCAGGCCACGGAGTACCGCGAGAAACCCGTCGAGGAGTCCCTGGACCTGATCAAACGCGATGTCGCCGAGTACAACGCCCGCGCGCTGAAGATCAAGGTCGGCGGGTTGATGTTCATGACGAAGGACCACACGGCCCTCGGTCCCCAGGGCAGAACCGAGACGATGATCCCGCTGATCCGCCAGACCTTCGGCGACGACATGGCCCTCTATGCCGACGCGAACGGCTTCTATTCCGTGGAGGAGGCCATCCGTGTGGGGCGCCTGCTGGAAGAGTATCGCTATGGGTTCTTCGAAGAGCCCGTCCTGTTCGATTGGTATGAAGAGACCAAGCAGGTGGCTGACGGGCTGTCCATCCCTGTGGCGGGTGGCGAGCAGGAGTACAGCCTGCACGGATTCCGCTGGCTGATCGCCCACGACGGCCTGGAGATCGTCCAGCCCGACAACTACTACTTCGGCGGCATGATCCGCTCGATGAAGGTGGCGCGGATGGCCCAGGCCTTCGGCAAGAAGTGCACGCCGCACATGTCCGGCGGGGGGCTCGGATACCTCTACATGATCCATTTTGTGTCGGCCCTGCCGAACGCCTGCCCGCACCACGAATTCAAGGGGCTCAGGACCGATGTGCAGTTTGAGTGCAGGACCTCGGCTCTCTCCGTCGTGGATGGCAAGATTCATGTGCCGACCGGCCCCGGGCTGGGTGTGGACATCGATCCGGACTACGTCAAGAAGCATCAGGTGGTGAAGGCATAGTACAGGGAGTGATCGACATGAAAGCGAACGCAATGAGAGTAGCCGCCGGCCTCATGTTGCTGTTGTCCTGGTGTGGCGAGGCCATGCCAAACAACGGTCGCACCGATTGGCTCAAGGACGCCCGGTACGGCGTATTCATGCACTTTCTGCCGGGCGACCCGGCCGGCCTGGCAAAGGTCCGTGAGTTCGACGTCGACGCCTTGGGCCGGCAACTGGAGACTCTGGGAGCGAAGTACTTCGTCCTGACGCTGGGCCAGAATTCAGGTTTCTTCAATGCTCCCAACGCCACGTACGACCAGTACACCGGCTACGCACCGGGAGAACGCTGCTCAACGCGCGATCTGCCGCTGGATCTCCATCGGGTCTTGAGCGCCCAGGGCATCCGCCTGATGCTGTATCTGCCTTGCCAGACTCCCAATGGGGATGCTCGTGCCCAGAAGGCGTTCGGATTGCCTGAGGGAAGACGGGATCAGCCGATTGATGTTGAGTTCGCGCGGAAATGGGCGAAGGTAATCCAGGAATGGTCCGACCGCTGCGGAGACAAAGTGGCCGGATGGTGGTTCGACGGGGGCTACGAGCATATCCACTTCAACAATTCCATCGCGGAGATCTACGCGGCCGCGGTCCGGCACGGACATCCGAACGCTATCGTGACCTTCAACCCCGGCGTCCGTGTGATCCGTCACACCCAGGCGGAGGACTACACGGCTGGGGAGTTGAACGAACCCTTCGAGGTGATTCCCTCTTCACGATGGGTCGAGGGCTCGCAATGGCACGCCCTGACCTATCTGGGTTCCCGTTGGTCCGCCCGCGACACGCGGTATCCTGCAGAGAAATGGGCCCAATGGATCCGCACGGCGGTCTCCAAAGGCGGGGTCGTCACCCTGGACATGGGACCCAACTGGGACCCGCAGGCCGGACCGATTGGCTCGCTTTCGAAGGTACAGATGGAGCAGGTGCAGGCTGTGCGGACCGCATTCGCTGCCGATCCCATCCCCTCCGATTCCGAGGATCGCACCCGTCCCTCCCGCCCGGCGGTGGAACTGCGCGCCCGCGACGGCCTGGCGAACTTCTTTGCCAAAGCCGGCAAAGGCGGGAGCGTAACCGTGGCCTACTTCGGCGGCAGCATTACCGCCGCGAACGGTTGGCGGCCGCAGACGACCGCCTGGCTGCAACAGCGCTATCCGAAGGCCCGATTCGTCGAGGTCAACGCGGCCATCGGCGGCACCGGCTCGGACCTTGGCGTCTTTCGGCTCGGGCATGATGTACTGGCGCGCCGGCCGGACCTCGTGTTTGTCGAGTTCGCGGTGAATGACGGCGGGGCGCCCCCGGACCGCATCTATCGGTGCATGGAGGGCATCGTGCGACAGATTCGTCGTGCCGATCCGCTCACAGACATCTGCTTTGTCTATACGATGCATGACGGCATGTTGCCGGACTTGGCCGCGGGTCGGCTGCCACGCTCGGCATCAGCAATGGAGTTCATTGCTGATTACTATGGGATCCCATCCATTCACCTCGCTCAGGAACCCGCCCGGCGGATCAACGCGGGCGAATGGGTCTTCACGGCGCCGAAACCCGAGGTCCCCGCCGATCCGGAGAAGGGACTGCCGGCATGTCCTGCCTTTGCCCCGGACAGTTGCCACCCGTTCGCAGAGACCGGCCACCGGCTCTACACCGAAGCGATCCGCCGCTCGTTTGAGACGATGGAAGGCTTCGGCCGGCCCGGGCCGCGTCCGCTGCCAGGGCCCTTTACGCCGGACAACCACGAAAACGCCAAGCTCGTTCCGTTGACCGGCGCGATGCTCGGCGACGGCTGGCAGGCACTCGATGCCAAGACAGATCCCATCGCGAAGCGCTTTGCGGAACGCCTGCCCACGCTATGGCGTGCGGACCATCCGGGCACGACGCTGCGCTTCGCTTTCCGCGGCTGCTCGGCGGCTGTCTATGATCTGCTCGGTCCCGACGGCGGCGAGCTGGAGGTGCTCGTCGATGACCGGCCCGCCCGAACGGTCCGGCGCTTCGATGCCTACTGCACCTATCATCGACTGGGCACGACGGTCCTGCTGTCGGAGCAGGAGGCGGCAGACCACAAAGTCACAGTCCGCCTGACCGGCAACACGTTCGACAAGGCGGAGATCCTCAGCCGCAACAAGAACCGGATCGACGATCCCGACCGGTATGCGCCCCTGCGGTGGTATGCCGGGGCCTTGCTCATCGACGGCGAGTTGAAACCGATCGGGCCCGCGGACACGGGCTCAGGCGGCGCCAAACGTCTGAGGCGGTCGGAGAGCTTTCTGGGGATTCATTTCGATTTCCACGCCGGGCCGGACTGCAACGCCATCGGGAAGAACACCAC
>ENA-OSEO01004619-OSEO01004619.1-sediment-metagenome-genome-assembly--contig:-NODE-4619-length-14171-cov-7.291684_pt1 | contig 14171 bp, 15 predicted proteins | sample MGYA00237883_ERZ534232 | MGnify/ENA metagenome assembly ERZ534232 | reverse complement strand
TATCAACGTGATTAAAAACACTTGAGGAATTGTTCGATATGAAGGAACTCCTTGATCCATACGGAAGAACCATCGATTACCTTCGAATTTCCATTACCGATCGTTGCAATCTCGATTGCCTGTATTGCACTCCTTTAGGCGGTCGCAGAAGACTCTCCCATACCGAAATACTCTCCTATGAAGAAATTCTCCGGATAACAAAAGCTGCGGTTTCGACTGGAATTTCCAAGATACGGATTACCGGTGGAGAGCCGCTCCAAAGAAGAGGAATGGTTCGACTTTGCCGGATGCTGGCTGACATCGACGGCATTGAAAGCCTTGCCGTTACCACCAACGGTATCCTTTTAAAGGAGCTGGCTGTTCCCCTTTTCGAGGCCGGAGTTCGCCGGATAAATGTCAGCCTTGATACGTTAAAACCCGAACGATTTAAAAAAATAACCGGCGGTGATCTTTTATATCGTGTGCTTGATGGAATCCAAGCGTCGGAGAAGATCGGATTGAATCCCATCAAGATCAACACAGTGGTCATGCGCGACATCAACGATGACGAAATTGAAGACCTTGCAAGACTAACGCTGGAAAAGCCCTATCACGTCCGGTTTATCGAACTCATGCCGACACAGGGGCACACCATGGAAAATCATCATTCTCTTTTTGTACCCATAGAACAAATGATTGAGCGTATTAAAATGATTGGCGACTTACAATTGGAAACCAAAACAGAATCTTTTGGTCCGGCAAAGCTTTGCTCTTTTCCCGGCGCTGCCGGAAAAATAGGTTTCATCGCACCGTTAAGTCATCATTTTTGCCGTGCATGTAATCGATTAAGGCTTACCGCCGACGGAAAAATCAGAAACTGCCTTTTTTCAGAAAATGAAACGGACATCAAAAAACCGCTCCGGGAAGGTGCATCGACAGAAAAACTGGAAGATATTTTCAGACTTGCTGCTCAGAGTAAACCTCGAAGACATTATTTAAAAGATACCACTGCCTTCAACTCATCCGGGCCGGCAATGCGGGTCATCGGAGGATGAGAATCATTGATGTGCAAATAGACAGTTGCAAGATATCTTCATGCATATCATCTCTTTCTTGTCCAATTGAAACTACCACAATGTATAATTTCGCTTGACAAGCAAATTATTTTATAGCTTTCTTATAATAGAAAAGGCTATGAAGTTTACATCTCATCTCTATTTATTTTCGAATGCAAACATTTCTTGTTCATCTGAACGCATTCTCGGATTTGTTTCTCTCTATTTAATGAGATTCCTCAATGGAGAACCCTCTCAAAATGCGCATACATGTTTTCTGACAGGACATTTTCCATTCGACGTAAGGAGATTATTTTTGGATTGGGAGATATTTTATGCCATACCGCATGATCTGTTTAATTAAACAGGTTCCGGATACTCGTAATATAACCTTAAATGTATTGCGGGAAGACGGTACCGTAAATCGACAGGCTCTGCCGGCTATTGTCAATCCGGATGATCTATTCGCCCTGGAGATGGCCCTTGGAATCAAAGATAAATACGGGGGGGAGATTACGGCGATGTCCATGGGACCGCCAATGGCGATAGACGTGCTTAAAGATGCCTTAAGCCGTGGTGCTGATCAGGCCATCCTTTTGACCGACAAAAAATTCGCAGGTGCCGATACCTTGGCCACATCCAGCCTGCTGGAATGGGCCATTAGAAAATATGGTAAATTTGATCTCATATTCTGCGGAAGGCAGGCAATTGATGGAGATACCGCTCAAGTAGGCCCGCAGGTCGCCGAAAAACTCGATATACCACAGGTAACCTTTGCGGAAGCCATAGAGTATTTGAATGAAGATGACATTGTCATCCGACGGACTATTGACAACGGATATGAACGAATCCGCGGCAGACTTCCACTTCTCATTACCGTTACCAACACAGCCGAAAATCCTCGGCCGCCTTCAATAAAACGTTCGATGTTTTGGAAAAAAGCCAAGACGAAAAATAGTGTAAAAAGCGATCAGGAACAGGAAATGTTTTCAGAAAGAGGACTTTTAATACCTGTTTGGGGCCTTGAAGAAATTGGCTGTTCAGCTGAAATTTGCGGTTTTGCAGGATCCGAAACTTGGATAAAAAATGTGGAAAATGTAAAGTTAATATCTCGTAAACCCAAACTTTTTGATACTTCAGAGCAAGCAATAAAAAACCTTATTAATGAATTGGTCAACGATCATATTATTTGAATAGAAAAATCATGAAAAACGGTGTTTGGGTATTTATAGAAAACGATTCGGGAACCGTTGCGGATGTGAGTTTTGAGCTTCTTTGGAAAGGAAGGGAACTGGCCGACCAATTGGGTTCCGAACTTGCCTGTTTTATTATCGGGCACCAAATTTCAGATGCGCCTCCTGAACTGATTGCCCATGGCGCGGACAAGGTTTATGTGGCCGATGACTCACAATTGGACAATTATCTAACCTTGCCTTACGCTCGCATCGCAGTGGATCTTATAAAAGAATTTCGACCGGGCATTCTGCTTATCGGTGCAACCAGTATTGGAAGAGATCTGGCACCGAGAATCGCTTCCCATTTGAGAACAGGTCTGACGGCAGATTGCACGGATCTTCAAATCGGAGAGTATAAGTTTGGAAAGAAGACATGGAAGGAAATTCTTCTACAGATTCGTCCGGCTTTTGGCGGCAATGTTATCGCGACCATAGTGACACCTGAAACCAGACCACAAATGGCCACCGTTCGCGAAGGTGTTTTCAAGCGACCTCTTGCGGATTCTTCCAGAAAAGGACAAGTCGTTCAACTGAATCCGGTACTGACGGATCAGGACATGATACTCAAAATTGTCGAACGCGTTAAGGCTGAAAAAAAGGTGAATCTAAAGTCTGCCAAGATTATCGTATCCGGTGGCATGGGAGTGGGATCGAAAGAGAATTTTGAAATTATTCATGAGCTTGCCGGCGTGCTGGGAGGACAAGTGGGCGCCTCACGCGCCGCAGTTGATGCCGGATTTATCGGCCCTGAACATCAAGTGGGCCAAACAGGGACAACCGTTCGCCCGAATCTGTATCTTGCATGCGGAATATCGGGAGCGATACAGCATCGGGCGGGTATTCAAGAGTCCAATAGAATCGTGGCAATAAACACTGATCCCCATGCACCGATATTTTCCATTGCCCAATACGGAATAATAGGTGACCTGAAAGAGGTTATTCCCAAAATGATCAAAGCCTATAAAAATAAGGATTAAACGTGGAGAATTATTTCACTGACAATGAGGACATCCAATTTTATCTCAACGATGCTCGTTTCAAAGACATTTTCGAGTTGAGGGAAACAGGATACACGGAAAACATTGCATATCCGTTTGCACCGGAAGATTTTGAAGATGCGCTGGATAACTGCCACCGGGTGCTGTCTCTGGTGGGACAACTGTCAGCTGAAATTTTGGCACCGGCGGCTACCGACACTGATCGTCACGGGTGTACACTGAAAAACAATGTAGTGAGCTATGCACCGGGCACCCAGGAAGTTCTCAAACGCTTTGCACAAGCCGATTTGTTCGGTTTTACGCTGCCCCGAAAATACGGAGGCCTGAACTTTCCGCTCACCGTTTACATGATGGCTGTTGAAATTGTATCGCGGGCAGATGCAAGCTTTATGAACCTATATGGCTTGCAGGAAATCGCCGAGACGATTAACGAGTTTGCAAGTCCCGAACTTAAAGAAAAATACCTTCCCAAAATGGCTTCAGGTCAGTTCTCCGGTGCAATGGTGCTGACGGAACCGGAGGCCGGGTCGGATCTGCAGGCGATCAGTCTCCGGGCAACTTACGATGAAAATAAAGAATGCTGGCTTCTAAACGGTGTAAAGCATTTTATTTCAAACGGATGCGGTGATATCCTGCTTGTTTTTGCGCGTTCGGAGGAGAACATACCCGGAGGCCGAGGCTTAAGTCTTTTCTTATATGAAAAAGACGAAAATCTGGTCGTGCGCCGCCTGGAGGATAAACTTGGCATTCGCGGGTCTCCCACCTGTGAGCTGCAATTTAAAAACTGCCGGGCACATCTTATCGGCAAACGCAAACGGGGATTGACAAGTTATTTCGTGCCTTTGATGAACGGCGCTCGGATTGGTGTCGGCGCTCAAAGCATCGGTATTGCACAGCAAGCCTATCAGTACGCCCTTAAATATGCAAAACAGCGTAAACAATTCGGGAAAAGGATCATAGAATTTCCGCCGGTTCTCGAAATGTTGACAAATATGCGGGTCCAAATTGAAGCGGCCCGCAGCCTTCTGTATGAATCGTCGATAATTGTCGATATGCAGCACGCTTATACGCATTACGGGGCAAATGATAAAAAGACTACCGACAAAATTAAGGAATTAACCCGTCTGGCAGGCCTGCTCACTCCCATGGCCAAGTATTACGCCTCAGAAATGTGTAACAAGGTCACTTATGATGCCATTCAAATCTTTGGTGGTGCAGGGTATATGAGGGACTTTGAAGTCGAACGTCTCTATCGAGACGCTCGAATAACGACCATATACGAAGGAACATCCCAGCTTCAAATCGTTGCCGCAATCGGAGGAATAACTTCAGGTCTTTTCTTTACGTTATTAAGCAAGAAGATGAGCATCCGTTTTCCTGAGTCGTTTAACCCCCACATTGAAAAAATAAATGAGTGTGAAAAATTATTAAAAAAGGCCGTGAGTCATGTAAAAGCTCTCAATGATCATATGTACACAGAATATCATGCCAGAGGAATGGTTGATATGGCCGTTGAAATCCTAATGGCTGTATTGTTGTTGGAAAATTCAAGGAAATCCGATCGAAAATTTAATCTGGCAAAAAAATTTGTAACGGACACGTTTCACAGGGTCCAGATGCTTTCCGGAAAAATAATTTATAGTGATGAGAACATCGTCGATAAAGACCGGCATTTGCTTGATTAATATTTTTATCGTGTCGTAAAACGCCTATTTTACCAGGATACGTTTATGATTTCGTCAAAGAATTACAAATTCTTATCAAGATCTTTTATCTGCCAGAAGAAAAGAAACATCTCCTTCTTATGGTTAATTGGAATCAGTTAAGAGAAATATGTGACTGAATGTAGAGGAGAAATAAACCTGAACACGGATGTGAATAACTTCGCTGATAAAACGGCTCCGGAGATCTTTGCCGGACAATTAAAAGAATATTTATTAAGACATAGCGGTGCCATAGTAGCATATAGCGGAGGGGTGGACAGTGCTTTGTTGGCTTATATCGCGCATCTCTCTTTAGGAGATAAAATGGTGGCAGCTATCGCTGACAGCCCTTCACTTAGCCGAAGGGAATTTCGTTCGGCCTTAAATTTTGCTCAATGTCACGGTATTCCTATTATAATCGTTAAGACGGATGAATTGGAAAATTCCCGTTATCGGGCCAACCATGCCGACCGCTGTTATTATTGTAAAAAAGCCCTCTTCAAAAAACTTGAAGAACTTCGTGAGCAACTGGAGACATCTTTTGGTAATTTATCCTGGGCTATTTTTTATGGCGCAAACCTGGATGATCTTAAAGATTACCGACCGGGTATGCAGGCTGCCCGCAAGGCATCTATTAAAGCGCCATATATTGAATTGGGAATTGACAAAAAGACAATCCGCGCCATATGCTTCAATTACGGTCTGGAAATTAAAGATAAACCCGCCATGCCCTGCATGTCCAGCAGAATTCTTTACGGAGAGGAAGTAACCTTGAAAAAACTGAATCAAGTCGAGAAAGCCGAAGATTTTTTATATAATATTGGGTTCAAGGTACTTAGAGTGCGTCATCACGGTCATCTCGCCAGGATCGAGATTCCCGCTCAGCATTTCGGAGATTTGCTCGAAAATCGAAAAAAAATTAGTAAAAAGTTTCAAGAATTGGGATTCATTTACGTTTCGTTAGATTTAGACGGTTTCAAAAGTGGTTCCCTTAATGCTGTTCTGAAATCGAAATAAGTCCGAATCTCGATTTAGAAAAGAATTAAACAACAGGTTTGCCCGATTTTTGTTCAGGCTGGAACTATTACATGATTTTACAGCAAATTCGATCACTACTATATATCTTTTATGGGTCAAATATAAATCCGGCATCGTTGGATTTTTTTTCTGGCGTTCTGGATGTTTCGTGCGGTGATCTTTTTTGTTGAACCTTTCTTTGTCATATCTGCAAGCCCAGGTGTGTAATCCTACCAAATATGGCACTGACATTAAGATTGACAAATCAAATTAATTAAAACATAAATTAAATAAGAATATTATTATATGGATTGATATGATTATGTCTCTGATTGAATCATTAAAAGCCCTGGCTGACGAAAAGCGCCTGAAGATCTTGAAATTGCTCCTAAACAGCAATTTTTGCGTTGGTGCTTTGGCCAAATATGTTGATGTCTCAAAACCGGCCGTTTCCCAGCATCTCCGGATATTGCGTAAAGCGGGATTGGTCAAAGGGGAAAAACACGGTTACTGGACCCACTATATGGTGGATCGACAAGCATTAAGCAGGATTGCTGCAGAAATAAACGAACTGGCAGTCAAGGACAAACCGCTCGAAACCATTTGTTGGCGAATAAACGAACTGCCGGTAAACACTCATAAACAAAAAGAGGCCAACATGTGTCAAAATCGTTGTCAGCAAATAAACAAATTAGAGAACCAACCGGAAAACTGCAGCCCTGAACAGATCAGGGAATGCCACGGTGACACAAAAGAACATCCTTGTACAAAAGAAAATTCCATTTCTGAACATAAATAATGGGAATGGCTCCGGCCAATTTTATTAACCTGTTGCCCATGTCTATCCTGGGTGCCCTGCTCATGTTTGCGGGCTCCGAGTTGACGCTCACTATTATGGACCTAAACAATTGCAAGGACTATTTTTTCGCGACGTTGATTCTATGCATCATCTTGGCGTCCAATCTGGCGGCGGGGTTTATAGCAGGAATGGTCATTGTCCAGCTTCTCAGGCGGGAGAAACTGTCTGTCTAAACGTGTTAGGCAATTTAAAGGAAGAAAGAGGATTGTAGTGCTTATGGATATTGTTAGCTTTGAGGATGTTTCCAAATTCTACAAAATGGGCGAGGTGGATGTTGCAGCACTTGGCCATGTCAGTCTGAGCATTCCCCAGGGGGCATTTACCGCCCTGGTGGGGCCTTCCGGCAGCGGTAAGACCACTGCGTTGAACCTGATCGGCTGTTTGGATCGGCCGAGTGAAGGCGTGGTAACCGTGGCCGGTCAGGCCATCGGCCGTATGAACCGCCGTGAGAGCGCCGATTTCAGGGGTGAAAAGCTGGGTTTCGTATTCCAGGATTTCAACCTGCTGCCAGTGCTTACGGTGTTCGAAAATGTGGAGTATCCGTTGTTGATGATTCGTGACATGCCCAAAAGCCAAAGAAAACCAATGGTGGAGCGGGTATTGGCGGCCGTGGCAATGGAAGACCAGGCAGACAAATACCCGGCCCAGCTTTCCGGCGGACAGAAACAACGTGTCGCCATCGCCCGGGCCCTGGTAGGAAACCCGGTCTTGGTCCTGGCCGATGAACCCACCGCCAATCTGGATGGCGCAACGGCCCAGAAGGTGGTGGAATTGATGAAACGTATGCGCGATGAATTCGGCACAACATTCGTTTTTTCCACTCATGACCACCGGATCATGGACCAGGCCGAGGTGACATTTCATCTGGAAGACGGTCGGCTGATCGACGAACCGGCTGCCCGCAAGGAGACCCGTCATGATTAAAGTCATGCACCTGGCGCTAAAAAACCTGCTGCGCTATAAGCGTCGTACCCTGCTTACGGGTCTGCTAATCACCGTGGGGGTGGTGGCGGTAATCGTGTTTGTCGGGCTGAGCGGCTCCTTCAAGCAAGCCATCGTGGGTCAAATAACCGATTCGGTTCTCAGTCATCTGCAGGTGCACCGCAAGGGCTACATGGCCAGTATCGATAACCTTCCCCTGGACCGCATGCTACCTGTTAAGTCGTTTGAAAAGCTTTCGGACATTTTGACCCAGGCCGATGGTGTGGCGGCTTTTTCGCCCCGCATCAAGTTCGGAGCCATGTTGAGCAATTACGTCCAGACTACCAATGTGCGCCTTAACGGAGTCGATCCGGAAAAAGAACAAGCCGTCGTGCCGCTGCTGGCTTCACGAATCAAGAACGCTGTCCATGGGGACAGTCTTTTAAAAAAGGGCGAGGTCTTGCTGCCTGAGATCCTGGCCAAGGGCATGGGTGTCAAAATCAACGACACCGTGGTGCTGGTGGCCAACAACAAGGACGGTTCGGTCAATGGGATGACGTTCAAGGTGGCCGGAGTTGTGGAAAGTCTGATGGGACCGGGCGGCCGGGACGGTTATATGCATATCAATGACGCTGCCTCTCTGCTGCGCATGGAAACCCTGGAAATCAGCGAAGTGGCTGTGCGAATGAAGGACTTTGATCAGCTGCAGGATGTGGCAGAGCGCTTGCGAGGCATCCTGGAAACCATCACCAACAAACAGAAAAATCCTATGTTCGAACTGCACACCTGGGATCAGCTCACCCCGTTTTACAATGTGGTGCGAATGATCGAGGTCCTGACGTTGGGCATCAAGATGATCCTTATCGCTGTCGTCCTGATCAGTGTGCTCAATGTCATGATGATGAGCGTTTACGAACGCGTCCGCGAGATCGGTACCCTGGCCGCCATGGGCACTCGCCCGGGCCGGATCATGGCATTGTTTGTGGCCGAGGGGTTCTGCCTGGGACTGGTCAGCGCACTGGCCGGTGCGATCATTGGTCTTGGGGTAATATGGATAATGGGCCTGACGGGTGTTGAGGTCGCCTTCGGAGGCGCCAACCAGATCTTTAAACTGGCCCCAACTGTTGAGCCGCGCGAGGTGCTTTCGGCCTGCCTCATTGTACTGGGTGTTTCGATCCTTTCCAGTCTTCAACCAGCCGCTAAGGCGGCCAGGCTGGAACCGGTGGAGGCTTTGCGGCATGTATAAGGAAATAATAAGGAGGGATCCATTATGTCCTGTAAATTGATTATCTCGACGATTGTGTTGTTTGCTCTATTTTTTATAAATTCGCTTGCCATAGCCGAAAACGGTGCAAGCATTGCAGTAGCTGCCGAAGGTTCCACAACGGATGCCCAGATCAGCAATTTTGCAGCCCGCTGTCCTTACTTTTTGCTTTTCAATGAACAGGGTGAGCTGGTGGAGACCCTGGCCAACCCCTATCTCCAAGAATACCGCGGGGCCGGGCCGCAGGTTGTCGAATTCCTGTCGGCCAAAGGCATTCACACCGTTATTGCCGGAGAATTTGGTGCAAAGATGATCGCAGCCCTAAAGCAAAAAAAGATGGTTTTTCAGACAGAAACCGGCCGCGCCGCAGACGCTGTCCGGCGCATACAAAAGCCATAGGAGGACACTTATGCCGCGTATCACTGCAATCATGCTATCGCTGATATTGATTGTGTTTGCGCCCTTCGAGGGTTTCTCAGAGCCCATGACCGGCACCCAAATTCTAGGAGAAGTGGATCAAAACTTACAGCCGGGCGATCTGGAAATGTATCGCAAGATCATCAACATCGAACCGGACGGCAGGAAAAAGGAGTTCGTACTCTGGTTTTTGAAAAAGGACAAAGACAAGGTGGTGACCCTGTTCGTCTCGCCGGCCAGCGAAACGGGCCGCGCCACCTTGCGTCTTGGCGACAATATGTGGCTTTATATTCCTAACGTGGGCAAGCCTATCCGCATCACCAGCATGCAGTCGGTGGTGGGTGGTGTCTTCAACAACGCCGATATCATGCGCCTGGATTATGGTGTTGAATACGACGTGGCCGGTCTTGCAGAAGACCAGGGCCAGTATCTATTGGATCTCAAAGCCAAAAGCGGAGCCGTGGCCTACGATCGGCTCAAGATGTGGGTCCTGAAAAAGGAACTAGTGCCCACCCGGATCGATTGCTATGCCGCCACGGGTATGCTCATCAAAACCTTGCATTTCAAGGAGGTCAAGGATATCGGAGACGGTGTCGTGCGTCCGGCGGTGATGGAGACCGACAGTCCGCTCTACAAGGGGTATCAATCCATCATGATTTCGGCGAACCTGAAAAAGCGCAGCATGACCGATGAAGTCTTTACCCTGAACTACCTGCCCAGGGTAAAGGATTTACGTTGAGCCATGCGTCTTTGGAGTTTTCTTTTGGCGCTGCTGGTTTTATTTGCCGGGCCGGTCAACGCGGAAGAGTATGACTTCACCATCCCAGAGGCGGAAAAGAAGCCTTACGAGTTCGGCGGTCGATTGGAATCCCGGTACATCTATCACCGCCTGGATGATAATTCGGCCCCTTACAGGTTAAATTACTACCAGGATAACCCCGGAGCTGATACGCATGAATGGCGGGCGCTGGTGGAACTTTCCGGCAGCTATAAGCGGGGCATCTTGCAGGCCAATCTGCTCACCCATCACGAGTTCACCGATACGTATGAAGAAGATGAATGGATCAATGACATCTACGAGGGCTATGTCTCGTTGACGCCCACACCCCACCTGACCCTGGATGCGGGTAAGAAACGGATCCTGTGGGGAACCGGCTACGCCTGGAACCCGGTCGGATTTCTCAACCGGCCCAAAGATCCGGACGACCCGGCCCTGAACTTGGAAGGGCGCACTCTTCTGGGTGTCGATCTGATCAAAAGCTTTACCACCGGTCGTTTGCCCAATGTCGGGTTCACGCTCCTTGTTCTGCCGGTCATCGATGACTGGGCCAACACAGAACTGGGCGATGAGGGCGATCTGAACACCGCACTCAAGATTTACCTGCTCTGGTATGACACTGACCTCGATTTCATCTATTTTGACGGCCCGGATCAACCCCGCAGCTTCGGGTTCGACTTCGCCAAAAACCTGGCTGAAAATTTTGAGGTGCATGGGGAACTTGCTTATCGACAAGATGTACCGCATGTCGTCCTCGATGCAGCGGGTATGACCCGAAAAACACAGGAAGACCAGTTCAGTTATCTTGTGGGAGTGCGATACCTCAATGCGCTCGATACCACCTTCATCGCCGAATATTACCATAACGGCGGTGGCTACGACCGGGATGAAGTGGAAGACTTTTTTGCCTATCAGGAGGCGGCTTACAATCAGTGGCAAATGGCCGGCGATGCCGCAGTGATGCAGCGCGCAACGCAAATCACGCGGCCCTACTATCAGCAGCGTAACTTTGGGCAAGATTATTTTTATCTCAAGATTTCTCAGAAAGAACCCTATGACATCTTGTATTTCAACCCCTGGGCGGCTGCTGTCGTCAACCTGCAGGATTTTAGCTTCAACCTGCAGCCCGGTATGACCTGGACGCCCGTGAACAACCTTGAACTCAATTTTCGCGTGGGGATTCCATTAGGTCCTGCAAATTCCGAGTTCGGTGAAAAACCTGACGCGTTCAGATCCGAGTTCTGGGCGAGGTACTATTTTTAAAGTAGATGTTGCAAGATGACCCAAACCATAGTTGTTGAAAATATTGCCAAACGCTTCGAAAAGGTGGAAGCGGTCTCTGGAATTTCATTCAGCGTTCAACAAGGCGAGCTTTTCGGATTTCTTGGGCCTAATGGTGCGGGCAAGACCACGACCATCAAAATGCTCACAGGCTTGGCGCGTCCGGACTCCGGAAAGATCGGTATCGGCGGCATCGACTGCACGAGCAACATCAGGGCGGCCCAGCATCTCATCGGCGTGGTCCCTGACGAGAGCAATATGTATCCGGAGCTCACCGGTTTCGACAATTTATGCTTTTGCGCTTCGCTCTATGGATTGCGAAAGCGGGAAAGGCAAGCCAGGGCTCACGAGCTTTTGGAAAATTTCGGCTTGAACAAAGCAGCGGACCGAAAGTTCGGCGGCTATTCAAAGGGCATGAAGCGCAAGCTTACCATCGCCGCTGGGATCATCCACAAGCCAGAAATCCTTTTTCTGGACGAACCCACAACGGGCATCGACGTGGCCGGCGCCCGCCAGTTGCGGCAGCTTATCGCCGATCTGCACCGAGCTGGGACCACTATATTCCTGACTACCCATTACATTGAGGAGGCGGAGCGCCTTTGCAATCGAATCGCATTCATCGTTTTCGGGCGTATCGTTCGAATCGACACCGTCGAGCATCTGCTCCAGCCGTTTCAGGAGAAACATGTGGTTCAGATCACATGTGTGACCTCGCTGAACAGCATACAGAACAATCTTTCAGAATCTTTTCCAGACCTGGAATTCACGATCCCTGATCATGGCATGATTCGGGTGGAAGCTGACAAACCCGTTCGCGTGGGAGCGCTTGTCCACTTTCTGGAAGATCAAGGAGTCGAGGTCTACGAGGCCCGCAGGATGAGGCCGTCCCTCGAGGACGTCTTCGTTCGGATCACGGGTATCGAGGCGGAAGCCATGCGCAACGAGAAAGAAAAAAGGGGAGGCAGCCAATGAAGCTCTGGATTGCCTTTTGGAACATACTGGTCAAGGACATGCGAACTTATTACCTGAAACCGCCGAATGTGAGCTGGGGACTCATTTTCCCGCTGGCATGGACGGGGATGTTCTTCATTAAGTCCGGAAGCGGTATAGGAAGCATTCCGGTACTTCTTCCGGGCGTGGTGGCGGTCTCTATCCTTTTCGGCACCACATCCATGCTTGCGGTGACAGTAACCTTTGAGAAGAAAAATCGGTCCTTTGAGCGACTGTTGCTAGCTCCCATCCCATTCGAGATCCTGATGCTGGCCAAAACCAGCGGGGCCATCCTGTTCGGTGTGGCCAACGCCTTCGTGCCGGTCGTCATGGCCGCTTTCCTGACTGACCTTTCCCAGGTAGTTTGGTGGATGTTCGTTCCGGCTGTCTTGTTGATTGCTGTGGCCTCTACCTTTTTGGGACTTTTCATCGCCGTGGCAGTCAGCGAGGTTTTCGAAGCACAGACTTTTTCCAACTTTTTCCGTTTTCCCATGATTTTCCTGTGCGGGCTTTTCTTCCCTGTCGAGAAGCTGCCGATATTTCTGAAACCCTTGTCTTACGTTCTGCCCCTTACCTATGGGGCCGACATGCTCCATGGGGCCGTACATGGCCGGCATATCATGTCCTTTTCCATCGATATGGCCATCCTCGGTGTGTTCTGTATCGGCTTATTTATGGTAAGCCTCCACAATATCCGCAAGCGTTGGATTGTCTGATTCAGTGACCGTTTTAGGGCCGGATATCTATTATGCCAAAACAACCCGCGAGCAACTAAAAATCATAACACGCCAATGGGAGAAAGGGCTCAATTATTTTGGAATGTTGATATTAGGACTAACTTCAATCGGATCTTTAAAAGCGTGATGTTTCTTGCCAAAAAAGCAACACAAGGTTAATCAACTCCGATTGCATATATCGTGAAATCCATAAAAAAAATCGAAAACCTGTCGTTTATAGCCATGACAGAGATTCACTAAATCGCAATGTATGTTTGACATACATGCAAAAACAACAATCCAAATTCATTGCCTAAAGCGCCAAAAAGCAAGTGCAATGTAACCAATAAAACAAATAACACTGAATTCCTGATTTATTGAGAGTTACCGGAAAAATCTGGCTTATCAAAACTTGTGCTTGATTTTCGCAAGCACCTCGGGAGTAGGTTTCGGCAGTCCGGCGATTCTCCATGCGACAATCGGATCAGGAAACTGCTGATAATTGCAATCCTTTGACTGCTTGACATTTTTGCATATGGCACGGAGTATGGGGAATGCCTCAAATTTTTCGTAGTATTCCCTCATGAATTTCAGGATTTCCATCCGTTCTTTTGTCAGAGGGCATTCCTGGGAAACCCCTTCTTTGTCAGCCATTGCACAGGCAACGTTTTCGTTCCAGTCTTCATAATTCGCAAGATATCCTTCATCATCCAAATTGATGTTAAGGTCTTCATGTTCACTTATCATCGTTTTCACCTCCATAAAAAAGTATTAAAGTAAAAGTAAGACAAACCAGACAGGTGTCAAGGCTAAATTCCACTCGAACCGACGCTGCAAGGCATTCTTTAATGCAGCTTGGAAATCCCGGTCCTCAGGACCGGGTCAGAGTTCAATGGCTCTGCCGGTAAATGATTCAACAGGAATAATGGAATGATGGAATCGTGGAATAATGGGTTGT
>ENA-OSEO01004617-OSEO01004617.1-sediment-metagenome-genome-assembly--contig:-NODE-4617-length-14183-cov-4.758188_pt1 | contig 14183 bp, 11 predicted proteins | sample MGYA00237883_ERZ534232 | MGnify/ENA metagenome assembly ERZ534232 | reverse complement strand
AACAACGCAATCCTCAGTGAATGTAACAATCCCAAAACCCTCAATTTCATTCGGCTGATCCTTGATCTCACCAAAGTCGACAACAATATGATCATAAGAGCGCACATTAAAGATCACGCCCTCGATATGCCAGTTCTGCTCGGAAAGAATATCGATGGTTGGGGTTGGTGCGGGAATTTCGCGTTGGACCAGCGTGCAGCCAGAGAGGAGCATTATTATCATAGATAACAAAAGAACTGTAATTAATTTGTTCATAACGATCCTCCTTAAGGACTTTACTTTTTCCAATTTAATTTATAACCATCGGCAGGAATAATTGTTGTGTTATAAACTCTCTTTCATAAAGCAGAAACTCGTAGTAATCACCAGCCACTCTGGGACCTCCATTTTCAGGAACATCAGGAAAGTATCTAGAATGTACTGCCATGATACAGTTGGAGCAATAAGAGTATGCATGCTGCCACACCGGAGACCCACTGTTACCACCCAAAGTATCATTATTGTAATAAGAGAAAAGAGGATCTGAGTGCAGCATCGAACCGAGCCCATACCACATTTCTGTACCATCAGAATTTTTATCACCGGGATAGCCTACTAAAAATGTGGTGAAATCAGAATCAATATAAGTGCAAAAACCGAAAATCCCGGAATCATAGCCAATTGTACAGTTCAGCCGTATGAATGCATTGTCGTATTCTTTTGGCTGTCCATATTCGATCCATTGTCTAGGAACTAAAACCTCTAGTGCAGTGCAACTACCATAGGGGGTCGGATTGGGTGAGGTACTATCCTTTCCCGGATAAGCGATAATGTTAACAGCCCAAGGGTCAGTGATATGCTCTACAGCATCATAGACACAATGGGCGGCGGTAAGAACGGTACTGGGGCTGATCATGGAACCAGTGCACCATTTTGCTTCATATGTATCTGCCCAAGTTTTATCATAATGGACCACTGCGGAATAAGGGAAGGTTGTATTACTACTTCCCACCGGATAGCGAGTGTCTGGTGGAATAATTCCTGCGGGGGTAATGGGTAAATATTCCGGAATGGTGGGCTGAACTTCTATGGGGTTATCACTGGCACCCAGATATTCATCGGGAAGTGTGATAATTTGCCCATGGTTGGTTATGTAAACAGGTCTGTCAGTAGGAATTGACGTGGGTTGTTTGGGTCGTGGAGGAAAGGTCGGCGTAGTGATGGGATAAATTTGATAAATATCAAAAAGCGCCTCTTCGTCGATGGGGTACTGTTGACTCATTACATACGTTACATTCGTTTCAGCGTTTGAATATAGAAATAGGACGGAAAGAGTTGGTAGCATTGCCAAAACAATTAAGAATCGCTTTTTCAACTGTACCTCCCATATTACTTCCTGTTATTATATTAGCACACTTTACGTCTTTACAAAAATAATGACGAGGTTTTGTGCGTGGGTTAACCCATAGTGTACACTCTGGTATTAAAGAAAACATTAGTCATACGCTGGGTTGTTTACTCCAACCTGGTAACCTGGAGGAAAGATTGCATAATCACTTCGCCACAACTGTATACGGAAGTTGTTTCAATGTTGAGGCGTAGGTCAGGTTGTTTTAACCCACATTGTGTTTACATGGGGGGTTGAATCTACTGTTAAAAATACTATGCGGCAATGAAAATTTACCGATAATATCAGCTAATAGAACCGTTCAACTACTTGACTATACCCCGACTCGATGTTAACCTAATGCTATGACGATTCTCACAATCACAACTGACTTTGGTAACCAAAACGGATTTGTCGGCACGATGAAAGGGGTGATCTGGGGGATTGCTCCGGATGTCAAGATTGCCGACATCAGCCATGAAATTCCCGCCCAAGATATTCGAACAGGATCGATTGCGCTTTGGCGCGCGTCGGCGTATTTCCCTGCGGGTTCGGTCCATGTGGCGGTCATTGATCCGGGTGTGGGCACAAAAAGGCGGGCTATCGCCGCGAAATTGGGCGACCAGTATTACGTGATGCCGGATAACGGTTTGATCACTCCCATGCTGGAGGATGCTGAGGCGGCAGGTGTGGATGTTCGCATAGTGCACCTGGACAAGCCTGACTACTGGCTGCCGCGGGTGTACACAACCTTCCACGGACGCGACATCTTTGCGCCAGTTGGCGCGCATCTGGCTGCCGGCGTTCCGCTGGAGATGCTTGGAACGGTGATCGATGACCCGGTACGGTTGCCCTTGCCCAAACCCGTCAGGACTGAAGAGGGGATTGAAGGAAATATTGTTGTCATCGATGTATTTGGCAACTGTTCGACCAACGTGCGCGTTTCAGAGGTGCCTAATCTCGAAAGTGCAACGTTAACTATTGGCGGGCAAGTGATTCGAGGAGTATTACCCTCCTACGGGCATGCAAAAATCGGCGATCTTGTGGCTGTAACGGACAGCGAGGGTTTCATCGAGGTCGCTGTAGTGAACGGCAGTGCCGCTAAGACTCACGGCATCAAGCTGGATGATAAAGTAAGGATCCGCTTCAATGCCTGATCCGCAAGCTCCGCCCCTGGTTATTCGAGATCTTGGTTTTCGTTACAACTCACGGCGAACACCAGCGATTGAGGGCGTCAACTTACAGTTGGAACCCGGACAGGTGGTTTTGCTGGCTGGGTCTTCAGGCTGCGGCAAGACGACCTTGATGCGCTGCGTGAATGGGCTTATCCCACACACCTATCGTGGTTATATGCAGGGGGAGATAGAACTGTATGGAAAATCCGTCAAGGGGATGGGGCTTTCGGATATCTCGAAGCATGTCGGAACCCTGCTTCAAGACCCTGAACGGCAGATTTTAGGTACCTATGTGATCAACGAGGTCTGCTTTGGGCTCGAGTCGCAGGGAATGCCCCGCGAAGAGATGATCCCAAAAGCCGAGAAGGCCTTGGAGCGGCTGCATATTTTGCACCTGAGGGACAAGGAAACTCATTACACGTCTGGCGGTGAGAAGCAAAAGGTCGCTTTGGCAGGCGTGCTGGCAATGGAACCGAGCATCCTGCTGCTGGATGAGCCGCTGGCATCCCTGGACCCGGCATCCGCAAGAGAAGCTTTGCTGGCTTTCAGGGAATTGGCAAACGAAGGGCTTTCTATTCTTTTGGTGGAACATCGGGTTGAGGACGTGCTGCAGATCAAGCCTGAGAAGGTCATCTACATGGATAATGGGCGCATCACCTATGAAGGGGATGTGGATGGGTTGTTGGAAAATGCCGATTACACCCGCATAAAGTTGCCAGCTCAAACAGTTATGCGGCGGGCAAAAGGTTCGCCATCCAAGCAATGCCACCTGGCTGTGCCAGCTCTGGATATAACCAGCGAGCCGCTGGTCTCTTTCCGGGACGTCAGTTTTCGTTACAAAGCCGATAGCCCTGAAGTTCTGCATGGAATCAACCTGGATGTGCGGGCAGGAGAGGTGATCGCGATCCTGGGGCATAATGGCTCCGGCAAGACCACCACAGTTAAACAGGCATTGGGACTGCTGAAGCCCACCAGCGGACACGTGCTGCTCGAGGGCGTGGAGACAAAGAAAACTACCGTGGCAAACGCTGCCAGGACGATTGGATACGTCTTTCAAAGTCCGAGCCAGATGTTGTTCGCCCCGACAGTACGCGAAGAACTGGCTTTTGGACCAGAAAACCTGGGAATGAGCAAAGAAAAGGTAACGGAGAATGTGGACTGGGCAATTGAGACCGTACATCTTGAGGAAGAACTGCCCACACCTCCTCTGGCGCTTTCATTTGGGCAGCAAAAGCGCGTCTCAATTGCTTCGGTACTTTCAATGCGGTCGCGTATTTTGATGATGGACGAACCCACAGCAGGCCAGGATTATTGGAATTATCAGTCCTTCATGGATACCATTTTGCAGACTCCCGGATTTGACGCGATTTTGTTCATCACGCACGATTTGGATTTGGCACTAACTTATGCCAACCGGGTGGTTGTACTGTATGGTGGGCAAGTAGTGGCAGACGGCAGTCCGCACGAGGTCTTTGCGGATGATGAGCAGCTAATGCAATGGCGTTTGCTCCCAACTTCGCTGCTCAAATTAAACAGGCAAATGTATGCACAAACAGGTCAATTCCTGCGAGCTGAAACTTTGAGCCAGCTGGCAGGTTAAATATTTATCAATCATTAATCCAAGGAGGAAGTTATGTATTCAAATGAAGTAATCCAGCAGGAAAAGAAACCTTTGTGGCGATTTGGCACGAAGGAAGTTGTGTATGCTGCCATAGGTGCCGCGCTTTACGCGGTGGTCACCTGGGCATTCAATGTCTGGCAGATTCCCGGCGCAGGCAATGTGGGCATTCGCCCGGCAGTGGTCATTCCGATGTTCTTCGGCATCGCTTTTGGTCCGATTGTGGGACTTATCACTGGTTTTGTGGGCAACATCCTTGCCGATTTGCTTAGCGGTTATGGTTTCTGGATCTGGTGGGATCTCGGGAACGGCATCATGGGCTTGATCCCAGGCTTGTTCTCTGTGTTAATCACCGATTTCAAAGGTGGGCGCTCGGTCCTGCTGGCTGAAATCTCGGTGGTGTTGGGTGTGCTGTTGGGAATGGGTGTGGCTGCCATCTCGGAGATGTGGGTGTCAGGCGCGGACATGAACACTGTCATCTTTGCAAACTTCCTGCCGGCCTTCATTACCAATGTCCTTTGGGGCTTGGTGTTGTTACCATTGTTGATGGTAGCGTACTCCGCGATTGTCACACAAAGCGGTCGCTAATCAGTTTTTATGAGTCCAGGCGGTCTGTCAGGCCGCCTGGACCATAAACGACTATGCTTGTCGCCTGGAATTATCGCTACCGAAACAGTCTGATCGACCGCATTGATCCGCGGGCTCGGTTCATCTTCTCGTTCGCGGTGCTGCTGGCTGCCACCAGCACCTGGAATCCATTATTGCTGGCGATCATTTTTTTGATTTCTGTACTCTGGTATGCCTCGGCAAAACTTTCCTGGCAGGATACCAAACGCGGATGGCTGATGATCTCCATTTTGCTTTTCACGATGATCGTGGTGAACACGATTATCACGGGTGGTGGAGCAGGCGGCGTGGTGCCGGAAGGCGGGCAGCTTGTTTGGCCTGAGGGCTTTAACCTGTTTGGGCGGCACATGACTTTTGGGCTGACCGTTGAGCGCCTGTGGTTTGCAGTGGCGCAGTTGATGCGCATTTTGTCGATCTCCTTGGTTTTCATTATGATCCCATACACTATGGATTCACGTGCCTACGGGGTGACATTTCGCAAACTTGGGCTGCCAGACAGGCTTGCCTACACGATGGAACTCTCATTTCGTTTCATTCCGACCCTGGCGCGCAATTTTCAGGTGACGCTGGACGCTCAGCGGGCACGCGGATTTGAGTTGGACTCTGCTAAAGGTGGCGTTTTCAACAAGATAAGGCGCATCGCGCCACTGATTATCCCCGTGACTATGAACGCGATTGTGTCCAGTGAGGATATTGCCAATGCGATGGATCTAAGGGGGTTTGGTCAACAGAAGCGCACATGGCTTTACGAGCTCAAGTTCCACTGGTGGGATTACGCGGTAATCGGGTTCGCGGTGGTGATGCTGGGGACGGTACTGTACCTGGCTTATGGGCATGGCATGCGGCTGTTCGAAGTGCCGCAGTGGTGGTATGGATTTTTTTAGGTGAAATTTAGGCATGGGCTCTTTGAACTGCCAATCGCTGTCATTCTGCGCCTTATTTGCGAAGAATCTGATCATAGGGATTTGATCTTTCGTGGGTTCATGAGGAAAGGACCCACCCTTGGGAAAGGCCTGTCATCCTGAACATTTTTTGCGAAGAATCTGGTCAGTTGAGAACCCTATCATTTGCAAGATCACGAGGAAAAGACCCACCCCCTTGATCCCCCTCCCAGGAGGGGGTTGGGAAAGGCCTGTCATCCTGAGCATTTTTTGCGAAGAATCTAAGTAGAAAGCCAAATCCCCGGCACGTCAAGCGGAAAAGACCCACCCCCTTGATCCCCTCCCAGGAGGGGGTTGGGAAAGGCCTGTCATTCTGAGCCTCTTTTGCGAAGAATCTAAATGGCAACTGTAGGGTGGTTTGGCGTCACAGAGTCTGTACCAATCCCAGCCTTTTTTTAGCCAACCCACCACACAGTAGTGTTGCATGTGTTAATGGTGAGTTGGCTTTTTATGTTCTTTCAAAATTCAATTTTGTTTTACGCCAACCCACCCTACTTTTTCAAAAAAACTACCTTTTGTGTGCAGATCCTTCACTACCTTCAGGATGACTAGACAGTTAAATAATAGATGTCGGGTTCAAAAGTGGAATCCGACCAATGGACTCATATTTGCCGGATTGAACCCTTTCCGCTGCGCAACCAGGGCATGGGCGTAATCCGGCATTAGCTTGTGGATGGACCAAGGCCCATCCGTACGGTGGGGCCTCGGTCCCACCGTCACACTCTCCTGGCATGATAACTCGACCAATGGTCTCATATTTACCGGATAGACGATCAGTCCTACGGAAAAAATTTGCCAAGTTGATTAACTGAATGACTCCAGTGTGTCGGTCACGACGATATTGAACTCCGCTATTTTCCCCTGCATCCATGTGATGACATCGAGGGAATCGTCTTCGATCAACGGTGTGAGGTCGAGAGCATATGCCAGGCGGGTAGCCTTATCGGTCGCGTGAGAGGCGAAGAAAGTGGCGTTCGCGATGCGCCGTCCAACAATAGCCTCTGTGTAATTTTTTCCACCTTCAACCTGCGACTCAAAAACGTCAATCAGGGCAGCCTGCAGTTCAGGTTCTTCAGAAACATCAAAGACCGTTTTTATTTCATCGGGCAGCCAATCGAGATTGCGCCAGACCTCGCAGCCGTAGACTTTCTTTGGGCGAATTTCTTTTGAAAGGCGCCGCAGAGCCGCGATAACGCGCAAGAACACTGCCACGTGAGTGGTGTGTTTGTCGGCGGGGTTATGCGTGTAGAGGATTTCAGGTTGAGTGGCCTGCAGGAGTTCGGTGAGGTCATCGACCAGAGCTGAATCTGATGAGTCTTTTACCCTTGCGCTGGTATACCCAAGAAAGACCTGGGCGGAGTAATGCCCCAGGCGGGCAGCAGCTTTTTGTTCTTCTATCCGGATCTGAGCCATTTCATCATCACTGACGTGGCCAAACTTGCCAGCCCGGGGTGAACCGTGGCCATCAGTCACAACACAACCGCTAAAGTGGGCATCGGGGTTCTTGAGCCCCTGGAGAATGCCGTCAATAGCCATGATTTCAATGTCATCCTGGTGCGCTGCTATGGCAAGATGGGTAGTACGTCTGAGAGCGTCTTCGGGCTCGGTCCCATCGGGCACATAAACTTCCTGATTTGCTTTGGTGAACATATTCTCCTCCATTTTTGTGATGATTATAAACTTCAGGCAAAGGAAATTCCACTTTGAGGTAATCTTTGAGGTGATACTTGTCCCAGTTAATTTAAAAGGGATTAAGCAGAAGCAAAAGTAACGAATTTTCTCCAAATCTGACGCTTTGTTGTACAATTAGATAATGCCGTTCAAAGGAGTAGAGAGGAAAGCCATGCCAATAAAACTCCCCAAAGACACCAAACTCACCCAAACAGGAGAAAAGATGAATAAAAAGTTATTTACGTTGGTCAGTATTTTCTTAGTCTTAAGTATGTTCCTGACGGCTTGTCAGACAGCCGCCCCCGTAGCTGAAGAACCTGCAGCAGTGGACTGCAAAGCAGAATCTGCTTTGGAAGCTGAAGGTGCCTACCAGGTGCCTGCTCCAATCGAAGGCTGTTTTAACGTGGCTTTCGTCTATGTTGGACCCCACGATGATGGTGGCTGGTCTCAATCTCATGATGTCGGTCGGCTCTATGTTCAGGATAATGTGCCTGGTGTCCACACTGCCTATGTTGAGAACGTTGCAGAAGGTGTCGATTCCGAGCAGGTTACCCGCTCTTTGGCTCGAAAAGGTTTCGATATGGTCATCACAACTTCCTTCGGGTTCATGGATGCCACCGAAACTGTCGCCGGCGAATTCCCGGACAAGGATTTTCTCCATGTTTCCGGCTACAAATCCAATGGTTCCAACTTTGGCAACATCATGGGCGCCATGGAAGATATCAAGTATCTCGCAGGTATGCTGGCTGGTTCCCGTGCCAAAGTTGACGGAAACACCAAGGTCGGTTACATGGCGACCTTCCCCATCCCTGAAGAGCTGCGTCTTGGCAACGCTTTTGCGCTCGGTATGGCAAAGACCTGCCCTGAATGCACCCTGGATGTCCGCTTCATTTACACCTGGCATGACCCCACTATCGAACAGGAAGCAGCGAAGTCCCTCTTTGATGCTGGCGCCCAAGTCGTGATGACCGGTGCGGATACTCCCGCCCCCGCGATTGCAGCTCCTGCTGGCAAATGGGGCATCACCTATGACTACATCAACAACTGCACGCTCGAAACCTGCCTCACTACCATGTATTGGAACTGGGGTCCTCTCTATGCTATTGAGGTTCAAAAATCCATGGATGGCACTTTCGCTGGTGAAGCTGTCTACTTTGATGCTGATTCCGGCGGTCTCGGTCTCTATGGCTTCATGGAAGGCCAAGAACTGATGCCCGGTGCCAAAGATTTGCCCGCAGAAGACCTGCAGCTTGTCCGCGATGAACTTGCCATGTTCCTTTCTGGCACAATGACCCGCTTCGACGTCTTCAAAGGCCCCATCACCGACAACCAGGGCAACCTCGTTCTTGCTGAAGGCGAAAGCCTGCGCCAGGTGGACCTGGACTGCTTTGCCGGTCCAGATGCTCCCTGTGCCGACGGCGTAGGTATGTATTGGTGGAACCAGAACGTTACGGCTGAACTCCCTTAGCCTGAGCAAAACCTTTCGGAGAGATGGCTCGAACAGAGCCATCTCTCTATCGATAAAAGAAGACCATGACCTTTCCTGAAGAAACAAATACAGTTCCCGCTGTTGAAATGCAGGATATTGTCCTGCGTTTTCCCGGCGTTTTGGCTAACGATCATGTCAACTTTACCCTCTACCCCGGTGAGATCCATGCCCTGCTTGGGGAAAACGGCGCTGGCAAAAGCACTCTGATGAACGTGCTCACCGGTCTCTATAAACCCCAGTCCGGCGAAATCCGCATACATGGTAAAAAGGTAAGTTTCAATTCACCACGGGATGCGATTGCCAATGGGATTGGGATGGTCCATCAACATTTTATGTTGGTCGAAAATCAAACCGTGACCGAAAATATTCTCATCGGCCTTGACACACCCCGCTTTGCTCTCAATCTCAAAAAGTATGACCAGGAAATTAGCAATCTGGCAGAACAATTTGGCATCCACATTGATCCAACTGCCAAGATCTGGCAACTTTCGGTTGGCGAGCAGCAGCGTGTCGAGATCCTCAAAATTCTTTATCGGGGCGCAAACATTCTCATCATGGACGAGCCAACAGCCGTCCTCGCTCCACAGGAAGCCGACGAGTTAATCGAAACGCTCAAGGGAATGGCTGCGCAGGGCAAATCCATCGCCTTCATCAGCCACAAACTCAACGAGGTCAAGCACGTTGCTGATAAATTGACAGTTTTGCGGCGCGGGCGCGCGACCGCAGAACGCGTGGACTTGCAGGATTTTACTCGTGAAAGCCTTGCCTCCCTGATGGTTGGTCGCGAAGTGATTTTTAATCTGCATAAATGTGAACAAACAGCTGGGCGTGAGGTCTTGCGGCTGGAAGATGTTTCCGCATTAAACAACAAGAACCTGCCTGCCCTGCGCAAAGTGGACCTTGCACTGCACGAAGGTGAAATTCTCGGCATCGCCGGCGTCGCCGGCAATGGTCAGAGCGAATTGGTGGAAGTCATCACCGGTCTGCGTCCCTGCACAGGACGGATTTGGCTGGAAGGCAAGGATATTGCCAATAAACCGCCTTCCTTCTCCATTAACCAGGGTCTTGCCCACATCCCGGAGGATCGTATCGGGGTCGGCAGTGCTCCAAACCTTTCGCTTACCAGCAACATCATTATGAAGCGCTACGACCAGCAGCCTGTCAGTCAAAAATGGCAGTTGGACTATGTGGCTGCAGACAGCCTTGCAGATGGCCTTAAAACCGAATATGACATCCAGGCACCCAGCGTGCAAACCCAGGCGCGCAAACTCTCTGGCGGTAACCTGCAAAAGCTGATTCTCGCCCGTGAGCTTTCCAGTACCCCACGTATGGTCGTTGCAATGCAGCCCACCCGCGGGTTGGACGTTGGTGCTATTGAAAGCGTTCAGCAGCTGCTTCTCAACCAGCGTGAACAGGGATGCGCCATCCTGCTTGTATCAGAAGATCTGGACGAGCTCCTCTCCCTTTCCGACCGCATCGCCGTCATGTACGAAGGGCAAATTGTTGGGGTCCTTTGTAGTGAGGACTTTGACATCACCCAAATTGGTCTGATGATGACCGGCACTCTTCCAGAGGAATTGCCTGAAAAAGCGCAAGCAGAGGAAGCCCCCACCGATGGCACTCCCTCAAGCTTTGATGAGGTTCTCGATAATCTTCATAATTACGAGGAATCTACCCAAGCCAAACGGCCTGCAGAAATCGAGCCATCCTCTGAAAGTGCGGAACCAATAGAAGCGCTCCCACAGCCAGAGTCTTCCGCCACACCTGAAGACCTCCCCCTAAATCTCACCGAAAAGGAACGCGTGTTGCGAAAAGTTTTGGGCGAAAATTACAAACAGGGAGATGAAGAATGAAAATTCCCTATCCTGTTCTTCTAAAACGCACTGAAGATAGCCCTAAGTGGCTACCTGTTGTAACTTCCGTCGGTGCGGTCCTGCTTGCCTTCATTATCTCTGGCGTTATCCTTGCTGTCACTGGTGCTGATCCGTTCAAAGTTTATTCTTATTTATTTAAAGCCTCGTTTGGCTCGTGGGGCGCTTTTTCTGATGTGGTCGTTAAAGCCACTCCTCTGCTGTTGATTGGTCTGGGCTGCTCATTGGCCTTCAGGATGCGCCTCTGGAATATTGGTGCCGAAGGGCAATTCTTTGTTGGCGCGTTCATGGCAAGCGCGGTCGTGATGGTTCCCTTGGTGAACCTTGACACCACCCCCCGTTGGGCTATTATCTCACTCATGGCAGCCCTCGGTATGCTGGGAGGGTCGCTTTATGCCTTTATTGCCGGCTTCCTCAAGGCAAAACTTAACATCAATGAGATCATCATTACCCTGATGCTCAACTACATTGCCGTACTCTGGAACAACTATTGGATTTTCGGCAAATGGAGTGAATCAGGTTTCCAGATGACAAAGACTTTCCCCAAATCAGCCTGGCTGCCGCGCCTGGCGGATTATGCCAAGCAGGTGCCTGCCTTCTCGGGTATGACCCTGCACTTGGGCATCCTATTCGGGCTGATCGCGGCAGTGATTGTCTATCTAATCATCTATCGCAGCAAATGGGGCTATAAAATCACACTGATTGGTGATAACCCCCGCGCTGCCCGCTATGCCGGCATCAATATCACTGCCAATACCATCTTGGTGTTTATGGTTTCCGGCGCTCTGGCAGGGCTGGCAGGCATGACCGAGGTCTCCGGCGTGGTCCACCGTTTGCAGGAGCGCATCTCCACTTCGTACGGCTTTTCTGGTGTAATTGTTGCCTGGCTTGCCAAGCTCAACCCCTTTGCTGTGATCGTCGTCTCGATCTTGTTTGGTGCTCTGCTGGTTGCCAGCCGCGAAATTCAACCCTCGGGCATCTCATTTCTCATCCAGGGCATCACTCTTTTCCTTGTAATCAGCAGTGATGTCTTCCTCAAATACGAAATTAAGTGGGTTCGCCCTGCACAGGAGACTGCCCAATGAACTGGATTGAAATCTTCCGCTCCGGGATCTCCACTGGCACTGTTTTGCTCATTGCTGCCATTGGCGAGATCCTGACCGAACGCGCGGGCATTCAAAACCTGGGTGTTGAAGGCATGATGCTTGTGGGTGCCATGGCAGGTTTCAAGGTCGCCTTCACCACCGGCAATGTCTGGTTGGGCTTGCTGGCTGCCATCGCCGCTGGCGGGTTGCTCAGCCTTGCCCATGCTCTTGTCACCATCCATTTTCAAGCTGACCAAACCGTCAGCGGTCTTTCACTTACTTTTCTGGGTACTGGTCTGGCATTGGTGCTGGGCGATGGGCTCACTGGTCAGACCGGGCCTGTCATTCCGCGCGCCAGCATCCCCCTGCTCTCGCAGATCCCTTACCTGGGTCAGATAGCCTTTTCTGATCACAATCTATTGGTCTATTTTGGCTACCTGCTCTTGCCAATTGTCACGTATTTCATCAACAAAACTCGTCCGGGTCTCCATCTGCGTGCGGTGGGGGAGAACCCGGCTGCCGCTGACACGCTGGGTGTCAATATCTACCGCACCCGCTACCTTTACACCTTCATCGGGGGATGTTTTGCCGGATTGGCGGGGGCTGCCATCAGCGTCGCCATTGCCCCGGGATGGTACTCGAACCTGACTGTCAACGGACAGGGCTGGATTGCAGTGGCACTGGTGATTTTTGCCCATTGGAATCCCTGGCGGGCAGCATTGGGCGGCTATTTGTTTGGCATTTTACGCCGCTTCACGCTCGACCTGCAGGGTCCGCGCATTTTGTTTGGGCTGGCGAACCCGTTTTTCTATAACACGAATCTGGTCTTCTTTCTGCAGATGACGCCTTATATCCTAACGATAATCGCCCTGATTTGGGGCAGCTCAGCAGCACGCAAGAAGCGCATTGGCGCTCCTGCCGCCCTCGGCACGCCCTATCAGCGGGGGGAACGAGGGCTGTAGCTGCACTTGCGCCTGATTGAAGGTCTCATTTGATGGTTATTTGATTGAATGGATAAAGGCGGCATATCCAAGTCTTCCTCTCATTGGACGCCGAAGAACAAGGGGTTCGAAATCGGGTAAGATTGTTCAAAGCGTCAGGAGCAAAAATGGAAGAAAACGAAAAGTCCCCTCTGGAAACTATACCCCCCGTCCTCACGGAAGCTGAGCCTAAAACTGGTAGCCCCCTGCGCACCTTTTTGGGAGTTTTGGCAGGATTGATCCTGGTTCTGCTCTTGATTGTTGTGCTGGCATTCACATTCCTTTCCCGTCAGTTTGATAAAGCGGTTCAACCAATCCAGGAAGTCAACAACCGCCTGAGTACCCAGGTTTCCCAATTCCTGCACCCTACGCCCACCATCCTGCCGGACCCGGTCAGCATCGTCAGGGAGGTTCAATCTCTGGCCAGGCTTGAAACGATCCAATACAGTGTTGAAAAAGTCATCACCGCCGAGCTCAACCAGGGTGCTTTTGGTTCGCTTTTTGGCGACAGGCTGCTTTTTGTTGCCCATGGATATGTGATCGCTGGGGTCGATCTTTCTAAGATGACCGAAGACGACCTGAGAATAGTGGGTGAAACTCTGCGGGTAAAACTTCCGGAGGCAGAGGTTTTTGTGGCAACGCTGGATAATGATAAGTCCTACGTTTACGATCGCGATACAGGTCTTTTGCGTCGAGCTGACACCCAGCTGGAGAGCGCGGCCAGGCGTGCGGCTGAGGCTGAGATTTTGCGTACTGCTACCGAAGATGGCATCCTGGCCCAGGCACAGACAAACGCCAAAACTTACCTGCTCAGCCTGTTAAACTCACTCGGTTTCTCACGGGTGGTCTTTGAATAAGCCAGCCGGATTGTTCTTAGGGTAAAGTTAGAAACAAGAAAAGGCAGGGATCTGCGGTCATCTCTATTGATCTTTCATATTCTCCAGATCCCCATCCATTTTGTTGCAGGCACAGGCTGTGAAGGGCATGTGACCAAGGGGTCTCCATTATAACAATCGACCTACTGCCATATCTGCGCCTATCTCCTGCATGAGAGGGCGCCAGGCAATTTTTTTGGGGTTGGCCGTAACAGGCTGCGGTGGATGATAAAATAGAGGTCTGATGACTCATCAAAACCAAATCATTCTGAGTCAGCTCACACCGCCGGCGCAGAAAAGCTCCATTCTTGACCGTCAGAGGGTGCTTCACCTGATGAAGCAGAGCCTTGACTATCCTCTGACCATCCTGGTTGCAGAAACAGGTTATGGCAAGACGACTTCGGCGCTCAGCCTGATCAAGTCTGTCAAACTCCCATTTTTCTGGTATACCATCTCGCGCAATGAACGCGATCCGCGTTTGTTTT
>ENA-OSEO01004616-OSEO01004616.1-sediment-metagenome-genome-assembly--contig:-NODE-4616-length-14188-cov-7.008929_pt1 | contig 14188 bp, 18 predicted proteins | sample MGYA00237883_ERZ534232 | MGnify/ENA metagenome assembly ERZ534232 | reverse complement strand
TCGAATCGATCTCCCCCAGCAGCGATTCCCTGCGGGGCGACTTCTCCGCCAGTTCCCGGATGGGGACCATGCTGAAAAAGGCGTTCTCGTGCCTCAGCGCCTTCGCCCCGAACAACTCCTCCAGGACCGCCAGGTCGCCCGGCATGGCGAAATCCAGTGCCGTTTCCCGGTAGTCGAACAGGTAGAAGATCTTCCTGAAGCCGCACCAGGCCAGGGCCGCTGCGCACATGGGGCACGGCTGGTGGGTGCTGAGGAAGACGGTTTCCCCCGGGTCCGGCCGGTTCGGCAACTGGTAGAACGCGTGGATCGTGGCCGTTTCCCCGTGGAGCGTGGGGTCCTCCTCCCGGCGGTTGCTGCCCGTTACCACCACGTCCAGGCTCGGCCCGGCGAGCACCGCTGCCCCGAAAAGGTTGTTCCCCTCGGCCACCAGGCGCTCGGTTAGGGGATAGATGTCATTGCGGATGACGTGCAAAAGGCGTTCGGGTTCACACATGCCAATCACTCTCCAGGGACAGGATCCATTTCGGTGGAACGGGTTCCATCTTTTCATTTAACACCCTCAGGGAAAATTGGGCCATCCTCATGGGCATTACTTCGCTCTTCTCAACGGGAGGGTACATACCGGGAGGGGCGGGAGAAGTTCTCCCGCCCCCCTTCTGCCGGACATCGCTTTTCAACGCCGGATATTGAGCAGTTGAAGCAAGACCAGCAAGACAACGGCGCCCACGGTGGCAGTGAGGATACTGCCCAGGAACCCGGTACCGGCGGCAAGTCCCAGTTTCCCCGCCAGGAACCCCCCGAGCAAGGCCCCAACCACGCCAACAACGATGTTTCCGACCAGGCCCAGTCCCCCGCCCCTGACCAGCTTACTAGCCAGCCATCCGGCAATCAGGCCGACCAGGATGATCCAAAGAAATTCCATGGCAAAACCTCCTTATCAACTTCAAGCCTGTCTTATTCCGCTTCCTGCCAAACAACGGGATGGGATGGGAAAGGCCCTCCTCCCGGGTGACGATGCGAGAAGGGCCCTCCACGTTGTTTGACCGGCCTACTTCATCCGGCCCAGGACGACCTTGTAGCCGTCTACGCCGTACACCAGGTTCTTCTTGACGCGGCTGATCGTCGCCGTGCTCGCTCCAGTCTGTTGCACGATCTGGTGATAGTTGTGCCCCATGTCCAGGAGTCTAGATACCTCCAGGCGCTGGGACAGGGAGCGAATCTCACTGATCGTGGCTATATCTTCCAGGAAGAGGTAGACTTCCCCTTCCGTTTCTAGCGACAGGACTGCCCTGCACAACTGGTCGGTCTGGCGGTCCTTTCAAGTTCGCGGCACTTTTCCCACCTCCGGTTTCCTCGCAAACCAAAACCTTTCACCCTATGTTTATTATAGCATAATGCTAAAGTATCGACTTTTTGAACTGTGAAACATAGAGCCCCTTGTCGCCCCCCGCGATTTCGCTCTGCCTTCCTTTTTTGCGACATGGAACGGCTAAATGACTTCAAAAACTCTTTATTACCAAGGCCTTGACTTAAAAACAATCTTTTTCGCATTTTAATATGGTATAATACCAATGTTACATAGCTTTAAGGAATACAATTTGGGAGTGGGGGAAGTCTGGATGAGAAAAAGAATTCTGGGTTCATTACTGGCAACGGTCGCGATGGTGTTCCTCGTTGCGACGGGAGCCTTTGCAGCCATGGGAGATGTGCAGAACCTCAACTTCCAGGGCTTCGGCCCGTCGGACAGGGTCGGGACCGGAGAACGAAGCGAGCCTGACGGGCGACCGGATGCCCGGTTCACCGCATCGATTTCGGGGGCCGGTGCCCTTACGGGACTTTTGCTGAAGTCGGACGACGGAAACGCCACCTGGGACACCACCCCGGGCAACGGTATCTGGGGAATGGAGGTTCGCGACAGCTCGGGAAAACTGCTCACGGAGAGCAGCGGCCGGCTGCCCCTGGTGCCCTTCCTCGGTGGATTGGGAATTGAAATGGCCGTTGCGGACAACGGGGAGATCGCCCGGGGCGGAAGGTTCACCCTCACCGCCCGTTTCCTGGACAACTCGGAAAGCAGCACCTCGATCGTGGTCCAGCGATCCACTACTCCTTCAAGGATCAGCCTCCGCTCCGCAGGCTGGGAGGGCACGGGCCCCCGCGACCTTACCGGCAGGAACGAAACCCTCCGGGGAGACGGCAATCCCGATGACCGCATTCGCCTGGAACTCGACGGAAGCGGCACCCTGGTTTCGGTGGAGGTCCGCAACATCGTGAACGGGAACCCCACGGCCGCGTGGGACACGATCCCCGGCAACGGCCGCTGGGCCCTCGCGGTGGTCGAGGGCAACCGGATGCTGAACCGTTCCGACGGTAGTGTCGAAGTGGATTTGTCGGGCCGAACGGTGCTCGATCTCTGGATGACGGACAACGGGGTCATCTCCAGGGGCGGAAACAGGTTTGAAACCGTGCTTCGGTTCTCCGACGGCCATATCCTGAGGGGAATCATCGACGAAGGAACCGCCGAACCCACGCCCACCCAGTCAAGGGGCCTTGAAGCGATGTTTGCGGGCGAGGGGGAACGGGACCTGGTGGGACGCAATGAAGAGCGCTCCGGAAACGGCAGGCGCGACTGGAGGGTGGATGTGAACCTCGAGCGTTCGGGGACCATCACCGGCATGAAGGTCGCCAACGTGAGGGGACCCGCCGGTGAATGGGATACCCTCCCCGGAAACGGGAAATGGCTGCTGGGCGTGACACAAACGGACGGAGAGGTCCTGAACCGCTCGAACGGGTCGATCCGCTTCAGCGTTCCCAGGTCCGGGGAATTGATCCTCTGGCTGGAGAACAACGGGTCCCTGGGCAAATCGGAAACCCGTTCGGTCCTGACCGTGACCTATGACGACGGCCGGGTGCTGGAGAATGAAATCCAGCCCTACAGCGAGACCTCGGGCACAGGCGAAGGGAACTTTATCGAAGCCACCCTCGCCGGAACCGGAAACCGGGACTACGTCGGGAAAAACGAGACCCTTAGGGGCGACGGCAGCCGGGACGCGCGATTCGACATCCGCTTCAACGGAAGGGGAACACTGACGGGAATCCGCATCCTCAACACGACAAAAGGCGGCGAATGGGACACGGTTCCCAACAATGGGCGCTGGCTTGTCGCTGTGACAGAGCCGAACGGAGAGGTCCTGAACGCGTCGAACGGATCCATCAGGCTTCGCACGGAAGGGACGACTTCGCTGCAGCTCTGGGTGGAGGACAACGGAACCCTTGATAACCGGGACTCCTCCTTCAGGATCACCCTGACCTTCAGGGGCGGAGAAACACTGGACGCGGACGCGAACACCCCGAACCGGCCGGGAGGAACCGGCTGGCAGAGGGACAACGACAAGCGTGACCTGGACCTGGGCAGGCCCTGGCAGGCCTCGAGCGACTACGTGGGCCCGTACGACCGGCTGAAGAGAAACGGCAAGGGGGACTGGGTCTTCCCGCTGAAGATCCAGGGCAAGGGAACCATCCGGTCGATGTCCCTGCGCAACATCGGGGCTTCGGGGATATGGGACACCCTTCCCGGGAACGGCCGATGGACGCTGGCGGTCCGCGGATCCAACAACAGGCTCCTGAACCGCAGCGACGGATCCGTTAACTTCCCGGTGCCGCCCAACCATAACCTCCATCTTTTCGTGGAAAACAACGGCACCCTCAACCGGGCCGGATCCCGCTACGAACTGGTCGTGACCTGGAGCGACGGCGCCACAAGCACCGTCCGGATCCAATAAAAAAGAAAAAGAACGAGAGGAGAAATTTACAATGAACAAAAAGATTTTCGCTTCGATCCTGGCAACGACGTTCATCCTGGCCGCCGTGCTTGTTGCCCCGGCCCCCTCTTCCGCCATGACAACCAACGAACGCCTGGTTGCCGCCAAGAGCGCCGTCCGGGAAATGTCCAAGCCGGACGACGTCGAGATCATGGCCGACCTGGTCAAGAATTCCTACGGAGTGGTGGTCATCCCCCGCTTCTACAAGGCTGCCATCGGAATCGGCGGATCCTACGGGGAGGGCGTCATCCTGCGCCACGACCCCGCGACGGGACGCTGGTACGGCCCGAGCTTCATGAACATCGCGGGAGCCTCTTACGGATTGCAGATCGGGGCCCAGTCCACCGCTCTCCTCCTGGTGATCAATAACAAGCCGGGGATGGAGCGCATGTACGGGGACACGGTGAAGCTTGGCGCCAACATCGACATCGCAGCCGGACCGGTGGGACGCCGCGGCGGAGCCGCCACCGACGTGAACCTGAAGGCCTCCATGTACAGCTACTCCATGAGCAAGGGGCTTTTCGCGGGAGTATCCCTGGGCGGATCGGTCATGAGCACGGATGAGAAAGCCAACGACTCCTACTGGGGCGTCAAACAGAACCCGAGGACGATCCTGAGCAAGCGCGCCACGAGGAAAAGCGTCCAGCCCCTCCTGGCCGCCCTCAACGACCTGGCCAAGAAGGCCGGCAAGTAGAGACGGCTAAAATGAGCACAGTCAAGATTGCGGCAATCCTCCTGATCGTTGCGGGCATCTTCGGGCTGGTGTACGGCAGTTTCAGCTACACCAGGGACACCCAGGAAATCAAGCTGGGACCTATTGAAATGTCGGTGAAGGAGAAGAAGACGGTGAACATCCCCGTTTGGGCCGGGGTCGGAGCGATCGTGATCGGCGGCGGGCTCCTGCTCGCCGAAAACAAGAAAGGCCTGCTGTGAGTCAATAGTTACAAAAAAGGATCGGCCGGTTAACCGGCCGATCCTTTTTTGTAACTCGGAACCGCTTTCTCTACTGGGCCCAGTTGCCGGGAACTGCCCCGAACGAACCCTGGCCACTATTGTCCGTCTTGTGCCACCTGCCGTTCATCCGGTTCATCCAGTCGAGGGTCCCGGTGAAGATCATCGACCCGTCGGTCGTCTGGAACTGGAACGCCCCATCGGGCTGGCAGGACCCCGAATAGCTCACTTCGGTGTTGGTTTTGCGGGATTGTCCAGTCCCGTAGATATTCCCGCCGGCCTCGATCGTTACGACAAACCTGCCGTAGTCGGCATCCCCGTTGAAAAACCCGTTGTAGTTTCCCACGAAGCGCTGTTCGATCTGTGCAGCCTCGACCGGCAAGGCAAACATAACCACAGCCAGGAGTGCGGCGCAGGCAAGGACAACGGTGATCCCCAAACTTCTCTTCATTCCCATGTTCGTGACCTCCTAAAATCAGGGAATTCGACAAATTCCCCTGGAATAACCCAAAAATGGATTAACATAATGATACGCCTCACTGCTAAATAGCGCATTGATATATGATTAATAAATAATGAATCCGTACCGCGACGCGCCCGGGTTTCCGGGAAATATCTCTCCTTAATTTGACTCATCGCGTTTTATGATTACAATAAGTTATCTTTCTTGCAAAGGGGGACCTGTCATGTCCGTCCGCCTGACCGGGGTTCCCAGGAAAAACCGCCCCTTGGCCGAGCGCCTGGGAGAAACCCTGGTGCCCCGCCCCTCCTCGACCTTCATCTTTCGCCTGGAGTCCGGCTCCATCCTGGTCGTCGACCGTTCCCTGCCGCCGGAGGAAGGCTGCCTCGCCGTGGTGGCCACGGAAGCGGGAGGCCTGGCCTGCCGCCGCCTCGAGCGGGGCTTTGTCCCCTCCTCGGTCTGGGGAAGGGTCACCTGGGTCCTGAAGGACCCGAACAGGGAGTAGGTTCCCGTGCGCTTTGCCCTCTGCGACTGCAACAATTTCTTCGTCTCCTGCGAACGGCTCCTCCGGCCCGACCTGGCGGGAAAGCCGGTCATCGTCCTGTCCTGCAACGACGGGTGCGTCATCTCCCGGTCGAACGAGGCCAAGGCCCTGGGCATCCCCATGGCCGAACCGTTCTTCAAGGTCGCCGCCCTGGCCAGGGCCCACGACGTGGCCGTCTTCTCCACCAACTTCTCCCTCTACCACGAGGTCTCCCGGCGCGTCATGGCGGTGCTCTCCCGTTACACCGACCGCATGGAAACCTATTCCGTGGACGAGGCCTTCCTCGACCTCTCCATCTCCTCCCTGGCCGACCCCGTGGAGTACGCGCGGGGCATCCGGAGGACCCTGCTCGAGGAAATCGGGATCCCCGTCTCCATCGGCATCGCCCTCACCAAGACCCTGGCCAAGCTGGCCGCGGACAGGGGGAAGAAGGATCCCGGAACCGGGGGCGTCTTCTCCCTCGAGGGGCTGGACCTGGACGCCTTCCTGGAGAAGGTCCCCGTGGGGGACGTCTGGGGGATCGGCAGGCGCTGCACGGAATCCCTCTCCCGCTCCGGCATCCGCACGGCACGCCAGTTCCGGGACGCCAAGGACGACTGGCTGCGCAGCCGTTTCTCCGTCCGGGGGGTGCACACCGCCTGGGAACTGAGGGGGATTTCCTGCATCCGGCTGGTGGAGGAGGACCCCGCCCAGAAATCGATCCAGGCGTCCCGTTCCTTCGGCACCCCGGTGACCGACCTGGAAAGCCTGAAGGAGGCCGTCACCGGGCACGTGGTCTCGGCCGGGGAACGGCTGCGGAGCCAGGGACTGGCCGCGCGGGCCCTGCAGGTGTACATCGCCACCAGCCGCTTCAGGGGCAACCTCTTCGCCCCCGCCGTCACGATGAAGATGGACGCCCCCACCTCCAGCAGCCTGCTTTTGGTGAAAGCCGCGCTGGAAGGGCTCGAGCGGATCTACGCTCCCGGGCACGCCTTCACGAAGGCCGGGGTGACCCTGCTCGACCTGGGCCCCGACGGCGTCACCCAGCAGGGACTGTTCGACGAGGAGGAAACCCTGTTGAAGCGAAAGAAGGACCGGGCGCTGATGGCGGCCGTGGACGAGGTGAACCGGGCCCTGGGCGAGGGAACCCTCCAGCCGGCGCTCCTGTTTTCCAGGGACAGGGAATGGGAACCGAAGCAGGAAAAGCTGTCGGGGGGGATGGAAGAGGGGTTCGACAGCCAACTCAAACGGTCCGGGGCCCGCCCCGGCTCGTGAGTCGAGGCAAGCCGTTCGCCCCTTATCCTCTTGCCCGTTTAGTTCCTGTCCATTTCCAGGAAGGTTTCGAGCTGGGGAATGCCCTCGCCGGTGACGGAAGAGACACGGAAGATTTTACGCACGCCGCTCTGGGCGAGGGTTTTCTCGGCTCGGAGGATGCTTTCGGGGGTGGCGATGTCGATCTTGGAGACGACCCCAATAATCGGTGCGCGCATGGAAAGGGCGAACCGGGCGGGGAACCTTCTTTTCTTGGTGGGGTCGGCCAGCAACAGGACGACGGAAGCCTTCGTGGAGGACATGATCAGCATGTGGTAGAGAGTAGGGATCTCGAAGGCCTCTCCCGGTGTGTCGACCGCTTCGGCGTGAAACTCCACCCCTCCCGTTTTCCTGGCGGGGCCGCTGCGCAGGCCGAGCCGGGCGAGGAGTGTGGACTTGCCGGCCCCGACGGGTCCGATCGCCATGACGCGCAGGGACTTGTCGCCGGTTCTCACGTCTTCGTGACCCGGCAGGGGAAGAACTCGAGGATCCTCTCCAGGCCCGCCACGGCCTGGAGCAGGGCGGTCTCCACCTCCGCCACCGAGCCGGTCATCATGAGGCACCCGGTGAACCGGTCGACGAACTCGATTTTGATCGACGCCGCCTTCGAGGCGATGTCCCCGGCGATGATGGCCCCCTCGCCGGGGGTGATGGTCATGACCCCCACTGCGCCGACGCCCTCGACACCCAGGCTTTCGCACAGGTCCTTCTCGGGATTGGCGATGAGGTGGGCGAGCGTAACCTGCTTGCCTGGAACGTATTCCTGGATCAGCCGCTTCTTTTCCTCACCCGTCGCTTGAGCCGTCAAGGCAACCTCTTCCTTTCCGTCTTCCCTATCCCGTTACAGGACGACCATGGGCAGGTCGGGATGCGGGCCCGTGATCTCGGCGATGTCGACGAGGAGTCCCCTCGGGGCGACGATGGCCCTGGCCGCCTCCGCGGCCGCATGAACGTCCGCCACCTCTCCGAGGAAACTGAAGAAGGCTTTTGCCCCCATCCCCCGTCCCAGGCGGATCTCCACCAGGGTCACATTCGCTGCCTTCGCCGCCGCGTCGGCGGCTTCGATGGCGCAGGGTCCGGCCATCGTCTCCACGATCCCGATGGCTCTCGCGAGACCCGGTTCCGAGCTTCCGGCAAGGGCCCGGAAAACGTCGGGGTGCACGTTGGGGAGGATCATCGAATCGCTGACTGCCTCACGGCCGACGAGAAGTCCCGCTTTCAGGGATTCCTCGACAGCCCCGACCTCCCCGCCGACGACTATGATGAATTTTCCCGGGCAAATCGGGTGCGCCTCGTACAGCGTCACGCTCGCGGCCTTCAGCATCGTGTCCGCCGCGAGCACCCCCCGGGCTACGCTTACCAACTCGACGGTGGCAATGGCCATCCGCATCATCCGCCTCACCCCTGCCTCGAAAGGACGATCCGTTCACCGTCCACGGATTTCACCACCCCGCCCAGCGAGGCGTGGACCCTGGCACCCAGCGCCCCCTCGGGAGGAGCCGCGACGCAATCCCCTTCCGCGACCCTGTCCCCCGCGGCGACCAGCGGCACGGCAGCGGCCCCGGCGTGCTGCTTCAGGAGGATCGCGACCTCCGTCACTTCCAGCTCTCCGCGGTAGGGAGCCTCGACATCGTATTTTTCGAGGCCGAGGCGGGCCTTGAGCCTGGAACTGGGAAGGAGCCGGTAATCCCTCAGCGGGTGGGCCGAAAGGGTCTTTTGAGGGAAGGACGGCCGAATGCCTTCCTCCCGGAAGAGCTTCTTGATCTGCTGGTTCACCCGGCGCGGGCTGAGCCCCATCGGGCAGGCGTGAAGGGCGCTGCAAAGGTTGCACTCGGAGCAAAGCAGCGCCATCTGCAGGACCTCGCTGTTCCTCGTTCCTTCGAACGCCATCGTCCTCATGATCTTGTGAGGCTCGATCCCGATGCCAACCAGGTACCTCGAGCAGGCGAGCGTGCACTGGTTGCACTGGCAGCAGCTCACGCGGGCCTGCTTCAGCATCGTCTTCACGGGCATCTGCTCCATTTGGGCGAGCAGGGAATCACGGGGAAGCACGAGGATCGCCTTCGTCGTCTTGGTGACCGGGAAATCCGGGTCATCGGCGTAACGCCCCATCATGGGACCGCCGTCGACGTACACGGGGTCCGGGATCGTCACGCCGCCGGAAGCCTCGATCACCTCCCGCGCGCTGGCACCTACCGGGACGCGAAAAAACCCCGGGCTGGCCACGGCCCCGCCGGACGAAACGAAGGTGTGGGTCACCGGCCTGCCCTGCAGCGCCCCGTGGATGTTCAGCACGGTTTCGACGTTGTTCACCACGACTCCCACGTCCAGCGGCAGGCCGCCTTCAGGGACGATCCTCCCCAGGGTTTCCCAGATGAGGATAACTTCGTCCCCCAGCGGATAGTAGTCCCTGGAGGCCGCGACGGTCGCCCCGGCCTTCCGAAGGGCTTCCGCCGCCTCGTGGTACTTTTCCTTCAGGGCAAAAACCGGTTTCGCACCCAAAGCCCCCGCGACCGTTTCTGCAGTCGAAACCAGTTCCGGCGCCCGGGCTGCCATGAGGGTGCGGTCCCCTTCGAGCAGGGGTTCACACTCGGCACCGTTGACCACGTAAGTGTCGATCCCTTTCGCCTGCAGCTTGACGTGCGCCGGGAACCCCGCTCCGCCCGAGCCGACGACGCCGGCCAGGCGGACGGCCTCCACGAGGCTGCCCCTGTCCATCTCTGCCACCGGTTCAGTACGTGTCGACCGTATCGACGATGCCGACGATCGCCCCGTCGATGGGGGCGTGCCCGCTGCCGACCGAGTTCCGCGCCGTGCTCCCGGTGCAGAAGATGACGGTCTCCCCGAACCCGGCCCCCACGAGGTCCACCGTCACAACGGTGCCCTCGGATCCGTCCAGGGGCCTCAGTTCTCCCCGGTCGTCCGGGACCATGACCCTCACGATGAGCAGTTTCTGCCCCACCAGCCGCTCGTCTTTCCTGGTGGCGACGATGTTTCCGATCACGCGCCCGATTTTCATGCAATCATTCCCCTGTCTCTCAACGCGTTCATCGCCTGCCTGACTTCCGCCGCGTCACCGATGAAGGCGATCGTCGTGATGTGCTGGGGACAGTTCCCCCAGACCTCCCGTGCGCAAACCATCGCCGCCTTCGTCGCGATGTCGACCGCGGCCATCAGCTGTGCGACCCTTCCCTGGACCAGCAGGACCCCGCCCCACTCGGCCGCGCCGGGGGGCAGGGGTTCCTTCAGGGCCATGCGGCGGAGCAGGACTTCCCTGCAGTCCTCCGAGGGGGAGAGGATCAGCTCGCATTCCAGCATTTCGGTCGGTCGGCCCTACTCCTTGCCTTCGAGGGTCGGCAGGATGAACTCGACATCGGCATGAGGCCTCGGAATGACATGGACCGACAGAAGTTCTCCGACCCTGCCCGCTGCCGCGGCCCCAGCATCGGTCGCCGCCTTGACGGCACCGACGTCCCCGCGAACCATTACGGTCACGAGCCCGCCGCCAACGTGAACCTTCCCGATCAGTTTCACGTTGGCCGCCTTGACCATTGCGTCGGCCGCCTCGATCGAGCCAACGAGCCCCTTCGTTTCCACCATTCCGAGAGCGATCTGGTCCTGAGCCATCATTTACCCCTCCTTCAAGGTTTGTTCCAAAGGTTGTTCCGGTGACTTAGGCACCCTACCGGCAGGGAATTTCAACTAACCAAGGCGCTTAAAAACCTCGCTCACGATCCTTCTGACCAACTCCTCCTCGTCAAGTTCGCCCCGAGGCGCCGGTGCCGCCGGAGGCTCGGGCTTCCGGGGCTCCTCCCTTATGGGCCTGGCCGGTGCGGCCGGGGGTGCAGCGGGAGCGAAAGAGGTCCCGGCCAGGAGATCTTTCGCCAGGTCCTCGATCTCGCGCAGCCCGTATGCAAGTCTCTTGCGGTTCACCAGGTGCTGGGGCCCCAGGTTGTCCGAGATGATGTTGCCTCCGCCCGTCCCGCATCCTAGCGTCATGGCCGGGAAAAGGCCCGTCGTGCCGCCAACCCCGCCCAGCGAGGATGCCGTGTTGACCAGGATCCGCATTGCCGGCTTCCTCAGCGCGAACTCCATGATCACCTTTTCGTCGGTCGAGTGCATCGACATCGTGTGCCCCAGGCCACCGAGTTCCAGCAGCCTGATCGAGAGAGAACACGCTTCCCGCCAGTCGCGGGCCTCATAAAAAGCCAGCACGGGGCTCAACTTTTCGTGGGAAAGGGGATACCCCTCCCCGACCCCGTCGATAGGGCCGACCAACACCCGCGTTCCCTGCGGGACCGGGAAATCGGCCATCTTCGCCAGGTCTTCCGCCGCTCTCCCGACGGTGGCCGCGGTCATCGCGTGCTGGGGCGTCAGGAGGATCTTTTCCAGCTTCTGGCGCTCCTCGGGCTTCATGAAATAAGCGCCGTTCTTCTCCAGTTCGAGCTTCACCGCGTCTTTAATTTCCGCGTCGCAGATGACGGACTGTTCCGACGCGCAGATCGTGCTGTTGTCGAAGCTCTTGCTGGCCACCACCTTCCGGGCCGCCGCGGCGATGTCCGCCGTCTTCTCGATGTAGCACGGGCAGTTCCCCGCCCCGACCCCGAAGGCGGGCTTGCCGGAGCTGTAGGCCGCCTTGACGATGCCCGGCCCGCCCGTGGCGATGATGACCGACACGCCGTCGTTCTTCATCAGTTCGTTCGTCGCCGCTATCCCGGGATCCCCCAGGCAGCTGATGCACCCTTCGGGAGCACCGGCAGCGACAGCCGCTTTCCTGACCGTCTCGACAGCCTCCATCGTGCATTTGCGACTCCTCGGGTGGGGGCTGATCACGATCGCGTTCCGAGCCTTGATCGAGATGATGGCCTTGTACATCGCGGTCGAGGTCGGGTTGGTCGTGGGCACCACCCCGGCGACCACTCCCATGGGAGCAGCAATCTCGACAACCCCGTGCTCCCGATCTTCCGACACGACCCCGACGGTTTTGATGTCACGGATCCTTTCATGGAGAAATTTCGTAGCGAAGAGGTTCTTCAGGACCTTGTCCTCGACCCGCCCGATCTCGGTCTCCTGGACGGCGAGTTCCGCCAGCCTCTTGGCGTCCCTTGCCCCGGCCTGGGCCATCGCCGAAACGATCGCGTCGACCTGCTCCTGCGACATCTGTTCCAGGATTTCCTGGGCCTTGACCGCTTGCCTCACAAGGTTCCGGACCTCCTGCACCACCTTCAGGTCCCTGTCCAGTTCCAACGGATTCCTCACCCCTTTCCGCCCCGGGTCACTCCGGGCTTCCCTCGGGGAAAAGCTCGATCCCGCAATCTTTCGCCTCGTCCCTGGCCAGCGGGGTCACCACGCAGCCTTTACCCACCAGGATCCTCTTTTGCCCGCCCCTGGCGGCATCCCTTACCGCCGACGCCGTCAGGACCTTGCAGCCCGCAACGGGTTTTTCGGGGGTTCCGGTCCGCCTCGGGATCTCACCCTTTCCTGCCCCGGAGACGGTTTCGGCCAGCCTCGAGCTGGAACAAAACCGTACCCCGAATGCCTCGAGCTTTTTCAGCATCCCTCCGAGGAAAAGCGAATACGGGTCTTTCCTGTCTCCTGGGCAAACCCAGTCTCTGCAGGCTAGGACGGGAATGCCTTTCTTCAGGGCCCAGGCCATCGCCTCGCTCGGTAGCGAATCCCTCAACCCCCAGGCGCCCCTGGCCGCCGTGTTCTGCGAAAGCGTTGGGAAAACCACCGCCACGGACTTCTCGATCAAGGCGTGAAGCTCTCCGGGCGATGCGAGGCTATGCGCCGAATGGGAGATCCTTTCCGTGCCGATCGTCTCGCTTGCGGCCGGGGAAACCGCCGCGATCACAAAATAGGATCCTTTCAGCCCGGCGACCTGCTCCAGGGCTGGCCCGGGGTCTCCGTGGCACCCGGTGAAGACCGCCAGGACCGTCGGCTTGCCCTCCTCGGTGACAGGCCCCTTTTCCGCTTCGACCAGGGCCATGACCTTGTCGACCAGCCTTTTCACGAGTTCCTCGTCCAGGTCCTTCACCTCCCCTGTTGGAAATGGCCGCTTTTCAGGCGGCACATCATCAGGTAAAACGCGCTGCTCAGCCGGTTGAGCGCTCTCACAAGGTCCTCCCTCGTGCAGCAGCAATCCCCGTTCTCATCACGGCAAAAGGCCAGGCAGGCTGAAAGCTCCGTTTCCCGCACCTCCGCTCTGAGCCCGTTCAGGAGGGCCATCTCCATCCCCATGCCGTGCTCCGGCATGAAATGGGGGATACCCAAGGCTTTTTCAGGGTGATGCGACGCTTCCCGAAGTTCATCCGTAGACATCCCCATCAGGGTGAAGGGATCCAGGGGCACGTCCAGGACCTCGCAACGAAGGACCTGCCTTACCACGTGGAGCACCTGTCCCAGGTCCTCCACGAGTTGATACCGTCCCAATTCGGACATCCGGACCTGTGCCAGGATGATCTGCGCCTGAAGGGAATCCAGCCTGCCACGGAAGGCGATGCGGGGATCCGTTTTCGGGACGATCGTGCTCCCGCACAGGTGAGTTTCATGCTCCCGTTTTTCGCCCCTTCGCGGCTTCTCGCGTCCAGGGTTGACCAGGCTGATTTTCCGGTCCGCCAGGAATGTCCTGGCAGCAGGCGTGATCAAGGTTCCAGGAGGGAGCACCCAGGATTTCACATCGTCCCTGCCGTCCAGTTCCTGCCTGAGGTCACCCTCGGTCACCAGATTCATCTCCCGGCATCCCCCTTCTCACCGTTCCCTGCCTCGGCCCTTTTCCGGCGGAGGATTTCCACAAGCTGTTCCTTCCTCATCCTGGAGATTTCCCTTCCGCCATAGGCTCCGTCGTTGAATTCCCTCAGCATCCTGCGGAGTTCCGTCGTATGGAATGTCTCGAGGGCATCGCAATCGCCTGGTGAAGCGGCGCGTCCAGGCTCGATCCCCTGGCAGACCCCCGCTCCGTGAAGCCTTGCCGCACCCCTGAGCTTCAGCCCATTTTCCCGGAGCATTCTTTCCACATCCTCCGCTGGGCGCGGGATCACGTGCCTGCCCCTGAGGCAACCCAGCTTTTGGGCGATTTCGCAGCCTGCATCAACGGCAGAGCTCACCGCTGCCACTTCTCCGCGC
>ENA-OSEO01004614-OSEO01004614.1-sediment-metagenome-genome-assembly--contig:-NODE-4614-length-14193-cov-4.174412_pt1 | contig 14193 bp, 12 predicted proteins | sample MGYA00237883_ERZ534232 | MGnify/ENA metagenome assembly ERZ534232 | reverse complement strand
CACCCCACTATTTCAGTGATGCCTACGGAATGAAGGTGAAGTAACAGGAGAAACAGTATATGTCGATAGATCCTTCTTTGAAGTTGAAGAACGCGCTGGAGCGGCACCGCAACGTGTTGACGCGGGCCGAGCGAATCGATGTCCTCAAAGATGAGGAACGATGGAACGAGGGCGACTCGGTGACGGGTCTGCCGAAGGTGGCGCATCGCAAGAGCGCGGCCGGCAAGAAGGCCAAGGGTGGCCCGGACGAGGCTGCTGCCGCTGCTCCCGGCGCAGCTGCTCCGGCCCCGGCGGCCGGCGTCGCCCCGGCCAAGGGTGGCGCGAAGGCCGGCAAGTAAGTACGCATCCTGGCGGCCCCAGGTTGCTGCGGCCGGCCAGGTCCCTATCTGTGTCTGCGCAACAAACATGCCGAACGCTCGTTCGGCATGTTTTCGTTTGGGAGCGCAATGATGACCGCAGGGAAATTCGACATGGCGTGGTTCTTGGGCATTCTCATCACTCTCGCGGGCTCGTCCTTTGCCACAGAGCAGGAGAGAGGGCTTACGTGGCCGGATGAGGTCTGGCGGATGGCCACGCCGCAGGAGGTCGGAATGGACCCCGCGCTGCTGGCGAAGGCCCAGGACTATGCGTTGACCGCCGGCGGATCGGGCCTGGTCACACGGCATGGCAAAGCCGTGATCCGCTGGGGCGATCAGCAGCAGACCTATGACCTGAAGTCGTCCACGAAGGCCATCGGCGTCACCGCAGTCGGTCTGGCTCTGGCGGACGGCAGGTTCCAGAGCCTGCACGAGCCGGCGTCGAAGCACCATCCGGGCTTTGGTATCCCGCCCGAGACGAACGCGGGCAAGGGCTGGCTGGAGAAAATCACGCTTTGGCACCTGGCGACACAGACCGCCGGCTTCGACAAGAACGGCGGCTATACGGAACTGCTCTTCGAGCCCGGCACGAAGTGGTCCTACAGTGACGGCGGCCCGAACTGGCTGGCGGAATGTGTCACGCTGGCCTACGGCCGGGACCTGCAGGAACTGATGTTCGAGCGGGTCTTTTCGCCAATCGGGATTGGCCGGGACGACCTCCGGTGGCGGGTGAATTCGTACCGCCCCAAGGGGATCGCCGGCGTGGCCCGGCGGGAGTTCGGCGCCGGGATTCACGCCAACGTCGACGCGATGGCGCGGATCGGCTACCTGTACCTGCGCAACGGCCGGTGGCAGGACACCCAGATCATCCCCTCGTGGTTCGTCGACGCCGCCCGGACGGTGCCCTACGGCGTACGCGGCCTGCCCGTCGTGAAGCCCGAGAGCTACGGCAACGCCTCCGACCACTACGGTCTGCTCTGGTGGAACAACGCCGACGGCACGATGAAGAGCGTCCCGCGCGATGCCTACTGGTCCTGGGGGCTGTACGACAGCTTGATCGTGGTGGTCCCATCGCTGGACATTGTCGCTGCCCGGACAGGTAAGTCATGGAACCGGGTGCAGGATAGTCCTCACTATGCGCCGATCGAGCCCTTCATGGAGTCCATCGCCATGTCGGTGCAGGATCGAGGCCGATGGCCCGGCGCTTCCTATCCTGCAAGTGAGGTCATCACAGAAATCGAGTGGTCCCCGGTCGACACGGTCGTCCGTCAGGCAGAGGGTAGCGACAATTGGCCGATCACCTGGGCCGACGACGACCACCTCTACACCGCCTACGGCGACGGCTGGGGTTTCGAGGGGACCCCCAACGCGAAATCCGGCGTTGGGGACCCCGCGCCGAAGGTGGATAAGAAGCTCAGTCTCGGCTTTGCCAAGGTTCTCGGCGGGCCTGACGGGTTTCAGGGCGTGAACATCCGCAGCGAGACCGGCGAGCGGCGGGGCGACGGCCACGCCGGCCCCAAGGCCAGCGGTATGCTGTGCGTCGGCGGCGTCCTGTACATGCTCGTGCGGAATACCGACAACTCCCAGGTCGCCTGGTCCGACGATCACGCCCAGACCTGGCACTGGTGCCACTGGCGATTCGAGACCAGCTTCGGCGCTCCGACCTTCCTCAATTTCGGCAAGAACTACGCTGGCGCCAGGGACAACTACGTCTACATCTATTCGAATGACGACAACAGCGCCTACGTGCCGTCCGACCGCATGATCCTGGCCCGTGTGCCGAAGAACCGCATCCGCGAGCAGGATGCCTACGAGTTCTTCAAGGGCCTCGACGCCGATGGCGAACCTCTCTGGACCAGCGACCTCCGCGACCGGGGCGCGGTCTTCGTGAATCCGGGTCGCTGCTACCGCGGCGGTGTCAGCTACAACGCGGGTCTGAAGCGGTACCTTTGGTGCCAGATCCTGCCGGAGAGCACGGACTCACGCGGCCCGCGGTACCAGGGTGGCTTCGGCATCTACGAGGCCCCCGCGCCCTGGGGTCCCTGGCGAACGGTCTTCTACACGGAGACCTGGGACATCGGCCCCGGCGAAACGAGCAGCTTCCCCACGAAATGGATGAGCGAGGACGGCCGAACCTGCCACCTCCTCTTCTCCGGCAACGACTGCTTCTCGGTCCGCAAAGGGACACTCCGCTGACCTATGGAGCGGCTCGCTTCTGATAGACCCGGACGTAATCGACTTCGAAGCGGGCGGGGAAATCGGTGTTTGCCGGGTCGCCGCCGTTGGTGCCACCGATGGCGAGGTTGAGCAGGATGTAGTGCGGCTCGTGGAAAGGGTTCGCCTTGTCCGGCGTGCCGTTGATCGTCTTGCTCAAGTCGATGGTATTCAGGAGTTCGTTGTCGACGTAGAGCTTGATGCTCTCTTTGTCCCAATCCATCCGCCAGACGTGGAACTTGGAGGACCAGTCGGGGTCGGCGAATTCGGTGATCGGCTTCTTCAGGTCGTCCCAGACGCTGCTCCAGCGGCGCTCGCCCGCCCAGCAGGCGTTGGCCAGGAGCATGCCGCGGTAGTATTCCATGATGTCGATCTCGCCGCAACCCGGCCAGCCGCGGGCCGAGCCCAATGTCCAGAAGGCCGGCCACATACCCGGTCGCGTGTCAATCCGCCCGCGCATCTCGAACCGGCCGAAGGTCCAACTCTGCCGCCCGACGGTCTTGATGCAGGTCGAGGTGTACTCGATGAACGGCCGGCTGCGCCGCCAACTCCGGTTATTGAGATCGTAGTCGGGATTGGGCTTGCGCTCCCGCCGGGCTTCGATCGCGAGCATCCCGTCCCGGCACGTTGCGTTCTCCGGCTGATACCACTGGAGTTCCTCGTTTCGTACGAAACCCTGCTCGTAGACCCAGTTGTTGGGGTCCGGCCGACCCTCCTTGTTGAACTCATCCGCCCAAACCAGCTTGTAGCCAGGCATCTCCGTCTGGCCGACACCGGCTCCGACAAGAGCCAACCACACCACGACGACACCGCATCTTCCGGCCATGTCAATCCTCGCATTGACCAGTCACTCGATTGTCACGCCGTACATGATAGCGTATTCGCCCGCCTTTGTCAGCCTCCCAGGGGCACCTCTGGATTGAAACGCCGAGGACACCCGATACGATGGCGGCGTCGGGCGAAGAACGAAGACTGGATGACTGACGGGTGCCAACCATGACCAACAGCGACGACGCCCGCAAACAGGCGCTGCGGGCCGAATACGTCGGGCGGATCAACCGCGTGCTGGACTACATCGAGACCCATCTCGACGGGGATCTGTCCCTGGCGACGCTGGCCCATATCGCCAACTTTTCGGAGTTCCATTTTCACCGGATCTTCAAGGGCGTGATGGGCGAGACGCTCAACCAGTTCATCCAACGTCGCCGCGTGGAAAAGGCGGCGGGGTTTCTGATCGGCAATCCCGTCAAGCCCGTGACGGAGATCGCGCTGGACTGCGGATTCTCCGGCTCCGCGGCGTTCGCCCGCGCGTTCAAGGACGCCTTCGGCGTCAGCGCCAGCCAGTACCGCAAGACCGGCGGGCGCCTCCAGAGCAAGATCGGCAAAACCCATAGCAATCCCGGCGAACCGGAGGGCAAGGGATGGAAAGACTTCGGGCCGTTTTCTCATACGATAGACCTCACAAACGGCATTCAGATATGGAGGTGTGCCATGAGCAACAAGCGTGAGGTCACAATCGAAGTGAAGGAGTTGCCCGAGATGCCCATCGCGTACGTGCGGCACATCGGAGCGTACAAAGGCAATTCGGCCCTGTTCGAGAGACTGTTCGGCAAGCTGTGCGGCTGGGCCGGGCCGCGCGGGCTGATTCGCCCGCCGCAGACCCAGTTTCTCTGCGTCTACTATGACGACCCGGACGTCACGGAAGATGACAGACTCCGCGTTGACGTCGCGATGACCGTGCCGAAGGACACGCAGGTCGACGGCGAAGTGGGCAAGAACATCATTCCCGCGGGCAAGTACGCGGTCGGGCGGTTCGAACTGCTCTCGCACGAATTCGAGGAGGCCTGGGGCGGCATCATGGGCGGCTGGCTGCCCCAGAGCGGATACCAGTGCGACGACCGACCGTGCGTCGAGATCTACCGGAACGACCCGAAGCAGCATCCCGAGGGCCGGTGTATCGTGGACATCTGCGTGCCCGTCAAGCCACTGTGACGAGCGATCGGCTGCCTGAGAAGGATCGAGCCTCCGGCCTGCGGAGAGACCCGCTCTCTCCGCAGACTGGGTTCTGTCATAGCGTTCAGGACGGCTGGTTGGTTGGTTCGGCCTGCGAATCGGTCTGATTCTGTTTGGCAGGGGCTTCCTGAATTTCCGTGACGCCGCCCTGGCCCGCATCCGGCGTCGCGGTCGGGACAGCTTCCGTCGCGCCGGAGGAGACCGTCTCGGATGCGGGGGAACCATAAGGGTCGCAGTGCCCCGTGTTGTAGTCGGTCGCCGTGCTCGGTTCCTCGTAGCCGTAGTCCTCCATGCCGGTGGCGTCTTTGACCTCTGTGGCGACCTCGTTGGTGATCTTGTTAACGTCGCGCGCGACTTCGTCGGCGTTGTCCTGGAACTCCCGCATGCCTTTCTTGAACTCGTTGACGCTCTTACCCAGGTTGCGGGCGACCTCCGGCAGGCGCCGGCCGAAGACGAGCAGGCCAATGACCAACAGGACAATCCATTCGCCGGTACCCGGCATCGAGACAAACGCGATATGCTGAAACAGCCCAGTCATATAAGCGACTCCATCCAAAGCTCACTTGCGGCGGTCGCCAGGATGCGACGCCCCATTATACGCCCGGCCGGCGGTTATGTTTGGTCGAGCCCTCGGCCGCCTTTGCGGTTATTATAGCATGCCGGTCTGGCGGATGGGAAGCCGGGAACGACGTTTTTTCGCTTGTCAACGGCCGCCCGGCCGGTAGGATGGGGTTTCTGTGCACAGGGTGAATCTGTTGTCTCGGTTGGAAACGGTGAGTGCCCCATGAAGAAGCTGGTAGCGGATCGGACGAGCCTGATCGATGCAAGCGGCATACGCAAGGTCTTCGCCTTGGCGGGCGAGTTGAAGGACCCCATCAATTTCTCCATTGGCCAGCCCGATTTCGACGTGCCGGAGCCGCTCAAGCGGGAGGCGATCAAGGCCATCGAGGCCGGGCTCAACCGCTACTCTCAGACCGCCGGTGAGAAGGACCTGATGGACAAGGTCGCCGCCCAGGCGGCCGCGGAGTTCGGCTGGCAAAAGCCCTCGGTTCTCATCGCCAGCGGCGTCAGCGGCGGCTTGCTCCTGGCGTTCATGGCCTTGGTCAATCCGGGCGACGAGGTGATCATCCCCGATCCCTACTTCGTCATCTACAAACACGTGGTGAACTTGCTGGGCGGCAGGTGCGTCTTCGTCGATAGCTACCCGGACTTCCGGCTCCCGGTGAACGAGATCGCCGCTGCGATCACCGAACGGACCAAGATGGTCATTCTGAACTCCCCGTCCAATCCGACGGGGATCGTGTATTCGCCCGCGGAGATCGAGGCCCTCGCGAAGGTCGCGGCTCAGGAGGACGTGCTTGTGCTCACGGACGAGATCTACGAGCAGTTCAGCTACGACGGACCGGCGACGAGTATCGCGAAATACCACGAGAACGTGCTCGTCATGCGCGGGTTCAGCAAGAGCTACGCGATGACCGGCTGGCGCTTGGCCTACGTCGCGGCACCGGCCTCGCTCCGCCCGGTGATCGAGGAGATGACCAAGATCCAGCAATACACGTTCGTTTGTGCCCCGACGCCGTTCCAGCGGGCGGCAGTGGCCGCGCTGGACTATGACGTTCGCGACCTCGTCAAGGACTACGTCCGCAAACGCGATCTCTTGTACAACAGACTGAAAGACAGGTTCGAGTTGGCCAAGCCGCAGGGGGCTTTCTACGCCTTCGTCAAGGCCCCAAACGGCTCCGGCACCGACTTTGCCAAACGGGCGATCCAGAACAACGTGCTCGTGATCCCGGGCAACGTCTTCAGCGAGAAGGACACGCATTTCCGGATCAGTTTCGCCACCACGGACGAGAAGATCCAGCAGGGCGTCGAAATCCTTCGCAAGTTGGCGTAGCTCCGCTCGAAACTCGGAAGGGGGCTCGGAGGGGAGATTTCTCGAATGCGCTCCGGACCCGGTTGTCAAGGAGGCGGCCGGGCGGTAGAATTGGGGGCATGAGAAGAGCATTTCATATCATTCCGATCTTGATTCTGGGTGTGATGGCGTCAGTCTCGGCTCTCGGGGCCGAGCCGAACCGCGCGGGCGCGTCCACCGGCGCCGTCCGCGAGGCCAAGGCGGCCATCATTCCCTGCGAGGGCATGATCGATCAGGCCCTGTTCTATTCCATCAAGCGTCGCACGGCCATCGCGCTGAACGAAGGGGCGGACTACCTGATCTATCAGATCAGCACCTACGGCGGCTTGGTCGACGCCGCCGATGACATCGCCAAGTACCTGATTCAGGATGCTTCCGCAGGTGGTCATACCGTCGCGTACGTTGCCACGGAAGCCATCTCCGCTGGGGCGCTCATCAGTGTCTCCTGCAAGGACATCCTCATGCGCGAGAATACCACTATCGGTGATGCGGCCCCGATCACGATGGGAGGCAAGCTCGAAGGAGTCGAGCGGGAAAAGGTCGAGAGTTTCATGCGGGCGGCGTTCCAGCGGGCCGCCGAGGCCAACGGCTATCCGGAATTGCTGCTGCGGGCCATGGTGACGATGCAAATCGAGGTCCATCGCGTCCGGAACCTCCAGACGGGAGAGTACGAGTTCTTCGAGGGCGACGACCTGCCGAAGGACCCGAACCGCTACGACATCGACAATGCTGAAGAGATCGTCGGCGGTGATGAGTTGCTGACGCTCACCGCCCCGCGCGCCGAGGAATACGGCATCGCCCGAGCGGTCGTGGCCGATGTCAACGAGGCACTGGCCTTCCTGGAGAACCGCGACAGCGTTCAGTTCACCGGGCCGCCCCTGGTGCTCGAACCAAGCTGGTCGGAGCATATGGTCAGTTGGCTCAATTCCCCCGCGGTGATGGGGATTCTGGTCATGCTGGCGCTGCTCGGGGTGTATATCGAGTTCAGCACGCCGGGCTTCGGCCTGCCGGGTATCGTGGCCGCGGTCTGTTTCGCCCTGATGCTGGGCGGCAAGTACCTGGTCGGCATGGCCAACTGGGTCGAGGTGCTGATCCTGTTCTTGGGAATGGTCCTGTTGTTGATCGAGTTGTTCGTCCTGCCGGGTTTCGGCGTGGCCGGGATCCTCGGAATCGTGCTGATCCTCGCGGGTCTGTTCGGCATGCTCATCCGCAACGCGCCGGACGAGTTGCCCTGGCCCGAGACCACCGCGGATTGGAGCACGCTCTCGTCGGGAGTGCTCTCGCTGGCCCTGGGATTCGGAGGTTTTCTCCTGCTGGCATGGATCGTGTCTCGCTACTTGCCCAAGTGGGGGTTCGCCCGTGGTCTGATCCTGGTTCCGGCGACGACCGTCAGGGGGGCCGGTTCGCAAATCAGCATGACCGCCCCGCCGGAGAGCGCCGGTCAAGGGGTGCAAGTCGGCAGCGTCGGCGAAACAGTCACTCGCCTGCGCCCGGCGGGCAAAGCACGCTTTGACGACGCCATCGTGGATGTTGTCGCTACCGGCGAATTCCTCGACAAGGGCACGAAAGTGGAGATCATTGCGATCAATGGAAGCCGGGTCGTCGTCAGAAAGACCGAAGAGCGCGGCAAGGCATAGGATGCGTTTGGAAGGAAAATGCCGGTGGATTGGTGGCTGCTATTTGCGATCTTCCTGTACGTGGTGTGTGCCGGCCTGATCGTGGCGGAAGTACTCATTCCCAGCGCGGGCTTGTTGACTCTCTGTTCGCTGGCTTGTCTCGTCGGTGGCATCTGGATCTTCTTTCATCACAGTGCCACCGCCGGGTGGATTGGGGTCGTTGTCGCGGTGGTCATGGTGCCGTCGCTCCTGGCGATGGCGTACAAGATCCTGCCTCGGACGCGCTTCGGCAAGCGGGTGATCCTCGCCCCGCCGGTCCGCCAGCGCGGCGATGCGATCGCCGATACGCCCGAGTTGGCAACGATGGTGGGCAAGGTTGGCTGGGTGCTGACGACCATGCGCCCGGTCGGCATGTGCGATTTCGACGGACGCAGGGTTGAATGTGTCGCCGAACGCGGGTATCTACAGAAGGATCAGAAGGTCAAGGTGATTCGCGTCGAGGGAACCCAGGTGACCGTGCGGGTCCTGGATGAGGCTTAGAGAAAGGAAGACAAATGGCGCAGACTACGGATGTACTGATGCAGATTGCCGACCCGATAACCACCGGAATCCTCATCGTGGTCGGTATCGTCGTACTCGTCGCGGGCCTGATCATGCTGAAATTCGCGCGGCTGTGGCTCCAGGCGTATTTCTCGCGTGCCGACGTGCGGCTCTCCGAGTTGATCGGGATGTGGCTGCGCCGGGTCGATTCCCGCACGATTGTCCTGAGCAAGATCACCGCCGTGCAGGCGGGATTGGAACTGACCACAAAGGATCTGGAAAGCCACTATCTGGCCGGGGGGCGGGTCCCCAACGTCGTGCGGGCTCTGATTGCCGCCGACCGCGCCAACATCGATCTGTCCTTCAAGACCGCCACCGCCATCGATCTGGCCGGCCGCGATATCCTCGACGCCATCCAGACCAGCGTGAACCCGAAGGTGATCGATTGTCCGGACCCCAAGAAGGGCAAAGAGACCATCGACGCCGTGGCCCAGGACGGTATCCAACTCCGCGCCAAAGCCCGCGTAACGGTCCGGACGAATATCCAAAGGCTCGTCGGCGGCGCCACAGAGGAGACGATCATCGCCCGTGTCGGCGAAGGCATCGTAACGACTATCGGCAGCTCGATCACATACAAGAATGTGCTGGAGAACCCGGACCGGATCTCCAAGGCGGTCCTGGACAAAGGTCTCGACGCTGGCTCGGCGTTCGAGATCCTGTCGATCGATATCGCCGATGTGGATGTCGGCGAGAACGTCGGCGCCCAGCTCCAGGCCGCCCAGGCGGAAGCCGACATGCGCCGGGCCAAGGCCGAGGCCGAGAAACGCCGGGCGATGGCCGTCGCGCGCGAGCAGGAGATGCGTGCCCTGGTCGTCGAGAACGAGTCCAAGGTCCCGCTGGCGATCTCCGAGGCCTTCCGAGCGGGCAATCTCGGCATCATGGACTATTACCGGCTCAAGAACATCGGTGCCGACACGCAGATGCGCGAGTCGATCGCCAAGCCGAAGAAGCCTGACCAGCCGTAGTGCGGATATGATGGAGACAGACAGTTGCTGATGGAACTGGCGGCACAACTTGACCTCCTGGCCCAACGGCGCCATTTCGAGGACTGGGGCGACTTCCTGGTCATCGCCATCATGGCGGTTCTCTGGCTGGCGGGTGCTCTGGCCAAGGCAATTGGCGGTCGGAAGGCCCCACCGCCGCAGCGCAAGCAGGAAGCCTCTGCCCGGCAACAGCGCCGCAAACAGGAGAGTTGGCACGAGCGACTGGTCCGCAAGGCCGAGGAGATGCAGCGAGCCGCCGAGGCCAAAGGCAAACAGATAGAGCAGCAGGCCCGTAGCCGGACCCAGGGCACACGGCCCCCCGGCCAACCGCCAGGCCCTCCGGCCGGCAAGGTGACCGTTCGGCCCGGTCCGAAGGGCGAGTCCGTGATCGTCTACGAGCGTCCTGCCTCCCAAGCTGCTACGGAACGCACGCACCAGGCCATCCGCCAGCGGGCGACGAGAAAAGCCATCCTGTCCGCTGGCCGGCGGGCCGCGCGACCGTCCGCGCTGGAGCCGCCGACTCCCACAGTTCGTCCGGGATTCGAGCCCATTGTCGAGGGTATGACGAGCATCATGCGTGAACCGCCCAAACCCCTCAAGCCCGCAGACGTGTCGCTCGACACGGCCCGCCAATCCACCGGCTACCAGGCAGGTTCAGTCATCGACTATAGCGATCCGGACGCACTCCGCAAGGCCATCCTGCACTACGAGATCCTCGGCAAACCCGTGGCCCTTCGCGGTCCTTCCGAGGAAGCCACTTCGCTGTGACGGCTTGCACGGACGGGCCCTGCGGACGATAGCCCACCTGCACGAGACCAGCGTGGTTCGGATCTCCTACGGCGCCCTGAACATCGCCGGTATGATCGTGCGGGTCGTGACAATCGTAGCAGGCGTTTCGAGGCCTTCTGCAAAGTCGTGAAGTGCGGCACGCAACCCAGCCCCAGGACCCCGCGCAAATCCGCGCAATCCTTCAGGAAGGCGACCAAGCCACGACAGTCGGTCTTCAGGACCTCCTTGAACACCAGGCAGGCAAACAACTGTGGCGGAGTGAACTTCTGAGGACTGAATCGATGGGAGTAGTCCGGCAGTACCCGCCCGACCCACAAGGCTGCTCGCACGATGGCTTTGGGAGACTTGCACGTTTGGCTCATGGACAGGTCTGTACGCAAGCCAGCGCGAGATCGACAGCAGCTTCGTCCGCCAGACCATGAACGAAGCGAAGGGGGTCCGCCTGCCATGAAGAGAGCGACCACCCAAAGGCTGGAGTCGGCAAGAGACAGCATGTCTCTTCTAATTCCTAAATCCGGATGTGACCCCAATCTTGCCCCGGATGTGACCCCAATCTTGCCCAATCTTGCCCCAACGGCTTCCAACCGTCCCGTTGAAGCAAGGCAGCCGCGGCGAGGAGTGAACACGAACCTTTCAAATCCTCAGACAGTAGCCTATACGCCGATCCGAAGGCGTCGACATTTATCGGTTTTAGGTTCGATCCATGCTCGTATGCCACTATTTGCCATATGTGTAATGAGGATCATCTCTCGGTACCGACTTGGATTTGAGAAGTATCTCAACTTATCGTAGTTGAGTCGGAGTTCATCTTGTTTGACTTCAAGAATGCTATAAGGAGGCGACGGTGTTGTCAGCATCTCATCCTTGGCGAAGAATATTCCTGGATAGATGGAGTACGCGACGAGACTGTTCGCCCATTTGCAGAATGACAGCCAGTGAATCCATTCGCCGATCTTCTCTCCATTTGCGAGAATGAACCCTACGGGGTTCGGGTTCAGGTTCGACAAGTACAGGATCCTTGCCGGCCCTCCTGGCTCCTTTTCTAGCGATCTGAACGAAGGGTCAAGGAAGTTGGACTGGTCGAGACGCTCCTGATAGCTCTTGCCAAGGTAAGTGACGAATGTCTTTGCCATCTGGGCGCGGGGTTTGGAGAACTTGACCTTACGCCAGTGGGTAAAAGCAATTCTGTCGCCTCTCAACTTCAGATGCATTGCCGGATGACAGGCAACACAGTCGCTGCATGCGACAAAGAACTCCTGGGTGATATAGTTGAGGACAAGCGAGAACAGGATTCTGCCTCGTTTGGCTACCGTGATCGCACAGCAGGCACCGGAGAGTTGCGACGGAGCCCCTGTAAACGTCTCCCAATCAGCAATGAGATTCCTGGTTTCGAGGAGAGACCCAAAAGACACTCGAGATCGGCCAGATGCTCGTTGTTCCATGTAGTCCCGCAGAAACTTCGAGCGATCCGTAGGATCTACGAAGAGAACCACTTCGGCGTCCGATATCTCTTCATAGTTGAATTCTCCCCGCTCCTCTGTGATCAGGACGATGTGTTCGTCATATTGTTCAATCAACCTGCTATGGATGACCTTCTCGGTCAACACGTCAAAGAACAGCGAGTCCTTCTTATCACTCAGAGCTTTCGCCGTCAGAGCCTCAACCGTATTGTCCTTCAGTTCAGCCAAAACGTTCTGAAGTGCCCGGATGCACTCAGCAAGGAGGTGTTCTTCTACGATCTGCATAGCGTGCTTCCCTTGAATCGGCCGACAGTCATTTGGCAGGGCAGCGACATAATCCCAGAATCTCATACACTGCGCCGCCGTGAGCTTGTTTGGCTTACTCTTCCGGAAACATCCAGTCCAGTTCCCGTCTTCTCGTCTGGCTGTAGCGATTCAGCAGAAACCGCACTGATCGCACGAACATGGGCCAACGCAGCCACAGGTCAAAATATCGGACACAGTCATCGACCAATCTTTTCACTGCAGCCGCCAGACATGTCGGAGTGTCCGCCTTGGGATTCATGTCCCTTGTCTCGTCATACTTCGGTGGCATGGCTTCGACCGCGGCGCGCAGACCTTCTCGAAAAGGTTCTCGCAAATAAGTCTTGAACTCCTCATAGCGCCTGTGACTCTTACCGTGAACGAAGAGACCCAGAAATGTGCCCTTGTACTTGGCGTCTCCCCATAGTGTGGTGAGAACTCTGAGACGCTGACATGCCGTCTCCCAGAGTTCCTGCTTGAATGCCTGCCCTTGTCGCGGGTCTCGCCATCCTTCAGGAAGAGCGTTCAGGAAGCCCAAGGCATAGACTCCTGGGACCTTGCGTCGCAAGCGTTCGTACTGTGCGTCTCTGAATTCCCCCGTACCCAGTTTGAGGTGACGGTCCTTTCGCAGCCAAGCGTCTGCGACACATCCCAGGACAAGACGTAACATATAGACTTGGATGTGCCACCGAACATCATCATAACCAAGCTTCACGCGAGGAGACTGTCTCGGATTCGCTGAGTCTATCTCATGACGAAGTTGATTAACAGATGTATTAGCCATACGCGCAGGATAGTGGATTCGTTGGCGGACACCGAAATGCCCGAGTTCGTCGTGTAGCGCATACTTAAGGTGATCATCGATCCACAGCACATTGAGATGCATATTGGAGAATGGAGGCAGGTCAAGAATTGCACTGTCGCTAAGACAGAGGCCCGCACCGCTAATCACTTGGCGGAAGGGATTTGCCCCCACCCGGTGGAGTTGCCGAAGGTATGTTGCGGCGATCCGGAACGATACGCGGGCCTGCGCATCAGGTGCGACCTTGGCATTCCTCGGCAAGGATGCAAGCTGTACAACGCGCGTGGCAAAACCGTTGATGATCCCCGAATCGTTTACTCTGTCGCCTTTGGGGAGAGGTGATCGTCCGTCCTCCCTGAGATCCTTCGGTTGGGCATATCCTCCCGAATAGACGAAATAGCTTACCGCCGGGTCTCGCGACAACCTTGCGTAGTGCTCGCACAACCGTAGAATATTCGTTTGAGTCTCTTCTGCAAAAGCCTTGGGATTGGGTGTTCGGGCTTGCTGACCGTAGAAGATCACGTCGTCATCAAAGCGAAAGATGGGGACCTGACGTCCAATGTTGCCGATGCGGATTGCCGCTTCGATCACCTTAGGCGCGTCGTATCGCAGGGTGTCCCTTTCACCGGCGAGAAGTTGGAAGAGTTCGTTGTGCTTCCCTGAAAATGGCTTGGCGAGGAGGCTAATCAAGTCAAGGAGCGTTGCGGCCGTGATGATGCGGACACGCCTCGGTGGCGAAATCCTCGCCTTAATACGACGTTCGATGCTCTCTTGCGCCGACGCAAGATCGGTAGCGAGAAGTGCGGCGGTATATTCTCCCTTTTCTCCCCAGCGAATCAGGCCAGTCCAGCCGGGATCGAGAAAGATGAAAGCGAACCCCTGCCAGCTGCGGCCGCCTTCTGCTTGGCGAGGAACAAGCACTTCTCGCAGGTACCTTATGTCTTTTGTCAGACGAGCGACCACCTTCTCGGTCCGGATGCGTAAATGGCGGCCCCGCCATTCCCACTCCTTGCCTTCTTTGAGGCCATAGTGGATACAAAGGCAGTACAAGCGAGGGACATCCTCGGGCGGGGTGACCTTCCTGGAATGTCCGGCATCCTGGGTATATCCGCCGTGCCTCGTGATATGCCTCTTTGTCCCCATCA
>ENA-OSEO01004613-OSEO01004613.1-sediment-metagenome-genome-assembly--contig:-NODE-4613-length-14195-cov-5.115526_pt1 | contig 14195 bp, 9 predicted proteins | sample MGYA00237883_ERZ534232 | MGnify/ENA metagenome assembly ERZ534232 | reverse complement strand
CCATGGTGAAGCGCTCCCGCTCCCAGTCGCAGGAGGCGCCCAGGCGCTTGAGCTGGTTGATGATCAGGCCGCCGTACTTGGCCCGCCACTCCCAGACCCGCTGGATGAACTTCTCCCGGCCGATCTGGTCGCGGTCCGTGCCCTCGGCGGCCAGCTGCCGCTCGACCACGTTCTGGGTGGCGATGCCGGCGTGATCGGTGCCGGGCTGCCAGAGGGTGTTGAAGCCGTCCATGCGCTTGTAGCGGATCAGGATGTCCTGGACGGTGTTGTTCAGGGCGTGGCCCATGTGCAGGGCGCCGGTGACGTTGGGCGGCGGGATGACGATGGTGTAGGGCGGCCGGTCAGACTCGGGATCGGCCCTGAAGTAGCCGTTCTTCTCCCACTCGGCGTAGATGCGTCGCTCAACTTCCTGGGGCTCGTAGGCTTTGGGTAACTCCACGGTCATCCTTTCCGCTCCGACAAATATACGCGCCGCTCAACTTTGCGGGGCCGGCGGGTTGGGGGCGACCCGGTGATCCATCCCCGTCCGCTCCGACAAAAAGGAGAGGGACGAGCCCCTCTCCGTTCTTCAGACCTGGCCCGAGGGGCTAATCCAGAGATTCCTCCAGGTCCCGGCGCAAGGCCTCGATCTGCTTGGTCAGGACCTCCTCGGCCACCCGGGGCAGGACCTCCTCGGCCACCTGGGGAATGATCTCCCGGGCCACTTTCTCAAAGACCTCTCGGGCCACCCGGGTGACCGCCTGGCTGACCAGCTCCGGATCCAGGGCCGCCTCGATAAGCGCCGGCCCCGGCTCGGCCTCGGGCGCGGCGGGCTCGAAGGCCGGCGGCTCCGCCTCAGCCGGTTCAGGGGCCGCCTCGGGGGCGCCGGTCTGATCGGTCGCCTCGGCCAGGAGGGCGTCGAGATCGTCCTGGCCCAGCTGGTCCCCGGCCACCAGATCAGCGGCCTCGGCCGCCGGCTCCGCCTCGTCCACCGGGATCTGGTCGCCGACGTCGGCCAGGAGGTCCTCGGCCGCCTCTTCCGCGGCCGGCTCGGCCTCGGCCTGGGGGGCCTCGCTGCCGGCCTCGGCCAGGAGGGCGTCCAGGTCGCCTTGATCTACCTGACCCTCTTCGGCCGGCTTGGCCTCGGGCTGGGCGGTTTCGGCGCCGGCCTCGGCCAGAAGGGCGTCCAGGTCGCCTTGATCTACCTGACCCTCTTCGGCCGGCTTGGCCTCGGGCTGGGGGGCCTCGGCGCCGGCCTCGGCCAGAAGGGCGTCCAGGTCGCCTTGATCTATCTGACCCTCTTCGGCCGGCTCGGCCTCGGGCTGGGCGGTTTCGGCGCCGGCCTCGGCCAGAAGGTCCTCCAGGTCGCCTTGATCTATCTGACCCTCTTCGGCCGGCTCGGCTTCGGGCTGGGGGGCCTCGGCGCCGGCCTCGGCCAGAAGGTCCTCCAGGTCGCCTTGATCTATCTGACCCTCTTCAGCCGGCTCGGCTTCGGGCTTGGGGGCCTCGGCGCCAGCCTCGGCCAGAAGGTCTTCCAGGTCGCCCAGATCCTCGGCCGCCTCGGCCTGGTCGGCGTCCTTGTCCGGGGCTTCCTGGGCCTTGTCGGCCACTTCTCCGGCCACCTCGGCCAGGAGGGCGTCCAGGTCGCCCTCTTCCACCTCGGTGTCGGCCTGATCCTTGTCGGCCACTTCCTTGAGCAGGGAGGTCAGATCGTCCTGCTCCTCCTCGCTCACCGGCGCCTCGGGGGCGGCCTCCTCGGCCAGCAGATCAGCGCTCACGGTCTGCTCGTCCTGGCTGAAGATGCGCTCGATCTGGGCTTCCACCTGACCTTCGCTCTCCGACTGGTCGAGCTGTTCGAGGGGGATGCCCTCCTCGACCACTTCGGTGAGCTGAATAATCGGCTGCGAATCGTGGTTGTCGGCCACGTTCCTCATCTCCGCCAAGCGCCGATTGAGCTAAACGAATGAAGAGTATCACGGTCCAGATAAGGGGTCAAGGTCCTTGAGGCCGGCCTCGGCGTCGCGATGGCGACCCCTTTCGGGAAAAGGCCGGGACGTCCCCTTCCCGAGGGACGGAGAAACCCCGGGTCGGATGAGAGGGGTCGGGGCACGCCTTGAGGACGGTGCTTGAGGGTGCGATCGGCTCAAAGAGGGTGAGGCGAAAAACACTTGCTTACACGGTCCAAGGGCTGGCTATAATTTACCTGGGTTTGACTTGGCTGATTATGGTTTGGCGACAATGGAGCAGTCAATGATCGAGGCCAGGTCACGTAAACCTGGTCATGGCCCCGCGGATGATCAGGTCGCTTAGAACCCGCGTCGCGGCCGGGCTGGCGGCCTGTCTGTTGGCCCTGGCCCTGGCGACTGGCGGCTCCTGGGCCCGGAACCAGGCCCGTGATCGGGCCGAGGATGAAAGGATGGAGACTTCTCAGATAGTCCTTACCGTGCTTTACAACAACGTCGCCCACGACCCGGGCCTGGAGGAGTCCTGGGGGATGTCCTGTCTGATCGAGGGCCTGAAAAAAACCATCCTCTTCGACACCGGGGGCGAGGGCCGGATTCTGATCTCCAACATGGCCAGGCTGGGCAAGAGGCCGGACCAGGTCGAGGCCGTCGTCCTCTCCCACGCCCACGGCGACCACACCGGCGGCTTGGGAGCTATACTCCAGCGATGCGGCAAGGTCGAGATCTACGTCCCGAAGTCGTTTCCCGATGACTTCAAGCGGCGAGTCCAGGAGACCGGAGCCAAAGTGGTTTCTCTTGACCGGCCCGCCCGGATCGCCGGGGGGGTTTATTCAACCGGGGAGATGGGTCTGGGCATCAAGGAGCAGGCTCTGATTCTTCAAGTCCAGGAAGGCCTGGTCGTTCTGACCGGCTGCGCCCATCCGGGCGTGGTCAATGTGGTCAGAAGAGCCAGGGAGGTCTGCCCGGGCCAGGTTCACCTGGTCGGCGGCGGGTTCCATTTGAGCGGCGCCAGCGCCAGAGAGGTGGAAGGGATCATCGGCCAGCTCAAGGCCCTGGGGGTCAGAAAGGTTGGGCCCTCGCACTGCACCGGCCGCAGGGCCATAGAGATGTTCCGCCAGGCCTGGCGAGAGGATTTCGTGCCCTTCGGCTGCGGAGCGATCGTGAGACTCGATCCGCCGGCCGGCCGGGCCCCGGAGGGCGGCGGGCTGGACTGAAGCGGCTGGAAGCCATCCGGCCGGGATCGCCGGGAGTCCAGGGCGAACCTCTTGGGGCTGCCTGGCCGTTAAAACCAAACGCGGGCGGCGGCGACGGCCTTCAACAGTGGGGGGCGGCGCCAGCCGCCTGACTGGACCGAAAGAGGCGTCCGGCTTGAGCCAGGCCCTCCGGCCCGGCCATGAGAACCAGGCAGTCTCCCTCGCCGAGAACCGTCTCCGCGGCCGGGTTGCCGATGGTCTTGCCGCCGCGGCGGATGGCCAGGGCGGTGATCCCGTGACTGCGCCTGAGGGCCAGCTCGCCGATGCTCCGGCCCACGGCCGGCGCGCCCGGCTCCAGGCGGACCGTGGCGATGCGGGCTTCGCCCAGGTAGGGGCGCAGGTCCTCGCCGGGCTCCTGGGGCGGGCTCGTTCGGCGCAGGAGGCCGTAGCCCTCGGAGCGGATCTGGGCCACCAGGCGATCTATCTCCTGGGCGGGCAGCCCGTAGCAGTTGAGGACCCGAGCGAACATCTCCACCGCGGTCTCGAATTCCTCGGGGATCACCTCGTCCGCTCCCAGGCGGGCCAGCGCCTCCATCTCGGACAGATAGCGGGTCCGGGCGATGACGTGCAGCCCCGGGTTCAGGGCCTTGGCCGTGGCCACGATGCGGCGGACGGCCACCGGGTCGGCCACGCTGACCACCAGGACTCTGGCCCTGGCCAGCCCCACGCCCTCCAGGACCTCCCGGTGGACCGCGTCGCCGTAAAAGATCGGCTCGCCGCGGGCCCGCTCGGCCCTGACCGTGGCCGGATTCATCTCCAGCACCCGGAAGGGGATGCCCGCCGCCCGGGCGGCCCGGGCCACGTTGCGGCCGTTGAGGCCGTAGCCGACCACGATGACGTGGTCGCGGGGTCCATCCACCGGGTCAGCCTGGACCGGCGGCCCGTACCAGCTTCGGCCGGCCAGCCAGGCCGGGCCGGGCCGGGCGGCCGCCCGCCCGCCCAGGCTGACCAGGAGAGGGGTGAGGGCCATGGCCACCACGGTGACGTCGAGCATGAGCTGGTAGGCGGTCTGCTCCAGCAGACCAGCGGCCAGGCCGGCGCGGGCCAGAATGAAGGAGAACTCCCCGATCTGGCTGAGCATGAGCCCCACGGCCAGGGCGACCCGCAGGGAGAGCCCCTGAGCCAGCGAGGCCAGGGCGGCGGTCAGGCTCTTGACCAGGATCGCGACCACCACCCCGGCGGCCACCCAGCCCGGGTGGCCGACCAGGAAAGACAGGTCCATGAGCATGCCGATGGAGACGAAAAAGAGGCTGGTGAAGAGGTCGCGCATGGGGATGATGTTGGCGATGGTCTGGTGGCTGTATGGGCTCTCGGCCACGATCAGCCCGGCCAGGAAGGCCCCCAGGGCCAGGGACAGGCCGGCCCAGGAGGTCAGCCAGGCCACGCCCAGGAGCACGGCCACCACGGCGATGATGAACAATTCCCGGCTGCGGGTGGCGGTGACCGCATTCAGCAGCCAGGGCACGGCCCAGCGGGCCGCGCCCAGCAGGGCCGCGACCACGGTCAGGCCCTTGAGGAGAAGGTCCAGCTTGGGCCCCCCGGTCGCGCCGCCGGCCAGAAAAGGGGTGATCAGGAGCATGACCACCACAACCACGTCCTGGAAGATCAGGATGGCCAGGCCGGTGCGGCCCTGGGGGGAGTCCACCTGGGCCCGCTCCTGAAGGAGCTTGAGGACGATGGCCGTGGAGGAGAGCGAGGCCAGGAAGCCCAGGAAGAGCGATTGGCTCCGGCCCAGACCCAGCAGATAGCCCGCCCCGAAGCCGGCGGCCACGGTCAGGAGCACCTGCAGGGAGCCGCCCAGGAGGAGCGGAACCTTGATCTGGGCCAGCTGCCTGAAAGAGAACTCCAGGCCGATGGTGAACAGGAGCAGGACCACCCCGATCTCGGCCAGGGTCTCGACCTCGTGGAGAGAGCCGATCAGCCCCAGGCCGTGGGGCCCGGCCACCACCCCGGTCAGGAGGAAGCCGACCACGGTCGGCAGCCTGAGCCGGTGGAAGAGGTAGACCACGGCCACGGAAAGGCCGTAGATGATTAGAATGTCCTTGAGCAGGGCCGTCTCCATGGCTCTTCACTCCGTCCCGGCGCGCCGGCCCCCCCTGTCCGGGGGGCGACGCCGGCCGGCGGTTGCGCTGGCGGGAGTCTCAGGGCGACGCGGTGCCTTGAGCATAGCCGGCCCAGGCGGCTGGGTCAAAGGATTCCGGACCCCGGGCCGTCCTAAAAATGCTCTTGACAGGAAGGCTTTCCGGCCCCACCCTGAAAGGCGAGTTGGAGGAGGTTTCTCTCTTCTGGGACCACTGATTCAGCTTCGGCCCACCAGCCGGGGGCCAGCCGGGCCTGACCGGTTGCCTCCCGGCCGGGATCGCGGACCTCACCGGGAGGGCGGCCGATGAAGCGAATCATCAGACCGGCGATTTATGTCGCGGCGGGCCTCCTTCTGGCCTTTCCCCTGTTCAGCATGACCTACTACACCATGGTCCGGACCTCCACGCCCGGCTTCTGCTCCTCCTGCCATGAGATCGAGTTCGCCTACAACACCTGGAAGACCTCGAGCCACGTCAACAACGGCCAGGGCCTGGTGGCCGACTGCATGGACTGCCACCTGCCCGCGCCCCAGGACACCTTCGACTTCTTCTTCGCCAAGACGGTCCACGGCGCCAAGGACGTCCTGGTCCACCTGCTCGGGGAGGAGTACGACCACTCCAAGAACCGGCGGAAGGCCTGGGCGACCATCAAGAACGACCAGTGCCAGAAGTGCCACCGCAACCTGCTCTACCTGCCCCAGAGGCGCGGGGCCATGCTGGCCCACCGGGACCTGCTTTACGCCCGGCCGGGCTACGAGAAGAGGTGCCTGGACTGCCACCGGAACCTGGTTCACAACCCCAGGGAGCTTTACGCCTACAAGCAGCTCCAGCCCCCTTACCGGGGGCTGGGGCTCTGAGGATCTGGCTGGAGGGGAGGTGGTTATGAAACGCCGGCGACTGGTTGTCGAGTCATTGATCCTGGCCGGGCTGCTGGCCTGGCCGGGCGGCCCGGCCTGGGGCCAGACCCCGGTCAATCAGCCCCAGCCCAAGGCCTTCCGGCTGGAGCGGAGCATGCCGCCCGAGGCCGTGGCCTGCATCGAATGCCACAAGAAGGAGAACCCGGGGCTCTTCGCCGACTGGGCCAGGTCCCGCCACGCCAGCGCCAACATCACCTGCTACGACTGCCACAAGGCCGACGACAGCGACGCCGACGTCTCCCAGGCCCACTTCAAGCAGTACGAGCGGTCGGACAGCAAGTACGGGGTCAAGGAGTACCGGGTGGCGGTGGCGGCGGCGGTGACGCCCAAGGACTGCTCGCGCTGCCATCCGGACGAGGCCAGGCAGTACTCGGTGAGCAAGCACGCCAACACATTGGAGATCATCTGGAAGATAGACCCCTGGCTGAACGACGGGATGAACAGCGAGCTGGAGCGGGCCTCGGGCTGCTATCACTGCCACGGCACGATCCTCAAGGTCAAGGAGGGGAGGCTGGACGGGGCGACCTGGCCCAACGTGGGTGTGGGCCGGCTGAACCTGGACGGGAGCAAGGGCTCGTGCACCTCGTGTCACACCCGGCACGCCTTCAGCCTGGCCGAGGCGCGCAAGGCCGAGGCCTGCGGGCAGTGCCACCTGGGCCCGGATCATCCCCAGATCGAGATCTACAAGGAGTCCAAGCACGGGGCCATCTACGACGCCTTTGGCCACGACTGGAAGTGGGACTCGGCGCCGGGGACCTGGACGGCCGGGGTGGACTATCGGACGCCCACCTGCGCCGGCTGCCACATGTCGGGTTCGGGGACGACGCTGACCAGCCACGACGTGACCGAGCGGCTTTCCTGGGAGCTTCAGGCGCCGCTGACGGTCAGGCCTTCGGAGTTCGGGGCCTTCCCGGCCAGGACGGAGTGGAAGGCGGAGCGGGAGAAGATGAAGGCGGTCTGCCTGCAGTGCCACGGCCCGGCCTGGGTGGAGGACCACTTCGCCAAGCTGGACGGGGTGGTGGGGGAGTACAACGAGGTCTACTTCAAGCCGGCCAAGAAGGTTCTGGACGAGCTCTACGCCAAGGGACTTTTGGACAAGAGCAAGTTCTTCGACGAGGCCTTGGAGGTGGAGTACTACGAGCTGTGGCACCACGAGGGCCGTCGGGCGCGGATGGGCGCGGCGATGATGGCCCCGGACTACGCCTGGTGGCACGGGTTCTACGAGTGCAAGAAGCGCTACAACCTGTTCATGAGGGAGGGCCGGGAGCTCTTGGAGAAGAACCGGAAGGCCTACCGGGCCCCCGACTTCCCCGGCGCCACCGGCTCGAACAAAAAACCGGCCGAGATTTTCGGCTCGAAATAACCCGGCGTTGAAGCCCTCCCCGGACCGTGCTATCCAGAACCGGGGAGGGCTCTTGACTGGAGTGCTCCAGCGGTCGGGCCGGCTCGGGCCCTGGTTGTGTTTGGCTCTTTGCCTGGGGGTCTGGCTCCTGCCGGGGCTGGCCCCTCCGGCCCTGGCCACGCCCGATTTCAGCTGCCGGACCGGCCTCTCCTGCACCTACTGCCACGAGAACCCCGAAGGCGGCTCGACCCTGACCCGGGAGGGGGACGCCTTCAGGGCGGCCGGCTACGTCCTCGACCCCCGGGCCGCGCCTGGGCTCTGGCCCCGCCTTCTCCGCCTGATCGTCGGCTTCCTGCACATCCTTTCGGCCACCCTCTGGCTGGGGACCATCTTCTACGTCCATCTCTTTGTCGGTCCCCGCTCCCTGACCAGCGGCCTGCCCAGGGGCGAGAGGAGGCTGGGCCGGGTGAGCATCGTCCTGGTCGCCCTGACCGGAATCGGCCTGACCGTCCTGCGGATCCACCGGGTCGAGGAGCTTTGGACGACCACCTTCGGCCTGGTCTGGCTGGTCAAGGTCGGCCTCTTCCTGCTCATGGTCGCCATCGCCGCCGCGGCCACGACCAGGATTCACCGGCTCCTCAAGGGCGGGGTCGAGGCGGCCCGGCCCGACGGCCTGGAGGGCCGGCCGGCCCACGTCATCGTCGAGGGCCAGGCCTACGACGTCACGGCCAGCCGGATGTGGAAGGACGGGGTCCACATGGGCCGCCACCGGGCCGGCGACGATCTGACCGCGGCCCTGGCCGGCGCGCCTCACGGCCCGGAGGTCCTGGAACGGGTGACCCTGCTGGGACCGGCGGCTCAGGCCGAGCCCGGGCCGGATCGCTCCCAGGTGATGCGCCTCTTCGTTTTCTTGGCCTACTCGGCCCTGGTCCTGGGCGGGCTGATCCTCCTCTGCGTGGCCTACTGGAAGTGGGGCCCGCCCCTGGCCCTGGCCGAGTCCTGGGCCGTGGAGAAATCGGTCGCCTGCCTGGAGTGCCACCGCCGGGAGACGCCCGGGATCTACCGCGACTGGACGGCCAGCTTCCACGCCCGGGCCAGGGTGAGCTGCCTCCACTGCCACCAGGCCGACGACAGCGACGCCGACGTCTCGGCGGCCCATTTCAAGCAGTACGAGCGGTCTGACGCTAAGTATGGGGTGAAGGAGTATCGGGTGGCGGTGGCGGCGGCGGTGACGCCCAAGGACTGCTCGCGCTGCCATCCGGACGAGGCCAGGCAGTACTCGGTGAGCAAGCACGCCAACACATTGGAGATCATCTGGAAGATAGACCCCTGGCTGAACGACGGGATGAACAGCGAGCTGGAGCGGGCCTCGGGCTGCTATCACTGCCACGGCACGATCCTCAAGGTCAAGGAGGGGAGGCTGGACGGGGCGACCTGGCCCAACGTGGGTGTGGGCCGGCTGAACCTGGACGGGAGCAAGGGCTCGTGCACCTCGTGTCACACCCGGCACGCCTTCAGCCTGGCCGAGGCGCGCAAGGCCGAGGCCTGCGGGCAGTGCCACCTGGGCCCGGATCATCCCCAGATCGAGATCTACAAGGAGTCCAAGCACGGGGCCATCTACGACGCCTTTGGCCACGACTGGAAGTGGGACTCGGCGCCGGGGACCTGGACGGCCGGGGTGGACTATCGGACGCCCACCTGCGCCGGCTGCCACATGTCGGGTTCGGGGACGACGCTGACCAGCCACGACGTGACCGAGCGGCTTTCCTGGGAGCTTCAGGCGCCGCTGACGGTCAGGCCTTCGGAGTTCGGGGCCTTCCCGGCCAGGACGGAGTGGAAGGCGGAGCGGGAGAAGATGAAGGCGGTCTGCCTGCAGTGCCACGGCCCGGCCTGGGTGGAGGACCACTTCGCCAAGCTGGACGGGGTGGTGGGGGAGTACAACGAGGTCTACTTCAAGCCGGCCAAGAAGGTTCTGGACGAGCTCTACGCCAAGGGACTTTTGGACAAGAGCAAGTTCTTCGACGAGGCCTTGGAGGTGGAGTACTACGAGCTGTGGCACCACGAGGGCCGTCGGGCGCGGATGGGCGCGGCGATGATGGCCCCGGACTACGCCTGGTGGCACGGGTTCTACGAGTGCAAGAAGCGCTACAACCTGTTCATGAGGGAGGGCCGGGAGCTCTTGGAGAAGAACCGGAAGGCCTACCGGGCCCCCGACTTCCCCGGCGCCACCGGCTCGAACAAAAAACCGGCCGAGATTTTCGGCCGGCGGTAGTGATTTGCGAGTGGGCTGGCCGGCTCAGGCGCCCAGGAAGCGGAGGGCCGGCTGGGCCGACAGGGAGACGAGGTAGACGGCCGCGGCCGCGGCCAGGTGCAGCCCCAGAAGCTGCGGCTTGAGACCCAGGCGCTTGGATCTGGCCCGCTCCAGGGCCCGCTCGATGGACTGGCGGGTCGTCCTGTCCAGGCCCTTCTCGAGGCAGGTCTGGCTGAGGGCGCGGCCCAGGTCCTCGAAGAACCTGGCGTCGATGTCCACCTGGGCTTCGGTCAGCTCGCCGGCGTGGCGCTGAATGGCCGCCTCGATTATCCGCTGTTGGGCCAACAGGTTCATCATTGCCGTCCTCTCCTCGGGAATTCTGTCGGCTTGATTCGCAGGAAGCGTGCCAGGCGGGCCGGCCCGGCTTAACTGGCTGTCCGGGCGACCAAACAGGGCCGGGCGGCCGCCCCGGAGAAAAATCGGCCCGGCCGGGTTGTCAGGAGTTTGACGTCCGGCGGGCCGGGAGGGCAATAAGATTGACGCTCAGACGCTCTCTCCCCCGCCCCGGTACATGGACTCGATCAGGTCGGCGAAGGCTCGGTTGACGAACTTGCGCTTGACCTTCATGGTCGGCGTGACCTCCCCGTCCTCCTCCAGCAGCTTCTTGGGCAGGATGGAGAACTTCTTGATCTGCTCCACCCGGGCCAGGCCGCGGTTGACCTGGTTGATCTCGCCGGCGATGAGCTTCTTGACCTCCGGGGTCTGGGTCAGGGACTGGTAGGTCGTGTGCTGGACCTTGTTGTCCTGGGCGAACTTGACCACGTTGTCCTCGTCGATGATTATCAGGGCGGTCAAGTACTTGCGGCCGTCGCCGATGACCACGGCGTCGGTGACGTAGGGGCTGAACTTGAGCTGGTTCTCGATGTTCTGGGGGGCGATGTTCTTGCCGCCCGAGGTGATGATCAGGTCCTTCTTGCGGTCGGTGATCTTGAGGAAGCCCCGCTCGTCCAGCTCGCCCACGTCGCCCGAGTGGAGCCAGCCGTCCTCCAGGGTCTCGGCCGTGGCCTCCGGGCTCTTGAAGTAGCCCTTGAAGACGTTGGGGCCCTTGACCAGGATCTCCCCGTCCTGGGCGATCCTGACCTCGACCTCTGGGATGGGCGGGCCGGTGTTGGCCGGGTCGATCAGATCCCCCCGGTGGCAGGTGGTCGGCCCCGAGCCCTCGGTCTGGCCGTAGAGCTGGCGCAGGGGCAGGCCGATGGCGTGGAAGAAGCGGAGCACGTCCGGCGAGATGGGCGCCGCCCCGGAGACGGGCAGGCGGAGCCGCTCGAAGCCGAGCCTTTTCTTGAGCTTGGCGAAGACGGCCAGGTGGGCCAGGCCGAAGAGGAGCTTGAGGCCGGCCGAGACGGGCCGGTTCAGGTCCAGCCTGGCCTGGGCGTAGCGCCGGCCGATCTTGAGGGCGGCCCCGAAGGCCAGCCTTTTTAACAGGGTGGCGTCCTGCATGCGGATGAAGATGGCCGAGTGGTACTTCTCCCAGATCCTGGGCACCGAGAACATGAAGGTCGTCGAGACCTCGGTCATGTTCTGGGTCACGGTGTCGGTGTTCTCGACGAAGTTGACCCGGTAGCCGGCGCTGACGGCGATGTAGACCGAGAGCATCCGCTCGGCGATGTGGCTCAGGGGCAGGAAGGAGATGACCTCCTCCCGGGCGTCGATCTGGAACATCTCCACCAGGCAGGCGGAGGTCCAGACGATGTTGTTGTGGCTGAGCATGGCCCCCTTGGGCGGGCCGGTGGTCCCGGAGGTGTAGATGAGCAGGGCCGTGCCCTCGGGATCGAGGGCCTCCAGCCTGGCCTTTAAGCGGCCCGGGTCGTCCCGCTCCCAGGCCCGGCCCAGGTCCAGGAACTGGTCCCAGGAGATGACCATCGGGTCGGAGAAGTGGCGCAGCCCCTCCAGGTCCACGACCACGATCTTTTTGAGATGGGGCAGGTCGGAGCGGACCTCCAGGGCCTTGTCCAGCTGCTCCTCGTTCTCGACGATGAAGATGCGGCTCTCCGAGTGCTCCAGGATGTAGCGGCATTCCTCGGCCGAGTTGGTGGTGTAGATCCCGACCGTGATCCCGCCCGCGGCCTGGGTGCCCAGGTCGGTGTAGAGCCACTCGGGGATGTTCTCGCCGATGACGGCCACGGCCTGGCCCGGCTCGAGCCCCAGGGCCAGCAGGGCCGCGGCCACGCTCCTGACCTGGCGGCCGTACTCGGCCCAGGTGATGTTCTGCCAGAGGCCGAACTTCTTGACCCGCAGGGCGATCCTCTCGGGCTGGTCCAGGGCCCTGGCCAACAGAAGGTGGGGGATGGTGTCCCGGCGCTGGCTCATCCGGCTTCGACCTCAAGGAGTTCCGGCCGCTCTGGAGTCACGGTCTGGCCCGGCAGGAAAACGAACTCAGGACCCGCTCAAAGATCGGCCTGAACCTGGCCCAGGCCGGGGCCGGATAGGCCAGGGCCAGAACAAATCCGAGGCCGTCCTTTTTAAAAGCGACTATCTCCAGCAGAATCCGCTCGTTCTCCCGGCTCAACCCGGCCGCACTGAGGGCCTCCTGGCCGCAGAGCTTGAGCTGGCCGAAGTTGGGCTGGTTGAGCTTCAGGCTCAATGATTCTTTCAGCTTGGCCTGCCAGGCCGGCCAGTCCAGCCCCTGGGGCAGAGGCCTAGCCGAGACGGTCAGCCAGGCGCCTTCAACGGCCAGGTCGGCCCGGACCTGGCTCTCCTGGGCCGTGCCCACCGTGGACAGGGTCCAGCCCGGGGGCGGGACAAAGGAGAACAGGCCGGCCGGGTCAAAGACGCGCTCGCCGGCCAGAGCCCCGGCCGGCCCGGGCAGTAATAGGACCAGCAGGCTCAGGCAGAGGGCCACTGAAAGCGGGGCTTTGACCACTGGATAATGAAATCAGAAGCCGGCCGGAGTGTCAATTGAAACGAGGGCCGAGGCCGGGGGGCGTCGCCTCCCGGCCGGGCCCGGGAATTGAAAGAGCCCGGCCAGCCGGTATATTGAGCCCCAAAGGAGGATCTCGCATGGAGGCGATGGAGGCGATTCTGACCCGGCGGAGCATCCGCCGCTACCTCAAGGACCCGGTTCCCAAAGAGCTGCTCGCCGAGCTTCTGGAAGCGGCCATGAGCGCCCCTTCGGCCAGCAACGAGCAGCCCTGGCAGTTCGTGGTCCTCACCGAGCCGGAAGTCCTCGGCAGTGTCCCGAAATACCACCCCTATTCCAGCATGGTCCCCCAGGCCCAGGCGGCCGTCCTGGTCTGCGGCGACCTGGGCCTGGCCCGGGGTATGGACTGGTGGGTCCAGGGCTGCGCCGCGGCGACCCAGAACCTGCTCCTGGCCGCCCGGGCCAAGGGCCTGGGCGCGGTCTGGCTGGGGGTCTATCCGGACCGGGGCCGGGTGTCCGGGATGAGGGAGCTCCTGGGCCTGCCCGAGAGCATAGCCCCCTTTGCCCTGGTGCCCCTTGGCTGGCCGGCCGAGCCCAGCCGCAAGGCGGACCGGTATCGGGAGGAGAGGGTCCGCTATAACCGCTGGTGAAGGCCCCGGGGCCGGACCTTATTTGGCTCCCGGGAGGCGATTTACGGCCGCCGCGCTGGACGGGCTGGGGCCGGACGGGGCTAAACCACCCCACCGATCGCCCCTTAGCTGATAGAAAAATCTTTTATTTTTCTCCTTGACAGCCCAGACCGGATGGCATATAAACTCACCTTGCCGCCCGGGGAAGCCTCGGGCGGTTGGTGTGAGGAAGAAACTTCACGCCTGGCTCTCTCAAGCCCCTCAGGGCGGTGAATAAGTCGTGTCGGAGCGGTGAAAAGCCCTTGACATGGAATTGCCCTTGGGGTAGATTCAAACTGGTGGGGAAGCGCCCCACGACTTCGGTCTTTGAAAACTAAATAGCGGACGCAAATGTCATAGTCGGGCCCTTTGGTCCTTGGGACCTAAAGGAAGTAAGAGTCTTGCGACTCTCAGGATTTCAAACTGGAGAGTTTGATCCTGGCTCAGAACTAACGCTGGCGGCGTGCCTAACACATGCAAGTCGAGCGAGAACACCGGGCTTCGGCCTGGGTAGTAAAGCGGCGCACGGGTGAGTAACGCGTGAGTAACCTATCCCCAAGTCTGGGATAACATCGCGAAAGCGGTGCTAATACCGGATGAGACCACGAGCTTCTTGGAGCATGAGGTCAAAGATAGCCTCTTCATGAAAGCTGTCGCTTGGGGGCGGGCTCGCGTCCCATTAGCTAGTTGGTAGGGTAACGGCCTACCAAGGCTCCGATGGGTAGCTGGTCTGAGAGGACGACCAGCCACACTGGAACTGGAACACGGTCCAGACTCCTACGGGAGGCAGCAGTGAGGAATTTTGCGCAATGGGGGAAAC
>ENA-OSEO01004611-OSEO01004611.1-sediment-metagenome-genome-assembly--contig:-NODE-4611-length-14197-cov-9.279320_pt1 | contig 14197 bp, 14 predicted proteins | sample MGYA00237883_ERZ534232 | MGnify/ENA metagenome assembly ERZ534232 | reverse complement strand
GATGATTTCGTCGATAGAAAGCACGGGAAAAAAACCGTGGAGTACATTGTTCCCCAGCTTGAACCGATATTGAAAGAAACATATGGCGTTATCGTCTATCAGGAACAGGTCATGAAGATAGCCGGTGATCTGGCCGATTATTCCATGGCCGAGGCCGACGATCTCAGGAAGGCCATGGGAAAGAAAATCCCGAAGATCATGGCCATGCACCGGGAACGCTTCATGCAGGGGGCTGCGGCGAATGGTATTCCGTCCGACAAAGCCGGAAGCATTTTTTATCTGATGGAAAAATTCGGGGGATACGGGTTCAACAAATCTCACAGCGCGGCATATGCCTTGATTGCGTATCAGACCGCTTTTCTGAAAGCGCATTTTCCTGTGGAATTCATGGCCTCTTTACTGACCAGTGAAATGCATTCAATTGACGGCGTCGTGAAATATATCGGCGAATGCCGAAGCCACGGCATTAAGATTTTGCCCCCGGACATCAATGAAAGTGAAAAAGCGTTTACCGTAGCCGGTTCGAATATACGATTCGGCCTGGTTGCAGTTAAGAATGTCGGTGAAAGTGCCATTGAATCTATTATTGAAGCGCGAAAGAAAGGGAAGTTCGCTTCACTGTTTGAATTCTGTGAACGCGTGGACCTTAAAAGAGTTAACAAACGTGTGGTTGAAAGCCTTATTAAATGCGGTGCGTTTGATTCCACAGGATACTATCGTTCACGAATGATGGCATCTATAGAGGATTGTATGGATTACGGCCAAAGGGTTCAGAAGGAAAAGGCGGATCCTCAAATGGGACTGTTCAAACTCACCAAAGATCAGAAAGCCGTTAACTTGCCGATCATGCCTGAAATGGATGAATGGGATGAAAAGCAGTTTTTAACCTTTGAAAAGGAAGCCCTCGGATTCTATATCACCGGGCATCCTTTAAACGAATATGAAGATTTGCTGGAAAAGTTCACCAACACGGACTCGGCGACGCTCAAAGAACAGAATGACGGTGAGTCCGTTCGGATCGGTGGTATGATCAGAAACACCAAGATCATAAAAACCAAAAAGGGCGACCTGATGGCGTTTGTGACTCTCGAGGACCTTCATGGTGATGTTGAAATTATCGTGTTTTCAGCCCTATATACAAAAGTTAACGATCTTTTAACGGACGATAACGCCGTTTTGGTTCAAGGATCCATTCAAAAGGAAGAAAACTCGTTAAAAATATTGGCAGATACCGTCATACCAATGGATAAAGCCGAGGAGGCATGGACCACGAGTATCCGTTTTAATCTTGATATCACCCGTACTGACAAAGCGTTGCTTGAAAAGCTGGTTGCCGTACTCAAAAAACATCCGGGTTCTTGTCAGGCGTATATACACTTTTTGAATCCGGAAAAAACAGAGACGATTATCGTCCTGTCCGACAGGATGAGATTAAAGGCGGGTCCGCCATTGATTCGCGAGGTGAACCGGCTCGTCGGATACCCTGCGGCCCGGACGGTTTGTCAACCAGCTGAGCCTGCTTCAACATTCAATGGTCATAATGAAAAGAGAAGATGGAAAAGATGAGAATACTCGAACAGCTTCCAGTAAAAATTTTAGCACACCTGGAGCTTCCTAAAAACAGATCTGTTTCAAAGACCTAAACAGTTACGAAATTTTTAAAACACGAAAAAGAATCATTGGCCGTTGTCGGGCTTGCATTCACGCGTTTCCCACCAATCGTTGCCATAATTGATAAAGAGCTGCTCGCCGGAAGCGACATCTTTAATGGTATAGAAAATGATCAGGTCCCGCTCTATGTCGTGCCAGTATTCGATATTGTGCTCGTCAGAGTGATTGAAAATACTTCCCCATCCCAATGGGAATGAGTAAAATTCGGACGCTTCTATCGAATCTTCATCTTCCGAGTCCATACTATAGACATAATCATCCAAAATACCCGAGCAGTCTTCCTTTCTGATCCGCAGGTAATGACACTCTTCAATTGTCGTATCTGCGGGTATATTTTCAGTTGCGAAAACGCCGTGGCCGAATTTACAAGGGGCGACCACCGTATCAGGGTGTCTGAATAGTGGTTGAGATGATAATTTCGTCATTTTTCCTTTCCGGTTTGAATTTTCTGGCACCATAAAACTTGACGGAATGCAGGAATAATCATTCAGTTTTTCATTATCTATGAATCGCTCGATGTTATCTATATCTCATCTTAGATTGTTAATCCAGGAAAACATGTTATGATCATGTGATATATCCAAATGTTTTAATTGTTATTGATGGAAAAATCGTATAAATAGATATTTTTTTAAGAAACCATCAATATCGACGCAAAGCAAGAGATGCAATAAAGAAATATGAGTTCATACCAAAAGGAGCAGGTTGAAACACTGGACATGGTATATCGCTACCTGAGGACGATTCCCAAACTGGAAAGACAACGGCTGTTATACCAAATTTCCGACTATCTGTTGTTTCGGGACGAAGTGGACGAATTTCTTCGTGATCACTTTGAAAACATATGTACCCAAAAATGCTATCAAAGTAAGGTCAGTGCCTGCTGTTCCCGTGAAGGCATCATTACGTTTTTCGGCGATATGGTGGTTAACGTATTGGTATCGAATGAATCGGAGATCATGTCTATGGCAAAGGTGCTTAAAAAACCAAATGACGGATTTAAATGCATTTACCTCAGCCGTCAAGGGTGTATGTGGCGAATTAAGCCGATTATTTGTGAAATGTTTCTTTGCGACCCGGCAAAAAAAGAAGTATTCAAAGAAAAGCCCTTGGCAGGTCAATTATGGCAGGAATTGAAACAGCGGGAGAAACATTATCGGTGGCCTGACCGGCCGGTTCTTTTTGATGATCTTGAACAATTTTTTATAGCGGCGGGATATTCTTCCCCGCTCATGTATCTGCATAACAGCCCGGGGCTTTTACGGGTTAAAGAACAAGCCAGAAAAAGTAAACAGGAAAAAATCAGGAAGAGCGATCAGGTTTAAGCAAAATTTTAAAAATCATTTTTTTTAAAAAAAGTGTTGCATTTTATAAAAATATGTGTTCAATAAAATAAACATGTCGGTTTAACGTCTTTAGACCAGGTAACGAAATGACCATGAATGCATTTGATTCCTTTTTACAACGGGTCTTTGAGGCCACCGGGATCGCTTCGCAAACCGAACTGGCTTCTGCTTTGAAGATTAACCGGTCGGCAATTACACAAGCCAGGAAAAAAGACGCTATTCCGTCCAAATGGATATTACAGTTGTATCGAGCCTTTGGCTTGAACCCTGACTGGCTTGAAACAGGGTCCGGTCCGACATTTCTCAAACAGACGACGCCTGATGATTCCATATTTAAAAATGTACCAAAGGTCAAAGCCAGACTGAATGCGGGGGGTGGTTCTTTCGAAGTCGGATCTGAAATCAAGGGATATTACGGCTTCAGAAAGGATTGGTTGGCCACCAAGGGAAATATGAACAAGATGGTTCTAATGGACATTTTTGGTAACAGTATGGAGCCTGAATTAAAAGATGGGGATACCGTACTTATCGATGAGTCTCAAAAGGACATTTTGGCAGGTGCCGTATACGCTGTTGGTATTGATGATACAATAATGGTCAAAAGGCTGGAAAAACACCCCAATAAACTTGTTTTACACAGTGACAACAAAGAATATTCGCCGATTTATCTTCAAGGCAGTGAAATCAACAGTGTTCGTATTATTGGAAAGGTTATCTGGATTTGTAGGGAATTCAGGTAATTTTTTTTGTTGTTAATGTTCATAAAAATAAACTAAAGATTATTTAAATAAACTTATTGAGGTATTAAACACAACAACGATGAAATTAGGAGAACAGCAATGACCTTACACAAAATTTATTCGGATTATCATGAGAGCTATGAATATCACGGAAACACAGCAATTGAAGTCACCCGAAAAAAGGACGGAATTACGATTAAACGGGATTGGATATTTTTTGATTCTGTTCAGGAAGCTCAAGAATTTTTAAATGACAATTATTAGGCAGGATAATTAAGCGGGATACTTAAGCGGGCAGGGGGGACAATATACAAGTGGAGCGATTAAGGAGAATACCATGTTCGATAGAATTATTGACGGCATATTGGATTTTCTTTTTATGGCGATGATTTTAATACTGTCAATTTTGGGAACGTTGATTATCGGCCTGTAATCCCTGGGCGATATTTTCAATAATGCTTGATCGGGTTCATCAGAGCACGGGTTTGTCATTTACATAGAAAGACCCTTTAGGATAAAATTAATGACTGAAGCCAAAAGAGAAATATGGATATAATGTGCTAAGTATTTATCAGGGTTGATTCACAAGCGTTTTTATTATGTCTAACGCTTTTCCATCCGGGATAAGGCCCATGTTCAATATCAGATGAAAATAATTCGGGTCATCATATCCTTCTCCGCAAATCAGGCGACGAAACCAGATTGAATTCGTATCCCTTCTTGCCAAAATGCTTTCAACCCGATCCGCAGGTATTTTATGGTTCTTCACAGCGTATGCTTTTCGCCAAGCCACCGGTGCAATAAGTCGGATGTGATAACAATTTTTCATGTCTTTTAAGAAAAAATATGCGACCCGCCCAATAATTACCACATTGTCCTCTTTGGCCGTTTCCAGGATAAGGTTTTTCAAACTGTTCTGGTATTCCTGTTCCTCGACCACCCGTTTGTCGTGTCCGACGATTCGTTTAATATAGTCCTTGCTGAATAATCTTGCAAAAGTGTTGGATATCCGGAATTCTCTGCTTTTCTCAAAGGATTCCAGGTTCCTTTCCGAAACATTCAAGTCTTCGGCTATTTTTTGAAAAAGGGACTTGTCGACATACTCATAGTTAATTTCTTTGGCAAGCCTGCGCCCAAATTTTCTTCCACCTGATGCAAATTCCCTACTGATTGTAATAACAGCCATGTGTTGTCTCCTTGATCATTAAACGATGGTATGTTGAACAAAGAATCATCAATTTTTCGTTATTTTCTTCCTGGAAAAGCAATTTCTCGTTTAATTCGTTTAAAAAGGTTAATTTGTCATGATTATTCATATTATTTCATTTGATGCCCAAAAAACAAGAGATTTTGTTTTCGGTTGTAAATAGACGGAAACGTTTTCTGATTCAATCGTTGTTTGCCAACCGGATTTCCACTTTTTCTTTAAGATATTTTTTTACAGCAGCTATGGACACTTCTTTTTTGTGGAATATGCCTGCCGCCAATGCGGATTCCGCCTGTGTTTTCGTAAATACATCATAAAAATGTTCAACACATCCGGCACCGCTGGATGCGATAACCGGGATGGTTACGGCATTTTTGACCGCATTGATGAGCTCGATATCATAACCTGAATGGGTGCCGTCTCTATCGATACAATTTAACAATATTTCCCCGGCCCCCAGCTTTTCACACACATGTGCGAGGGTCACGGCATCCAGATCTCTACCTTCTCTGCCGCCTTTGATGGTACACTGGTACCAGCAATACGTTTCCCCGTTGGGACCCTTGATTTGCGTTTTAATCACCTGATGATGGACCTCATCCGGAGACGATACATAGACTCTTTTGGGGTCTATGGATACAACAACCGCCTGTGCTCCGTAAACTTCGGATATTTGTTCAATGGAACTTTTACCGGTCATTTTGCCCGTTTTTACAAAATCTTCAGCAATCAATACGGCATCACTTCCGATGGAAATTTTATCCGCACCCGACCGGAAATACGCAGCAGCGACTTCAAGGGCGGTATATGTCTTCCCATCCTTATCAATGTAATCTCGAATGCCGCCGCCGATGGTTAATGGAACAAAAACACGCTCGGACGTTTGTTTCAATACATCTAACATTGGGATATCTTCCAGCGGAAAATCTCGAAACCCTGTTATATTCAGGAACGTAATCTCATCGGCACCTTCTTTGTAGTATCTTCCGGCAAGTTCAACCGGTTTGCCGAGGTTCCGGACATTGCCGTTTTCTCTGACATCGTATTGATCACCCTTAGTAACCACCAATTCCCCCTGGTCGTTTGATCGGACATCCAGACAGGCAATAATCCTTTTTGCCAGCCGGGTTTCCTGGGAATGATGAACCAATGCCGTTTCCTTACGGATGGGTTGGATAAAATTTTTGAGTAATTTTATACCGGTAGCCCCGCTTTTTTCCGGATGGTATTGAGTTGCCGTAATATGGTTTTTTTGAATGGCGCTGACAAACTCCAAACCGTAGTTGGTGGTGGTAAGAATAACGGAATCGTCCTCTGGTTCAACATAGAATGAATGTACAAAGTAAAATTTTTCATCTCCGCGCAATCCGTTAAATATCCGGGATGGTTTTTTGATGTTGATGCCGTTCCATCCAATATGCGGAACCGAAAGATCGATGTCGAATTTTTTGACACGCCCTGGAAAGAAGGCCAATCCGCCCGTATCCGGGGCTTCTTCACTTTTTTCAAACAGGGCATGCATGCCCAGACAAATGCCGAAGAATGGTCTGCCGGAGTTCAGGTAGTCCTTTAACGGATCCACATAATTTTTTTGATACAAAATCCGCATCATACTGCCGAAGTTGCCGACACCTGGGAAAACCAGCTTTTCAGCGGACAAAATATCCGCAATATCAGAAACAACTTTAACCCTTCCACCAAGACTTTGAATCGCATTAATAACGCTTCTGACATTGCCTGCGCCGTAATCTAATAAGGTAATCATGGATGGTTCCTGTTTCTCCTTGGATCAATCGAAGGATCATTTGGTTTCTACTTAAAGTAAGTATGCCCAATGATCAAGCAACATTTTCAAAGCATCATGTGTATTATTTTATCACTACTTGCCGAACGAATAAAATCTGAAAAAATTAAAGGCAAATTATTTTAATAGATTACAGGGTTGCAATGCATAGGTCATTGACATTTTTTCATAAATGATAACTTTATACTACAAGGTGGCATTTTTTGTTTCACTGATTTTTAGCGCTTTTGGGGTATCAAATAGTGTTCCTAAAATCATTTTTTCTAAAGAGGCGAGATTCGCTTTTTTATTGTCGAATTTGAGGTCCGGCTTAATGATAATTCCGGCTCAATTTTCAAAAGCATGTCTTGCAGCGTCATAGAGCTTTAAAATGTTTTCAAAAATGAAATATTCAGCGCAAGAAAGAGTTGAGCTGAGCGAAGAGATATTAAAGAAAATTCTTAGAAAAATTTCCAGCGGAAGGATATCCGAGTTGGCGAACGATATCGGTCTGCCGTACGATTTGGTATATAATCTGGTTCACGGAAGAATCAACTCCATTTCGACAAAAAATTATGGTTTAATTTTTGGCGAAGAACCGCCGTACAAGGCTGTAAAAAGGGTTGACAGCGCATATTTTAGAGAGATGGTCCAGTTGTGGATATACTTGAATACGGATGCATCAGAGGCGGAACTTTACAGAGAATTTTACCGAGATAAAAATTTTAAAAAGGTAGATTACAGAATTTTTAGTGAGGTTACTCAGACTGTTGAAAAAAAACTTGAACAATACATGGAGCAGAAATTCATCGATGAGGGATTCAGTCGGTTAGATATAAGGGAAATGATAAAAGAATTTTTCTTGATTCAGAAGGAAGAAAGGGTCCCTTATGAGGATATAAAGCCGATTTTGAATTTTTTGGAAGATACCTTGGGAATTAATCCGACGCGCATATTAAATCAATGGTTTGTGCGCTATGAAGACGGCGAATTAAAAACCGTAACAAAAAAAGTATATAATGATGCACTGGAACTCAAAAAACGGACGGAGAGTGCTCTGCGTTCAGGTTCAAGATATGAAGTTGAAAAGATTCGAGAAGAAATCTATGGCAAGAAAGAGGGGTTTACGCTTTTTTCAGAGATTGAAGAAGAATTAGAATTTTTAATAAAATTTGGCGAAATAAATCCCAGACGTTATTTGGGAAGAAGTATCAGTCATTATAAAAAATCAAGACTAAAGAGAATCGCCTCATGGAGGGCATCTGAAATTAAAGATGCATGTAGCGAGGTTATCAATAAAAATAAAGACCTTAACCTGAAACAGCTTCCAAAGATTCATCGGAGAATAAGGCTGAAAAAACTGCTGTCTGTTCTAAAGTTAAATTTAATTTGGAGGGTGATTAAAGATGATGATGACATTGAAAACCATATATTAAAACCCACATATTATGGCAAAAAAGAATACGATTCAAAAGTATATGGCGTAATAAGCCTGAACAAGGCAGCTTATTTTTTAGGGATGAGTAAAACCGCTTTCGATTTATTGGTTGCAGAGCATCTTGATATAGTTAGAAAAATTGGTTCGTATAACAAAGAATGGTATCTGCCGCATCTTTATTTAAGAAAAATCAGAGAAAAAGACGGATTTGATTTAATAAAAGCAAAATATGAAGCATTGGCAAAGGATTACAAGAAATCCCACCGTCCGGCTGAAAAAACAAGACGCGGCATTCATGTTTCAAATGAAAAATCCCATCGACACATGGCATAAGCCAGATTACGCAAGGCCCCATGTGATGGAAGACGGGTTGCTGGCATTCATCATGCGGGATCGAACCACCCATGCCAACATTCAGGCCAATCCTCACGCCGCGTATTTGTTCAAAGAAGAAGATTCCGGGTATCTGCGTTGTCTTGAGCATAGAGACCTGCGTGAGATCGTTCATGTCCAGAAAGGAGGCGGGTTATTCCAGATGGATCGTTTTAAGGTATTCCTTTACCCTGCCGATGGTTGAGATAAACATTTTTGAACCGGTCATGAAGGTGAAGACGTCGTCGACATTCCCGCAGGTCCTGGCAAATTCCGGGCCGATGACGATCGCAGGCTCAGGTGCATCCGGTTTTTGGGCCATGGCTTCCACATACATATCAAGACGGTCTCTTAGTACTTGAAAATAATCGATATCATGACCGATCATGAGCGCTGTCGTTGTAGACAGTTGCTGAGAAAATTCATAAACCGCCATCCAGAAAAGCTCTAAAAGTCGATCCTTATGAGGGCTGTTTTCCAGATAATATGATATGCTCCACCCCACACTGATAATCTTCAACAACTGAAGTTCGTATTCAACCCTGTCGCGCTTGATGTCCGCCTCTTTTGGAAGGTGTTCCATCAGCCATTTTATGTCTTCCCGGTCAATGGCGAAATTGAACAGATTGTCTCGAGCGGTTTCGATTTCTGATTTCTTCTCTTCTGAATTCTCCATGATTCATCCAATCCGGCGATGGCATTTCCTTTCTCTGAACGTGTTTTGCATGGTAAATGGTCGCCATCTACTCGATAGAGATGATGATTTTCCTGTCCTTTTTGTGCTCATCGATTTCGGCCAGGATTCCCAATGGTTCTTCGGTTTTTGAAATGTCAATGATTTGATCAAAGTCGATACCCAAATCGTCAAGGACTTTTATGGCCTTGCGCGGCACCAGTCTTGATGCCACTTTAATGACTGCGAGCGGAACCGTCATGGTTGTGTCCGGTTTCATATCACCGTTTTTAAAAATCCTGATTTTTAGCTTTAACATGGATGCATTCCTTATTCACAAGTTTGATCCGCCTCTCCGCCAGCGGCATCTTCGACCGTCGCGATCTTTCAGCCCTCCAGATGATACAATAATAGGCAGTTTGAATCCAATTTCAAGATACCTTATGGAGTGGCGAACATTTTGGCCCAAATTACGGTGTATTTTATGTCGTAAATCAAGGTTTGACAAGAAAAAGCTGTGTTAATGCCTAAGTTTGGAATTCGTTAATACCAAATTTCAATGATTCAACGGAGCTGTATCGCAGGCAGGTTTTAAAGCTGTTGTGTGTATATGAAAAGAAGGGCGTTGGATACAAATTCGCGGATTGGGTTCATGGCTTCGGTGTGTTGCCCAAGGATGAGCATTCGGATTATGAAAAAAAGTAAAACTTTCTTCCAGTTAGATCCAGGTCGTGAAGTCTGTGATGGTTACAAGGTTGCAATAGAGATCCCGCCGGCGGTATTAACATCAATACGCATAATACGACCGGTCGGATTTGTCAAAACAACTTGGCCCGGACCGGCGGTGGACATCCCTCTGTTGTTGAATCCGCAGGTATTGGCCGCAGTAATATTTACGTCATTTTCCAATGCAGCGTTGCTTTTTATTATGGTTTCGCCTGTGTCATATGATCCATTTGGCACCGAGTCGTCAAAAAATACAGTATAAGTCCCGGTTCCGGTATTAAATTCAATCCATACATCCTTGTTATCCTTTACCGCCCGAAATTTCGCCAGATTCATGTCATCGTATACCTGTCTCACCGATGTTTGAAGTCTATGCCTGGGCAACCAGGAAAAATAGCTGGGTACTGAAATGGCCGTCATTATACCGAGAATGCTAAGTGTAACAGTAACTTCAGTTAACGTGAACCCTTTTTTATTTATTCGTTTTTTCCAGAAACGAAACGATTTTTTCTTATTCATTCGTATCTCCCAAATACAAAGTGATCTGCGTTTTTCCGCCGTCAATGGGCGTAGTTGCATCAATCATTAAACCTTCCTTACCTTTAAAAAGAGCCAAAAATGCGGCGTCTTTGGGGGCATCCACATGAGATGGTTCAGATCCTCGTTCAATCCGAACCGACCATCCGCTATTGGTCATATAATTTTTATAATATTCCAAGACCCTTATCCCAGGGTCTCCGGTTTCAAGTTGGGCATAACAACCACCCTTTAGCTTCATTATGTTCACTATTTTGGAATGTGGATAGCGGGATACCTTTCCATTAAAGTTGAATGGCATTCTATCCGTACATCCTGCCACAAAGCATAATGCCGTCGTCAATACGACGGATAGCACAAAAGTTTTGGATGTCATGAATAAACCTGTGGATGAAATAATGGAATATTTTCAAACGAAGGTATGCAAAAATCATGCAAAAAATGTTTATGGAGTAAAAATATAAGAATATAGATGAGTTAGCTTAACAAATATATCTCAGGTCACCGGATTCCGACAATATTTGACAATTTCTTTGCTGTTTTTCGGCAGTTTTTGCCTGCCATATTAATCCACAAACAAAGGTACAACATTAAATCGGGCAACATCGATCAGTCCCTTGTCCGTAATTTTTAACTCCGGAATGACAGGAAGGGCTAAAAAGGATAGGGTCATAAACGGATAGTTTAAAGTTGAACCGAACTCCCGGGCAGCAATTAATAAGCTGTTCAGTTGATCATTCACCGTTTTTGCAGGTTCCGGTGACATAAGGCCTGCAATTGGAAGCCTCAAAGCGGCGTACACCCGGCTGTCACATACGGCTGCCAGCCCTCCTTCCATAGCGACCACCGTCTGAGCGGCGGATTTCATATCCGCATCATTGGTTCCCACAACGATGATATTGTGGGAATCATGGGCCACACTCGATGCAAGGGCGCCTTTTTTTAACCCGAATCCATGAACAAAGCCTTTTCCCATATTGCTCGATCCGGTATGCCGTTCAATCACTGCGATTTTCAAAATGTCACGCGAAACATCGGAGATGGCCAGCCCATCTGATATGGACGCCTCCAAAATGCTCTGCCGGGTTATGCTCTGGTTGGGTACGATATCGATGACCCGGATGCGCCTGCCTTTTGCCGGGATGAACAAATCTATTTCATCAATATTGACGTTCATGGTCGGCGGCACGGGTAAGGGGTCCGGTAGATTAATTTCACTCAAAATTTTTCCATCTTCTGCCACAAGGATACCTCTGTGATAAACCTGCTCAGCACGAAGATCTTTAATGTTTGAAAATACGACCAGATCTGCCTGACGTCCAGGCCCAATTCCCCCTAAATGCCGTAATCCGAAATATTCCGCTGTATTAATTGTAGCCATTTGGATGGCAATCACCGGGTCAAGGCCGGTTTTGATTGCGCCGCGAATCATGGCATCAATATGTCCTTCGTCCAAAATATCATGAAGATGCCGGTCGTCCGTGCACCACATCAAACGACGGGAGGTTTTCGAGTTTACAATGGGCAGCAGGTCATCGAAATTTCTAGCGGATGTTCCTTCACGAATCATGATCCACATGCCGGCATTCAGCTTCTCCATGGCTTCTTGTGCCGTGGTACATTCATGATCACTGAAAATTCCTGCGGAAATATAGGCATAAAGATCGCGGCCGGTAAGTCCCGGGGCGTGACCGTCGACAGGTTTTCGGAATTTTCGGATGTTTTTGATTTTATTCAAAACTTCCGGATCTACGTGGATGACTCCGGGGTAGTTCATCATTTCTGCCAGCGCCGGAATACGCGGATGGTCCATAAACGGCAAGAGATCTTTAGCGGTCAGTTTTGCCCCGGAAGTTTCCATGTCTGTGGCCGGGACACAGGACGGGAGATTGAAAAATATGTTCATGGGCTGATTTTCGCTGGATCGAAGCATATAGTTGATGCCCTCAATTCCCAGCACGTTGGCAATCTCGTGAGGATCCGCAACCACCGTTGTTGTGCCGAATGGGAGAACGGCACGCGAAAACTCGGTAATACAGGTCATGGTACTTTCGATATGAACGTGGGCATCGATAAAACCCGGAGCGATAAATCGGCCGTCAACATCGACCGTCCTTATGGCATCATATTTTCCGAATCCCACGATATAACCATGTGCCACGGCAATATTTCCTGAAGTGATTTCACCTGAAAAGACGTTGATTATGCGGGCATTGGCCAATAGCAGGTCCACCGCTTTTTGACCACGGGCTGACCGGATAATGTCTTTAAGCGCCATGTTTTCACCTCTTTTGTTAGAGATAGGTTGGGTATTCCAAAAATATTACCCTTTGAAATCCGCCTTTATAAACGATATTAACCCGCCATACCAGGATTCCGCAAGCCCAACCTGCAGCTTCAAAAAAAATAACAATTATTTAAATTAAAGCATTATTTCTTGATATTTAAACCTATAAATCGTAATTAATCACTGAAATAAAACCGATAATACAATACCGGCAAAGGCCCATGAAAAATCGTGTAAACAGGTTTATAATCTTAACCGTCATTCTGTTGTTGAGCGCATCCTGTACTCCGTTTAAGCCCAAGCAAAGGCAATCGCCGGAAGGTGAATTGCCGCAAACTTTTTCGCTTTATGCCGCAGAATCCGAACCGACAGCACGCTGGTGGGAAGAATTTAATGATCCTGATCTCAATGCGCTTGTCAACGAAGCGCTCATCGATAACTTGACCTTGAAAGAGGCCTGGTCGCGACTCGATCAAATCCGGGCGCTGGCTGTTCAGGCCGGTTCAGCACTGTATCCGGATTTAACGGGTACTGGCGGGGCGTATTATGCGCGCCGGCGTTCGGACAACGGCTCCCGGAGTATCGTAACGAACGAAGACTACTATCTGGGAGTTGCCAGCAGTTATGAATTGGATCTCTGGGGACGTATTCGTTCTGATCGGGAATCCGCTCTGCTGGAAGTGACCGCTACCAGGGAAGACTTAAATACGGCGGCGATGACCCTGGCCGCCGAGGTTGCCAATCACTGGGTGAATATTATATCTGCCCGGATGCAAAAACGGCTTTTGGAACATCAGCTCGAAACCAATCTGACATTTCTGGAACTGATAGAGCTGAGGTTTCACATGGCGATGGTATCGGTATTAGATGTTTATCAACAAAAGCAGGTTGTTGAAAACGTCAAAGCCGAAATTCCGCTGGTTGAGGTTCAGGAGCAGCTGTTGCTTCATGAGCTGGCACTTCTGTTGGGAAAACTGCCGCGAACTTCTTTGAAGATCACCCGGAAAGATTTGCCGGAACCGGTCGAGATTCCGGCTACCGGGTTGCCGTCCGATCTTCTTTCAGCTCGGCCGGATTTGCGCGCGGCCGGAATGCGTCTGCGGGCTGCGGACTGGCAGGTGTCGGCCGCACGGGCAAACCGCCTCCCGGCGATTAGTCTGACGGGTCAGGCTCAGTATGGCGAGGGGGATTTGGACGTGCTTTTTGACAATTGGCTGGTCAGTCTGGCGGGAAATCTGGCTGCACCAATTTTTGACGGAAAACAACGGGCTGCCGAAGTGGACCGAACGCTGGCGGTCGTTGATGAAAATTTAGCAGCTTACAGGCAAACTGTTTTAACTGCCGTCAAAGAAGTTGAAGATGCGCTGGTGAATGAGGCCAAGCAGCGGGAACACGTAAAGGCCCTCGAAAATGTGGT
>ENA-OSEO01004609-OSEO01004609.1-sediment-metagenome-genome-assembly--contig:-NODE-4609-length-14203-cov-13.720515_pt1 | contig 14203 bp, 15 predicted proteins | sample MGYA00237883_ERZ534232 | MGnify/ENA metagenome assembly ERZ534232 | reverse complement strand
ATCGACCTGTCCCTGGCGTGGGACGTCATGGGCGGGGTGGCCAGGCGGGCCTGGGCCCGGAACGAGAACGCGCTGTCCACGGGCATGGAGTACAACCTCCAGAACCCGGGAACCGACCACATCACCCTTCCGTTCATCCCCGACGAAACCCTCGTCAGGAACACGGTGGAAAAGGCCCTGGCAAACAGTCCCAGGAAGGGAGTGTAAAACAGCTCGATGCAGCTTTTCCTTGAGCAGCTTCTCAACGGCCTGGCGATCGGCGCGATCTACGCGATGATCACGCTGGGACTGGCGCTGGTTTACGGGATCCTCAGGATCCTTCACGTGGCCCACGCCGCGGTCTACACCGTTGGAGCGTACGTGGGGCTTGCGATTTTCTCTTCCACGCACAGCCTCACCCTCGCGGTGCTGGGGTCCATGGCTTTTTGCGCGGCTCTCGGGGTGCTGATCGAGCGGTTCGTCTACTACCCGCTTTTGAAGTACCCTCCCTATGTTCCCCTGATCGGCAGCATCGCCTGCCTGCTTGCCATCGAAGAGCTCTGCCGCCTCGTGGGAGGTCCCGAAATCCTTCCCTTCCCGGCAAACCTGCCTTTCCCGAGCTTCACGGTCGGAGGGATCCTCATTTCGTCGACCCTGTCGGCCGTTTACGGGATCAGCGCGGGGGTCCTGCTTTTGCTCTGGTTCATCACGACGAAAACCGAGCTGGGGCTCGCCATGCGGGCCACCTCCCAGGACAGGGCCATCGCCAGTTCCATGGGGATCAACAGCCACTGGGTCATCTCGGTGACGTTCATGATCGGGTCGGCCGTGGCGGCCATCGCCGGCATCCTCGTGGGCATCTACTACAACCAGGTCTACCCGACCATGGGGGCGGTCCCGGCCTACAAGACCCTGGCCCTGATCGTCGTGGGGGGGCTCGGCTCGGTGCCGGGGGCCGTGCTGGCCGCGGTCCTGCTGGGCGTCGGGGAGACGCTCCTGATCGGCTACGCGGGGATTCCCCTTCCGCGGGATGCCCTGGCCTTCATCGCCATGATCGCGGTGCTGCTCTGGCGTCCCCAGGGACTCCTGGGCGGCCGGCGGTAGGGGAGGTTTCGACATGAGCGACTATTCCATCACGATCGGGACCTTCATCGCGATCCAGGCCATCGTGGCCTGCGGCCTGAACGTCATCGTCGGCTACGCGGGGCAGATTTCACTCGGGCACGCCGCCTTTTTCGGGATCGGGGCCTACGCTTCCGCCCTCCTGACGACCGCCGGCGGCCTGTCCTTCTGGACGGCCCTGCCGATTGTCCTTTCCATCACGGGCTTCATCGGCCTCGTGCTCGGCCTTCCCAGCCTCCGGCTGAAGGAAGATTTCCTGGCCATCACGACGATCGGCATCAACTTCATCGTGGTTTCCGTCTTCCTCTACGTGCCCTTCTTCGGGGGTGCCCTCGGGATCGGCGGGATCCCCAGGGTGATGCTTTTCGGCGAGAGGCTCAGGGGAACGCCTTTCTTCCTCCTGTGCCTGGGGTTCCTGGCGGCCGTCCTTTTGATCAGCTGGCTTTTCACCCGCAGCTGGTCGGGGCTCGCCTGCTTCGCCCTTAGGGAGGACGAGGCGGCCGCGTCGAGCATGGGGGTGTCCCCTGTGCGTTTCAAGCTGGTGGCCTTCGTCCTGGGAACGGCGATGGCCGGCCTGGGCGGGGCGCTTTACGCCCATTACATGCGCTTCATCAGCGCGACGGATTTCGGTTTCCCGATGTCGATCATGTTCCTGTCCATGGTCGTGGTGGGAGGCATGGGGACCCTTTGGGGACCGGTGCTCGGGGCGCTGATCCTGGGTGTCCTGCCCGAGGTGTTCCGGCCGCTGACCGACTACCGGATGTTCCTCTACGCGGCGCTGCTCCTGTTGATGATCCGCTTCCAGCCCGGGGGGCTTTTGGGGGAAACCAGCGTCGCGAGGCAAATATTCACCCGGCTTAAAGGAGGCCACGGACGATGAGCGAAATCCTTCTCAGCCTCCGGGAAGTTTCGATGCACTTTGGCGGGCTCAAGGCGCTGGACCGGGTGTCGTTCGACCTGGTCGAAGGCGAAATCCTGGGCCTGATCGGCCCGAACGGTGCGGGAAAGACAACCTGCTTCAACACGGTTTCAGGGGTTTACCGCCCCACGCTGGGGGAGATCCGGTTCGGGGGCATCCGCACGGACGGGCTTCCTCCCCACCGGATGGCGGCGCTCGGCATCGGGCGGACCTTCCAGATCGTCCGTCCCTTCCCGGACCTGTCCGTTATCGAAAACGTCATCGTGGCCATGGGACTGCCCTGCTACCGGGGCCTGTTCTCCTCCTGCTCCTCCTGGAAGGGGCGGGCCACGCGGGAGAGGGCGATGGAACTCCTGGCCAAGGTGGGGCTCGACAGCCTGGCCTCCCAGAAGGCGGGGATGCTGCCCCTCGGCAACCTCAGGCGGCTCGAGCTGGCCAGGGCGCTGGCCCTTAAGCCGCGCCTCCTGCTCCTGGACGAATCGTTCTCCGGCCTCCGGCACGAGGAGGTCTCCCGCCTGGAGGAACTCGTGCGCCAGACACGGAAGGAAGGCATCTCCATCCTCCTGATCGAGCACAACATGCGCGTGGCCATGGGCCTGTCCGACCGGCTGGTCGTCCTGGACCACGGGCAGAAGCTCACCGAGGGTTCGCCGGAAGAGGTCCGCAAAAACCCGGAAGTCATCCGGGCCTACCTGGGAAAGGGAGAGGGGGGCGGCTCGAATGCTGCTTGAGGTCCGGGACCTTCACATCGCCTACCGCGACATCGAGGCCGTCCACGGGGTTTCCTTTTCCGTGGAGGAAGGGGAGCTCGTTTCGATCATCGGGGCGAACGGGGCGGGTAAGAGCTCGATCCTGAACACCCTCATGGGGCTGGTTCCCGTCCGTTCGGGTTCGATCCTCTTCCGGGGGGAGGACATTTCCAGGGTTCCCGCCCACGGGCGCGCCCGCATGGGCATCCGGATCGTCCCGGAAAGGGCCCGCGTCTTTCCGCAGCTGACCGTCAGGGAGAACCTTCGCGTGGGGCTCTACGGGATCCATGACCCCGTGAAGGAAAAAGCGCGGCTGGACTGGCTTTACGGGATCTTCCCGATCCTCGCGGAGCGGAGCGGCCAGAACGCGGTGACGCTCTCGGGGGGCGAGCAGCAGCAGCTCGCGATCGCGAGGGCGCTCGTTTCCGACCCGAAGCTTTTGCTGGTGGACGAGGTTTCCATGGGGCTCATGCCGAAGCTCGTGGACGAGGTGTTCGAGGTCCTGCAGTCGCTGAACCGGGAGCAGGGGCTCACGATCCTCCTGGTGGAGCAGAACGCGAGGGCTTCGCTGGAAATCTCGAAGCGCTCCTACGTCCTCGAAACGGGCTCGATCCAGTTCGAGGGGCCGTCAAGCCAGATGAAGGACGACCCCCGCATCCGCGAGGCCTACCTGGGACTTTAGGGAAAAAACCGGGGGGACTGCCGTTGCTGTCGGCGAGGCCACTTTGGCGGGGCCAGGTCTTGAATTCAAGCAGCAGGAACCCGTGATGCTTGAATTCAAGACCTGGCCCCGGTTCTCTTACGCTGAAGGGCTAGCATCTTGACTTTCATAATACCACCTGTATTATATTAGGAAGAGGATCTAAACACGGAGGAGCATTGGACCTATGCCAGAAGCCAAGAAACTGATGGATTTCCTGAAGCGCAAGAAGCCCCAGCAGCGCCTGGCGGAAGTGGCGGCGGAGGCGATTCGCGGCATGATCATCGCGAATGTGTTCGAGCCCGGTGAACCGCTGAGCGAGGTGCGCATCGCCGAGATGCTGGGCATCAGCCGGACGCCGGTCCGCGAAGCCATCGGCCAGCTGGACCAGGAAGGCTTGCTGAAGATCATCCCGGGACGCGGGGCGATTGTTGCCGAGATGTCCATGGAGGACATCAAGGAGATCAACGACCTCCGGATGGTGCTGGAACCCCTCGCAGCCGAAACGGCTCTCCGAAACATTCCCGAAGAGGAGGTCCACCTGCAGCTGCACGCCTGGGAGCGATTCCTGGAAGAGTTCGAAAACGGGCAGGAAATATCCCCGGAAGCGCTTTCCGAGGCGGACACCAGGCTTCACGGGGCCATCCTCGAGTTCTGCGAGAACGTCCGCCTGCGGAATTTCCTGAGCGTTCTCCGCCACCAGACCCTTCGGTACGTCTTCGCGTCGTGGAAGACCCAGCTCTTCGTCGGCGAGACGATCCGGCAGCACCTGGACATCCTCCGCTTCATCTGCGACAGGGATGCCGAAGGCCTGGCAGGCGCCTTGCGGACCCACATCGAGTTCAACAACCGCTACCACCTGAGAAAGGTCCTTTGAACGGGGCCGGGGGCGCATGCCCCGCGCGGGTGAGTGTTTGCGGGATAGCCATAATACAGACTGTATTTTTGCAGAGCCGGACTATCGAGCGGAAGGTGGAATGGAAATGGAACTGACCAGGGAACAGGAAGAAATGCTGGCAGGCGGGCACGGCGAGGCCGTCGCCTATGCGATGAGGATCCAGGCGGGTGTCGGCAGGGTTTTCGGCGCGAAGCGCATGGTGCCGATCACCCGTACGCACGTGGCCCTGAGCGCCCAGGACGCCGATCTCTGGTTCGTCGAAAAGATGCTGGCCCTCGGGGGGAAATGCCGGGTTTCGCCGACGGTCAACCCGAGCATCAACCTGGCCTACCTGAACAGGCATCTTGCGGAGATCCCGAAGGAGGGGCTCGAGATCGTCACGGCGACGAACGAGGCCTACAGGAAAATCGGCGCAACCCTCACCTTCAACTGCACGCCCTACCTGCAGCAGAACATCCCGGCCTTCGGGGAGGTTGTCGCCTTTTCGGAGTCGAGCGCCACCCCCTACGTGAACTCGGTCCTGGGTGCCCGCTCGAACCGGGAATCGTCCCAGAGCGCCCTTTGCGCCGCCGTCACGGGGCTGGTGCCCGAGTACGGCCTCCTTCTCGACGAGAACCGCCGCGCGGAGGTGCTCGTCGAGGTGAAGGCGAAGGTTGAAAGCGACTTCGATTACCAGCTGCTGGGCTGGTGCTACCCGCTGAAATATTCCGGGCCGGAGGTGCCGGCCTTCGTGGGTATCGGCCACCGACCGACCCCGGAGGGCTTCATGAATTTCGGGGCCGAGCTCAACACGTCCGGTTCCGTGGCCATGTACCACTTCGTGGGGATCACTCCCGAGGCCCCGACGATGGCGGCCGCCTTCGGGGGCAGGGAGCCGAAGATCCGCATGGAAATCACGCAGGAAGACCTGGACCGGGTCCGGGAGAAGATCTGCGGAAAGCCGGGGAAGATCGACTTCGCCATGTTCGGCTGCCCGCACCTGTCGGTCAGGCAGGTGGGCGATATCGCCAGGGTCGCGGAAGGGCGGAAGTTTGCCGTGGGCGTCTGGATCCTGACGAGTTCCCTGACCCGGGAGCTGGCCGACAGGATGGGCTACCTCGACACCATCACGCGGGCGGGCGGTCATATCGTCACCGACACCTGAATCGACGTGCCGCCTTGTTGGTGGCCCTATTACGGAAAGACGGGCGTGACCGATTCTCCCAAGTGCGCCTATTACAACGAGATCCGGAACATCGAATTCAAGATCCGCCCGCTGGAAAAAGCCATCGAGGCGGCCATCGCCGGGGAGGTGAAGGAATGAGCCGCACCCTGGAATTCAAGTGTTCGACTCTCTCGGGCGGTTCCTGCACGGGCCCTGCCCTGGTCAGCGGAGAGGCGGTCTGCTTCTACCTGGTGGAGCCGACGACCGGCGTCGTCGTGGAGAAGGGACATGTCCTGGAAGGGCGTTCGATGGAGGGGACGGTCCTGGTGGCACACGCCGGGAAGGGCAGTTCCGTCGTCCAGATGGACGGCCTTTTCAAGATTTCCCGCAAGGGGAAGGCCCCTGTCGGGGTCGTCCTCCGCAACCCGGACCCGGTCTTCGTTTCAGCCCTTCTCGTGATGGAGATCCCGTCGGTCTACGCCGTAGAGGACGCTTTTTTCGATGCGGTCAAAGACGGGTGCAGGGTCGATATGGATGCCGACGCGGGCCTCTTGCGGGTGACCGTGGACTGAAGGGGACAGGGCGATGAGGCTGTCCATCCCGTACGGAAAGACGGAGGCGAATTTCGAGGTCCCGGAGGGCCGGCTGCTCTTCAGGGGCGCGATGCCGCACGTCCCGCCCCTTGAGGATCTCGAGCGGGAGATCCTCGCGAAGCTGGATTCCCCGGCGGGCACGCCGCCGCTCTCCAGGCTTGCGGCGGGCAAAAGGAACATCGTGCTCCTCATCGAGGACAACACGAGGAACACTCCCCTCAGGGCGATCCTTCCGGTTCTTGTCGGGTACCTGGCACGTCACGGGGTTGACGATTCTTCCATCAGCTTCCTGACCGCACCGGGGACGCACCGTGTCATGACCGATGCGGAAATCGTCGAAAAAATCGGCCCGGAGATGGCAACCCGCTTCAGGGTTTTCCAGCATGATGCGACAAAAGAAGAGGAGCTGGCCGACCTGGGATCGGTCCTGGCAGGCGACTACCGGGTTCCCGTCCACGTGAACAGGCGGGCCCTGGAGGCCGACCTCCTGATCGGCCTCGGGGACATCGTCCCGCACTCCGATGCGGGCTACTCGGGCGGGGCCAAGATTGTCCAGCCGGGCATCTGCGGATTCGCCACGACATCGGCCACCCACGTGGCCGCCGCCCTCCTGCCCGACATCCCCCTGGGAGTCATGGAGAACCCCTGCCGGCAGGGGATGGAGGAAGTGGCGAAAAAGGTCGGCCTTGCCTTCATCCTGAACACGGTGAAAAACGAGCAGGGACAGGTGATCGGGATTTTCGCCGGGGACTTCGTGAAGGCCCACCGCCAGGGCGCCGCCCTGGCGCGGGAGGCTTACCGTGTCGACGTTCCAAGGCCCGCCGATGTCGTCGTGGTGAGTTCCTCTCCCTGCGACATCGACTACTGGCAGGCGGAAAAAGGCGTCATTTCCGCCTATTTCGCCGCACGGAAGGGCGGGATCCTGGTGTTTGCAGCCCCATGCCCCGAGGGGCTCGCCACCAACCACCCGAGGTTCAGGGAATGGCTCTCCCTCCCCCTGGAAGAGGTGCTGGCAAAAGCCAGGGCTTCGTCCCCGGAGGACAGGGAAGCCGACCTGGTCTCGGCCGACCTTGCGGCCTGCAATTCGCGCGTGAGGGAAAAGATGAGCGTGTTCATCGTCACGGAAGGGCTTTGCGATGAGGATATCCGCATCCTGGGCTACGAGCGCTTCGACTCGGTCCAGGCAGCGCTTGACGAGGCGCTCGCAAGGATCCCCGGGGCCCGTGTCGGCGTGCTGCCAAGGGGGGGCGTCGCCCTTCCGGTGGTCGGCGGTGAACGCGTTGGAGGAGGTGCGCAATGTTCCTGACGGATGAAGAGAAAAGGATGCTGGACGGCCAGTCCGGCAAGGGGGTCATGAAGGCGATGGAGCTTTTGGTCGCCCTCGGCAAGGCTTTCGATGCCGAGAGGATGATCCCGGTCACGAGGGCGCACGTCGCCCTGAGCGGCCAGGAGGGGGATACCTACTGGTGCGGCCTGCTGGCTGACGGCGGGGCCCGGTGCAAGGTGCCCCCCACGACGAACCCGGCGTGGGACGTCGCGAGCCTCACGAAACGGTACGAGGTCACGGGCCCGGAGCTGGAGCTGGCCCTGCGCACGGTCGAGGTTTACCGGCGGATAGGGGCCCAGCTGACCTTCTGCTGTACGCCCGGCCTGGCGACGAACGTCCCGAACTTCGGCGAGCACATCGCCTTTTCGGAATCCAGCGCGACGCCGTATGTCAACTCGGTCCTCGGGGCACGCAGCAACAGGGAGTCCTCGGTCAGCGCCCTGGCGGCGGCCGTGGTGGGGAAGACGCCCCTTTACGGGCTTCACCTGGACGAAAACCGGAAGGGCCAGTTCCTGGTCGAGGTGGAGGCACCCCTGGAAGAGCCCTACGACTGGGGGATGCTGGGATGGCACGTGGGCCGGTTTGCAGGTTCCCGGGTCCCGGTCTTCAGCTTCCGCAGCCTGGAAACCAGGCCTTCGCCGGAGTCGCTTCTCTACCTGGGGGCCGAGCTGAACACCAGCGGGGCCGTGCCGATGTACCACATCGCCGGGTTGACTCCCGAGGCCCCGACTCTTGAGGCCGCTTTCGGGGGGAAGATCCCCGGGGCCGAACTGGTGGTCACGAAAGACGACCTTCGGCGGCAGGAGGAGGCCCTTTCCGAGAAAGCCGGCCCGGTCAACCTGGTCATGCTGGGGTGCCCGCATTACAGCTACGGGCAGATCCGGGAAGTCGAGAGGCTCATGCAGGGGCGGCATGTCCGGGATGGAATCGCTTTCTGGATCCTGACTTCCTTCGACGCGCTGGAACTGGCTTGCCGGTCAGGCGAGAGGGAAAGGCTGGCCGCGCTGGGCGTGGACCTTGTTGCGGACACCTGCATCGACGAGCCCTGCTGGAAATCGTTCGAGGGAGGCCTCGGGGTGACGGATTCCCCGAAGTGTGCCTACTACCGCGAGAGAAGAGGACAGCCCTTCGTGATCCGCAGGCTTTCGGAGTGCGTCGAGGCGGCCGTCCTCGGGGAGGCGAGATGATGGGGGGAGAAGTGCGGTCCTACAAGTGCCGCTGCATCGTTAAAGGATCCGGCTGCGGCGAGGCTCTTGTCTCGAGGGAACCCATGTGTTTCTACCTTTGCGACCCCGAGACCGGGACGGTGATCGAGAAGAACCACCCCCTCCAGGGGAAAAGCCTCGCGGGAAAGGTGCTCGTCCTGCAGTCGGGAAAAGGCAGTTCCGTGGTCCAGGTCGACGGTTTCTACCAGCTCTGGGTGAAGGGAAACCTGCCTGCGGCCATCATCGTCAGGGAGACGGAACCGGTCCTCGTTTCATCCGCCGTGGTCGTCGACGCCGTCATGGTCGACAGGCTGGAGGAAGATCCGTTCGAGGCCATCGGCGACGGGGACTGGGTGGAAGTGGACGCGGAAAACGAGATCGTCCGCGTGAGGGGAAAGCGACAGGGATGAGTCGTTCCCTGTGGCAAGGAACAGGAAACGGGGGGAACAGCCAAGAAAGCCTGGACTGACGGGAAGGAAGATGTCCGCTGAAGCGCGCGTACGGGTTAACGGGTCCCGAAAGGGGAGTTATGGCTCACGGCACGAAATATGAAAAGGGGGACGGCAAAATGAAGGCAAGTCGACTGGTCAAGATCCTGCTTGCAGCAGCCCTGGTTTTTGCACTTTCCTTCCCTGTGATGGCGGCCGATTACACCATCAAGGTCGGGACGATCGTTTCCGAGTCCCACCCCGACTATATCTGCATGAAGGATGTTTTCAAGCCGTACGTCGAGAAGAATTCCAACGGCAAGATCAAGGTCGAGCTCTACCCGAACGCCCAGCTCGGCGGAGACCGCGAGATGTCGGAATCCGTCCAGATGGGAACGATCCAGATCGCCCTGCCGGCCACGTCGGCCATCGCCGGGTTCGACAAGCGCTTCCAGGTCCTGGACCTGCCCTTCCTGTTCACCAGCCGCGAATCGGCCTTCAAGGCCCTTGACGGCGAACTGGGCAAGAAGCTCGATTCCTACCTCCTGCCCCTGGGATTCGTCAACCTCGGCTATTTCGAGAACGGGTTCAGGCACGTCACGAACAGCCGCAACCCGGTTTTCGTCCCTGCCGACATGAAGGGCCTGAAGCTCCGCACGATGGAAAACCCGATGCATATCGCCTTCTTCAAGATGCTGGGTGCCAACCCGACCCCGATGAACTTCGGCGAACTCTACACGGCCCTGCAGCAGAAGACCGTCGACGGCGAGGAGAACCCGGTGGCGATCGTTTACGACGCCAAGTTCTACGAGGTCCAGAAATATTACTCCCTGACGGGACACGTCTTCTCGGCGACGATGGCCCTGACGAGCAAGGCTTTCCTCGACAAGCTTCCGGCGGACCTTCGCAATGTCGTCATGAAGGGCGGCAGGGAGTTCGTCCTTGCACAGCGCAAGCTGATCGCCAGCCAGGAAAACAAGCTCCTGGAAGAGTTGAAGGCCAAGGGGATGAAGGTCAACACCCTGACCCCCGCGCAGAAGGACCAGTTCGTGAAGGCCACGCGGCCTGTCTATGACCAGTTCCAGGACCAGCTCGGAGCGGAGATCGTCGGTATCGCGAAGAAAGTGAAGTAATCGGCAATTCCCTGCGACTCCCGCCCTCCGCGGGCGGGAGTCGCCTTCCCTAAAATACGCGAGCAAGGAGAAACGGCCATGATAAGGAAGTTCATAAACAATTTTGAAGAGTATTTCTGCGTCTGGTCACTGGCCATCATGACCATCCTCGTCTTCATCCAGGTCGTCATGCGCTATGTCTTCCGCAACTCCCTCTCCTGGAGCGAGGAACTTGCCAGGTACATCTTCCTCTGGCTTTCCTGGATAGGGGCGAGCTACGCGGTCAAGGAGAGAAGCCATTTCAGGGTGGAGATGTTCGCAAATAAATTCAAGGGAAAGAGTCGGCAGATTTTCGAGCTGTTCGTTCTCCTGGTCTGGTTTGGGTTCTGTGTCTTCCTGGCGTACCAGGGGAGCGCCGTTACCCGGCATCTCCTGACCCGCGGGCAGATCTCGGCCGCCATGGAAATACCCATGGCCTATGCCTACGCATCCGTTCCTGTCGGGGCCGGCCTGATGGCCCTGCGGCTCATCGTCGAGATCCGCAGGCTGTTCGCCAAGCCGCCTGACCTGGAGGAGGCCGCCTGACCATGGAAGCTGTCCTCCTTTTTTCCCTGCTGATCATTTTCATCGCGCTCAGCATTCCGATCGGCATTACCCTGGGGCTTGCCACGGGGATATGCCTCGTGCTGACGACCGATATCCCGCTGATGATGATCGCGCAAAAGTCGTTCACCGGGCTGGATTCCTTCCCGCTGCTGGCGATCCCCTTCTTCATCCTCGCGGGTGCCCTCATGTGCAACGGCGGCATTTCCAAGAGGCTTGTCAACCTGGCGGAAAGCCTCGTCGGCTTCATCATCGGGGGCCTGGCCATGGTCACCGTCCTGGCCTGCATGTTCTTCGCAGCCATCTCCGGCTCGGGACCGGCCACCGTTTCGGCGATCGGCTCGTTCATGATCCCGGCAATGAAAGAGCGGAAATACCACGGGGATTTCGCCGCGGCTTTGACTGCCGCCGCGGGAACGATCGGGGTCATCATTCCCCCGAGCATCCCCTTTGTCATCTATAGCGTCGTGGCCATGACGTCCATCGGGGACATGTTCATCGCCGGGATCATCCCGGGAGTCGTGATCGGCGTGGCTCTCATGAGCGTCTGCTACTTCATCGCCCGCAAGAGAAACTACCTGAGCTCCAAGGAACCCCCCACGCTTGCCCACGTGGGCAAGGCGTTCAAGGAAGCGATCGGCGCCCTCATGGTTCCGATCATCATCCTCGGGGGGATCTACGGGGGCATCTTCACCCCCACCGAGGCGGCGGTCGTCGCCGTGGTCTACTCCGTCATCATCGGGAAGTTCGTCTACAAGGAGCTGGACTGGAAAACGCTCTACGAGTGCCTGCGAAGCTCGGCGCTGATCAACGGCGCCACCGAATTCATGATCGGGCTTTCCATGGCCTTTTCCAACTACCTGGCCCTGGCGCAGATCCCTGCCATGATCGCCCAGTGGCTGGGCAGCGTTTCCCAGAACCCGATCGTCATCCTGCTCATGATCAACCTGTTCCTGTTGGTTGTCGGCTGCTTCATCGACAACATCGCGGCGGTGATCATCCTCACCCCGATCCTGCTGCCGGTGGTGGCCCGGCTGGGTGTCGACCCGATCCACTTCGGCATCATCATCACGGTCAACCTCGCGATCGGGTTCATCACCCCGCCTTACGGGATCAACCTCTTTGTCGCCTCGGCAATCTCGGGGGAGTCGATAGAGGGCATATCGAGGGAAATCCTGCCCTTTGTCCTGGTGATGTTCGCGTGCCTGATGCTCTTCACCTACGTTCCGTCGGTCAGCCTCGGGCTGGTTGAATTGCTTCGGCATTGAAACGTCCTGAATAAGCGCCAACCTGGCCGGGGCGGCATGAGCCCCGGCCATTTGTCTTCCTGCCGCGGGGTTTCGGGTTGTGCCGCGCGCCGTCGCGGCCCGCCGGGCAAGGGACCCCGAATGAAGAGAAGGAGGGTGAGTTCATGGAGGAACGGAAGGCAAGCGTGTTCAACTCCTTTGACCTGATTTCCAACAAGGCGCTCGTGAAGGCGAACGGTTTTTCGGATGAGGACGTTTCCCGGCCCATCATCGGGATAGCCAATTCGTTCAACGAGATGGTCCCCGGCCACAACAACCTGCGCAAGATCGCCGAGAGCGTAAAGAACGGTGTCTACCGCGCCGGCGGAACCCCGGTGGAGTTCGGGGTTATCGCCTGCTGCGACGGTCTCGCGGACGGCCACCCGGGAGCCAATTACATCCTGCCCTCGAGGGAGATCATCGCGGACAGCATTGAGATCCAGGCACGGGCTCATTTTTTTGACGGGATCGTCCTGCTGGGCAGCTGTGACAAGATTGTCCCCGGGATGCTCATGGCTGCTGCCAGGATCGACATCCCCTCCATCCTGGTCCCCGGGGGCTTCATGGGCTCCGGCCCGCCTTTCGCAGGCAAGACCAAATGCGACACGACTTCGGTGACCGAGGGCGTCGGGATGGTCCAGGTCGACCGGATCTCCCTCGAGGAGCTGCAAAACCTGACGACGCTCTGTGCACCGACCTGCGGGTCATGCCAATACATGGGCACGGCCAACACGATGTGCGCGTTTTCGGAGGCGGTCGGGATGACCCTTCCAGGCGGCGGGCTGATCCCCGCGGTCTATAACGAGCGTTGCAGGAGCGCTTTTCGAAGCGGGGAAAAAATCGTGCAAATGGTTTTGAAGGGCCTTACCCCGCGGCAGGTCATGACGAAGGAAGCGCTGGAAAACGCCGTCATGGTCATGATGGCCGTCGGCGGGTCGACCAACGCCGTCATCCATGGTTCTGCCATCGGGCACGAACTCGGTTTCAGCCCTCGCGAGGTCGTTTCGATGTTCGAGCGCTACAGCGAGAGAATCCCCCTGGTGGCGAAGATCAACCCCGCTTCCCCCGACTACGACTGCGAGGATTTGTACAAGGCCGGGGGAATCCCGGAAGTCATGAAGGTCATTCGGGAACTCCTCCATACCGGCGCCATGACCGTGAATATGCAGGATGTCGGGAAAAACCTGGACGAGTTCGTGAACCTCTATCCCCCGAATCCCGCCGTCATTGGAACCCTCGAAAATCCCCACTGCTTCAGCGGGGGGATCGCCATCATGAGGGGCAACATCGCCCCGGACGGGGGAGTGGCCAAGCCTGCGGCAATTGCGGAAGAAGCCTGGAATTTTGCCGGGAAAGCCGTTTGCTTCGACAGCGAGCACGATTGCATCGAGGCGATAGGCAGGAGGGAAATCAAGGCGGGAGACGTTGTCGTCATCCGGTACGAGGGGCCAAAGGGCGGTCCGGGGATGAAAGAGATGTACCTCCCGTCGAAAATGCTCTACGGGCAGAACCTCGACAAGTCGACGGCGATCATTACCGACGGCCGGTTTTCAGGAACCAACAACGGATGTTTCGTTGGCCACATATCACCCGAAGCGGCCGAAGGAGGTCCCATCGCCCTGATTCATGATGGCGACGAGATCTCCATAGACATCCGGAAGAAATTTCTGACCCTCAATGTCAGTGCGGGGGAACTGGACGCGCGAAGAGCCAAATGGACCTACCGGGCGAGGGCGGACCTGAAAGGCTATTTGGCGAGGTACGCGAAGCTGGTCCGGTCCGCCTCGGAAGGCGCCATCCTGGAATAGTCCCCAAAGAAAGCCGGGGTCTAAACAAGAACCGGGGCCAGGTCTTGAAAACAGGAACCGGGGTCAGGTCTTGAATTCAAGCATCAGGAACCCGTGATGCTTGAATTCAAGACCTGACCCCATGGTTTGTCCCGTGGTTTGCCGGTTATCGCGGCTTCAGGGCCTGGCCATTCCCTTCAGCTTTCCCTGGAACCAATCGTCAAGTTTCTTTGCGAAGGGGGGATCGGCCCACTTCTTCCGGACCGAGGTCCGTGAGAAGGCCCCGCACATGAGGGAAGCCCAGAAGGCATGCGGGGAATGGAGGGCAAACCCCAGCGCAAGGAATAAAAA
>ENA-OSEO01004608-OSEO01004608.1-sediment-metagenome-genome-assembly--contig:-NODE-4608-length-14204-cov-3.733631_pt1 | contig 14204 bp, 12 predicted proteins | sample MGYA00237883_ERZ534232 | MGnify/ENA metagenome assembly ERZ534232 | reverse complement strand
TCGCAGGAAACGCCCCGGCTTGACGGTTCTGCCGGCGCGGCCCTTGGGCTCGGGCGACTCGTCGAATGCCCTGGCAATCTCCTCCGGGCTGCTGGCATGGGTGAGATTGCACCGGCCTCCTCCGGTGAGCAGAAGCTTGCGGCCCGCGGTCGCGTTGGTCTCCAGGACCCACACGGGCGCAGGACCCCCAACCGCGTGGATCGCGGCCATCAGACCCGCCGGGCCCGCCCCAATGACACAAACTCCTATTGGGCGAGGGGGGATGGAGGCCTGCACAGGATCACTCTTTCCGCCGTCCGTCATCGATCCTCTGCACCTTCAGACGCATGCGCCGTTATGGATTCTGGCCCCGGATCCCCAGGATACGGCGGTCGTCTCTCTCGATCATCACCGTGACCCATTCCTTGGTATCGATCGGGAAGTACTCCAAGCAGGCGGTCAGGAGATAATCCACCGCTTCGCGCAGGTCCGGGTCATCGCTGCCGGTGATGGCTTCGCCCAGCCAGACCGTCTGGCGATTCTGCAATTCCTGGCCTCCGTCTCTGGCACGGTAGAGCCTCATTCTCAGCCAGTGCGTGTAGATGGTCGTGACATAGGGCAGGTAGGTTGTATCGCCCCATCCTCCCCAGCCGAAGCGCCCACCGTAGAACCCGCCACGATGCCCCCCATAGGGATAGGGTCTGTACGGGGGGGCATAGGCGTATTCCAGGACTCGTTCCGAATCCATCCCCAGTTCGAAGGTAATCACATAAGCCGCGCCCTCCAGTCTCTCCACGGGGCGGTAGCCGTTGCCCTGCAACAGGTCCCGGACTTTCGTGGCGATCTGCCTGCGCAGGATCGGGTTCCGCGAATTGGGATCGCTGGCTACATAGATCGGCGCACTGTGATCGACCGGCTCGGCCAGGTCCGAGTAGGTGTTTACGTGTACCTTGTAGGCCGGGGAGCAGCCTGCCAGGCATATGGCTGCCGCAATGGGTATCCATGCTGACTTGGTCATATCATTCCTTTCTCCGGGTGTATCACATCGCTGATTCCCATTGTCCCTCCCGCCGGGCGGGAAAGCAATCCATTCCCGGTCAGGAAAACACCATATCTGGTGAATCTCTGGACCGGGGCGGGTGTCACAACCGGGGAGTCCAGAGAGTAGCTAAGCAAAGGTCGTATCGAGGTCGCGCCTTCTGCCTACGCCCCATCAGATCCACCAATGACGTAGGGATTGATGAATAAATAGGAAGCTCAGCGAACTAGTCAGCCTGACCGTTAAGAATGAGCGAGGTGAGCCACCTGGGGAACTGAAGAGTATCATCTTCGATACCCACGAGGGTACGGCCGTTTGTCGTGACGCCGTGAGGCGTTCTTCTCTCCAGGAAGACCGCGGTACGGAATTTGTCGAAATGTAATGGGGCACTAACGGGACCTTAGCAATCCTTGCGTACCCTGGAGTAGCTGGAGTCCAAAAAGACCGGCTTACGAATGGGAATGTGTCGAGGTGAGGTATGAGTCCTACCGTCGAGTGGTCGCAAACATGTTGTGGCGTCGAGTTGTGCCAAGGCCCTTCACCGGACCTGCAATTCAACGTATTCGATGTCCTGCGGATCGCCGAGGAGGTGGAGCACAAGGCCGCGAGGTTCTACCTGCGTGCGGCCGAGCGGTCTGCCGATCCCGAGCGCCGGAGCCTCTACTATCGTCTGGCCGCCTGGCGTGCCCGCCATGAACAGGGGTGGGCCCGGCTTCGCCAGGAATACTCCGAGCGGACCGGGGAATTCGGCACCTTCGATCCCGACAACTATGTCCTGTCGAATCCACAGGTTATGGCCAGTCTGACCTGCTTCGCCGTTTCCTCGGGGCCCCAGGGCGGTCCCGCGGGGCATGAAACCCCAGACGAAATCGTGGGCGACTCGATCCGGCGGTCCCGCGACACGATCGTCTTCTACCAGGGCCTGGGAGGATTCGTGCTGGGTCCCGAGAGCCAAACGACGATTGACAGGATGATCGCGGAGGAGAATCGTCATGTCCGCCTGTTGTCCCGCTTTCCCGGCCGGACGGAGAGGCCTGCACGGGAGACCCCGTCACAGGTCGATGTCTCTGCCTGAGGACCCCCGCGCGCCTGTCAAAACCCTGCGGATTCCCACCGATGAAGTGACATGGACGAATTCAGGTCAGGATTTTCCTTATGTCTGGCCGGGACGGGAAGGTATACTATCTGCCTGTTGGAGGAGGAGTCAGGTGTTCCTGCTTCTCGACCTACCGGAATTCTACCGTGACCAGGGTGATCAGGGGGGTGGAGGTTAAAGGATTGTCAGCCATCAGGGAAAGTGAGGGAGTAGCACGATGATATCGACTGCTCGTGAGGTTCGTCGTGGCCTGTACTCGAGCAGGCTTGCACAGGTGCGGCCGGGATGGCTCCAGGACATCCTGCAATCGATCCGTTGGATGCATCGAGAGCACGTGAAGGACCTTCGTGGGCTCGGGTATTCCCCGAAGGAGGCCTTCTGGCTGGATTTCGCCTGCCTGCCGTTTCTGCCATGGGACAAGACAACCGGTCCTGAACTGCGTCTGAGTGTGATTCTGGGTCTCTACGCGGAGATGCACGGTTCGACCGTGGGGTCGCCGGCATCTGCAGATGCCCAGTCGTTTCTCGATTTGCTCAAGCAGCGGTACCGCACGATCCGCCAGCGGGTTGCGGAGTCCGGCGTGCGGGGTCAGGAAGGTGCGTCCCCCCAGGACCCTGCCGGCCCGGCCTCGTCTGCCGGAGACTCCAAGGAAGCCCTGGCAGGTCTGATCGTGATGCGGACGGCGCACGAATGGGCGCAGCACCGCTCCACCTTTCCCTGCCGGCTCGTCGAAGATATCTGATACGGATACCCTCGCCTGGGGTATCCGCATGCCGGTAGCAGTCTTGAAACTCTGCTCGTAGTGACGCCGTAAGGCGTTATTTTCTGCCTTGGCCCGGGCATGCTACGACGGGACTGTCACCACCACAATGTCCCTATCGAAATCCCGGCCCACGGCCAGGATTGCACCGGTCCGGTCGGCGGCGACGCTGTGACCGGCGTACGTGTATCCCGCCCACGGGCCGTGCGTGATTTGGCCGAGGAGGTTCGTGCCGATCACCGGCGCCTTGAACGCCTGGGCCGCAGTCACCACAACGCGTTCGAGCACCTTCCCATGTTCGGGCCAGGCTTCTTCCGGGGCGGCGTATCCGTAGGGTACCAGAACCAGATCCGGCTCGAGTTGTGCCATTCGTGTGAGAATCTCGGGATCGTGGGTATCGGCGCAGATCAACAGGCCGATCCGCCCGAATTCCGTCTGCACGACATGCACCTCGTCTCCGGCCGCGTAGGGTGGCGTCATCAACTCGCTGAGCAGAATGATCTTGCGATGCTTCAGGAGAATCCGGCCGGTGTCATCGATGAGCAAGGCAGAATCGTAGAGATCATTGCCATCCTTCTCCGCCAGGCCTACGCACAGGAATGCTTTGTGCCGCTTGGCGATCTCGCAGAGACGCTGGGAATCCGTGCCGGGAATCGGATGCGCCCGGTCGTGGGCTTCGGGATTGACCCATCCGTAGATGGCCGTCTCCGGTAGACACGCAATCCGTGCGCCGGCACTGGCAGCCTCAGCGACGGCACTTTCGATTCGGACGAGGTTGCCGCGACGATCCCCATCGATGCAGACGATTTGACACATGGCGGTTCGGACGATGCCCATGGTTTGCAGCTCCCGCTCGTCCTTCATTCCCGGCGGTCTGCGGCACTGATTCTCCTCACGGACGGACACGGACCCACACCGACCGGCGCGGACGACGGACCATACTACGCGATTCTCAGGACAATGTCAGCGCCGCCGAAGGCGTAATGCGTTCGGGAGAAGTGCTTGCGGACCTGCCTGCGATGACGTAGATTCACCTTGGCGGATTTGCTGAAGATGGTGAAGTCCAGGATGAAAACGAGATACCGACTCATCGTGGCTGCTTGTGCTGTCGTCGTTCTGGCCGCAGGGTGGCTCGTCTTTCTCGGACGCAGAGCCCCTGCACTCTATCGGGTGACTGTTTTGCCCTCTCTGGGTGGGGACCTGATGGCGGCCTGGGCGATCAACGATCACGGACAGGTGGTCGGGGTCGCGATGACGAAGGACCGCACGCGTCACACGTTTCTTTGGGATCGCGAGCATGGCACCCAGGATCTGGGGGAGGCCGACGGCGGGATCGATATCAACAACGCCGGCCAGATCATCGCGACGATGTCCGATCCCCACGGCAATCAACAAGCGTTTCTCTGGGAGCCCGGCCAGGGCCGAACGCCTCTGGGGACCCTCGGCGGCAAGACCAGTCTGGCCTGGGCCATCAACAACCAAGGCCAAGTCATAGGCACCTCGAAGACGTCCGACGGGCGCGATCATCCGTTCCTCTGGGATCGGGTGCGCGGGATGCAGGATCTCGCCACGCTCGTCGGCACGGACTTCAGTGCCCGTGCGATCAACGACGCCGGTCAAGTGCTCGGCCTGAAGCTCACGACCGTTCTGAGCCACACGCCCGTTCTGAAGTCCGAGTACTTTCTCTGGGATCCGAACCAGGGCATAGTCACCATCGGCCCGCTGTCGCCGGGTGCACGGCTCGACGGCCTCAACCTTGCCTCCTGGACGGTGGGGGAGGTCAATGATTTGCCCTCAGGCCGTCGCATGATCGCATGGAACAGCAGCGCCGGCGCGCGAGACCTCTTCCCGCTCGATCTACCGCTTCGTCACGTGGCCGGTTTCAACGACGTCAACCAAATTGTGTACAGTGCAGGGCCGGCAGACCGACCCTCAGGGATATCGCGGCGACTCCTTCCCTCATGGGTGCGCCGGAGGCTCTCTACTCCGCATCACCCATACTACCTGTGGGACCCGCGCCGTGGCAAGATCCCGCTCGACCCGCATGTTTCCGCCGGTGTCCGTGGAGTCTTTGCGGCGACCGACATCGACAACAAAGGGTGCATCGTCGGTGCCGTGACCTCCGGGACGAACACCCCTTGTACCCGGGCGGTGCTGCTGGAACCCGTTCCTGAACGATGGGCGGGGAGGCAGGAGGTGCGACAGTGAAGACAAAACGCCTGCTGGCGGCTCTCGCATGTGGGGCGGTTCTTGTCGCCGGGGTCGTGATGGCTTCGTACTTCTGTCGGCCGCCGGCTTTGTATCGCACGACGGTCCTACCGTCCCTGGGCGGAACTCAGATGGCGGCCCATGCGATCAACGAGCACGGTCAGGTGGTCGGAATCGCGCAGACCAAGGACGGTCAGTGGCACCTGTTTCTCTGGGACCGCGAGCACGGTACGAGGGACCTGGGTGTGACCGGCGCCGCGCGCTTCGACATCAACAACGCCGGTCAGATCGCCGGTGCGGTGGTGGACCCCAACGGCAATCGCGAGGCGCATCTCTGGGAACCCGGCAAAGAGTGGTTGCCTCTGGGGACTCTCGGCGGCGAGAGCAGTTACGCCTGGGCCCTCAACAATCGAGGCCAGGTCGTGGGGACCTCCGAGACATCTGACGGGCATCTGCACGCCTTCCTTTGGGATCGGGCGCACGGCATGCGGGACCTCGGCACCCTCGGGGGTACGGAGAGCCAGGGTCGTGCGATCAACGATGCCGGCGTGGTGTTCGGCTTGGCGCATAGCGCTACGGAAGAGTATCGGCCCTTCCTCTGGGATCCGAACAGCGGCATGACGGCAATCGGCCCGCTGCCGCCGGGCACATCGTTGAACGGCCTGAGCAATGGTTCCTGGACCGTGGGGGAGGCCTATGACCAGCCCCTGGGTCGTCGCATGGTCGCGTGGAACCGAGACGCCGGCATCCGCGACCTGTTCCCGCTCGCTCGGCCAGTATACGATCTGCCCCTGCTCAACAACATGGGTCAGATCGTCTACTGCGAACAACCTGCCGACCGATCCTCGTGGATGCGCCGTAGGCTCCTTGCTCCGTCGCCGAAGTGCCATCTGTGGGATCCGAATCGTGGTGACATCCCGCTCGATTCGTACATCCGCGCCGGCGCAAAGGAGGTCTTCTTGCCCACCGACATCAACAACCAGGGCGGCATCGTCGGCGTCGTGGAATCCTGGCCGCAAGAGTCCCGGGCCCGGACGATCCTGCTGGAGCCCATTCCCGAGCGGTGGGGCAAGTAGTGGGTGTGGCGCGGAGCGCAAGTCGTTGCGGAGACCAGGCATGAGAAGAAAACACATCGTGCTGGTCTGGGTCTGTGTGAGCATTCCGTTTGTGGCGCTGCTGACCTTCCTGTTGTGTCCCACGCCCGAGGCGCGCTATGAGGTCGTGTTCCTGCCCGACCTGAACGGCGTCTCCGTCAGTCCGGGCGCGATCAACGATCACGGCCAGGTTGCCGGCGTCGTGCAGGGCAGCGCCCAGCAATGCCGCCTCGTCGTCTGGGACCCGAACAGCGGCCTGCGGGACCTGGGGCCTTGCGAAGACCCCTGGAGTTGCGGACGCCTGCGAATCAACAACGCCGGCCAGATCGCGTGGGGGACGGTGGACCCCAACGGAGGCAACCACGCCTTTCTCCTGGACCCCAACGGCGTCCGGCATATCCTGCGTCCGCCGAGCGGCGAACGAATCTGGGTCAACGATTTGAACAATCGCGGCCAGATCGTCGGATACTTCAGCCGGGATGGCGTGCCCCTGAGAGGATTCCTGTGGGACAAGACCTCCGGGATGCGGGACCTCGCCATGCTGGGCAATGTTGAAAGTGTCGCGACCGGCATCAACGACCGGGGGCAGATCGTCGGCTCCTATGCGAGGCATCGCGCCGGTCCGCACACGGTCTTCCTCTGGGACCCGAATGCGGGTATCCAGGATCTCGGGTCCACGCGGACGTTTGCGGTGCGGACGTGCCGGATCAACAACCGGGGTTTCGTCGTGGGCAGATTCGGCACGAGCGGGGATAAGAACCTCCTTTCTACTTGGACCGAGGAATCCGGTCTGCAGCGACTGTGCCCCGACAGGATGACTTCCGCGCAGGTCAACGGGCTCAACGATGCGGATCGAGTCCTGGTTTGTACGAGCCAGCGGAGATTCATGCTGCGGGAGTTCTGCACCCTCTCGCACATCGATTCGTACCTGTGGGATCCCGACGAAGGCTTTCGTGAGATCGGAAGACACCTGGGACGCAGGGACGTATTCGAGTTCTTCGCCACGGATATCAACAATCGGGGGCAGATCGTGGGGCCTCTGCGATTGAGAAAGCACCCCAACCCGTTCGGCGTGGTGCTCACGCCGATTGGTGGTGCGAACCCCTGAATTCTCGGTAATGTTTCGTGTCCGGACACGTCTATCAGATGTGAGCAGAAAACGTCTGTTGGCTGTTGTCCTCTGTGCCACGATCCCGATTGTGGCCGCCGTGGTGGTCTCGTACGTCCGCCGGCCGAAGGTCTTGTATCGCGTGGTCTTCCTACCGACGATGGGTGGGGTCCAGACGCGTGCCCACGCGATCAACGATTCGGGACAGGTCGTTAGCAGCGTCCGCTGGGCCGATGGCACGGTACACGTCACGCTCTGCGACAAGAGCGACCGGACACAGGAACTCGCCTCCTTTCCCAAGGGCTATCAGGTGCCCACGTTGGCTCTTAACAACGCCGGCCAGGTCGCCGGCACGGTGATCGACTCCAATCAGGTCTGGAGTTCTCTCTTCTGGGACACCGATGGCCGACGGTACATGTTGGATGCCCCGTCAGGCGGGCAGACCCAGATCGGCGGGATGAACAACCGCGGCCAGGTGGCGGGGAAATGGTACGCGGCGCGGGGGCCGAGCCACGCGTTCCTCTGGGACAAGACTTCCGGCTTGCAAGATCTCGGCACGTTTGGCGGTATCGAGAGTCTCGCCTGCGGCATCAACGACGCCGGTCAGATCGTCGGGTATTTCTCTACGGTCCAGAATCAATGGCGGGCTTTCTTCTCTGATCCCAATGTGGGCATGCAGGAACTCGCTCCCACGAAGTTCGGCCCGGCGGCCGTCTGCCGCATCAACAACCAAGGCTTCGTCGTGGGCCATTTCGGCTCCGCGGATGACGACGCCTGCATTTCCACCTGGACGGCGGGCACGGGACCTCGGCGGCTCCCCTCGGCCAAGGGCGACTGGGCGGACGCACGCGGGCTCGATGATGCGAACCAGTTCTTCGTGAACGTCCACCACCGGGGGGTACGACTCCTGGGGCGCCGATTCTGGGACCGCAGTGAATCCTACATGTGGGAGTCGGACCGCCGGCTCCGATGCCTCAACCAGCACGTCGACCGGGGCGATACCAAAGGCCTCTGGGTGTACGACATCAACAAGGACGGCACCATCCTCGCCTCGCTGTCGGTGAGGAAGCTCCCCTATCCCCACGCGGTAATCCTGGAGCCGGTTCCATGAAGGACGGCGCCGACTCCTGAACGGTTCGTAGTGACGCCGTAAGGCGTTGTCTTCCACGCTCTAATGAACATTCGCATGAAAGATATGCCCTCACGGGCACACTACAATCGAGTTTGTCCATGGCACCCATGCGCCGGATTAGAGTGGCCGACGTACTACAGACTTCGGGTCTCCACTCAACCCTTGCCGTTCACAGCCGCCAGGGACTGCGCATCGGGCGCGTGAGCAGGCGGTTGGCTTCGTCGTCATTGACAAATGACTCCCTCTTCGGGTCCCAGCGGAGCTTGCGGCCCAGGCGGATCGCCAGGTCGTCCAGGTGGCAGATCGTGTCGGAGCGGACGGCGGATTCGATGTGGCTGATCGGCTGCTGGCGCGTCCTTACACAATCGAGGAAGTTGCGCCGGTGATTATTGCTTACCGGCAGTCGCGGCTCGCTCGAATCGAAGACGGTCTGCAGGAGTGACTTCGGATGGGCGTCCGTCCCGCCGCGGGAGACGATGACCCAGCCGTCGGAGCCGAGGAACAGGATGCCGCAGCCGCGGTTCTCCAGGACCGGCGTCACGAACTGCGGAAACTCCTTCTCTGTGTGGCGGGAGTCCATGTGGATCATCTTGACGCCGTTGGCGTAGGTGTGCTCGACCCGCCAGGTCACCGGCGTATCGCACAGACCGTCCCTGGGGACGAAGCCCGAGCCCTCGATCTCGAGCGGACCGGTATCGTCGGTGTTGTTGCCCCACTGGGCGATGTCCACGTGGTGAATGCCCCACGCGCCGCTGAGGCATCCGAGGCCGTAGTCGTGGATGTGCATCCAATAGCCGGGACTGCCCTCGGCCCGCGAGGCCGATCGCTGGAACGTGTAGGGCGACCAGGGAGCGGGCCCGAGCCACATATCGTAATCGAAGTCCTTCGGGTCCGGCTCCGGCTGGAGCGGCTGATTTGCGAACTCCATGCCCGGCAGGGACCCGACGACGATCGTGTGCAGCTTGCCGATCCGTCCGTTGCGGACCAACTCGCACCCGAACCGGAAGCCCTGATCGCTGCGCTGCTGCGTGCCGAACTGGAACACCACGCCATAGCGGTTCACAGTGTTGCGCAGGGCCTTCGCCGCTGTGACGTGCACGTCGATCGGTTTTTCGAGGTACATGTCTTTGCGGTTACGTGCGGCCTCCAGCGCGACCAGCGCGTGCCAGTGGTCGGGCGTCGCGATGAGTACCGCGTCGATGTCCGGCCGGGCCAGCAGGTCGCGGTAATCGTGGTACATGATGCAATCGGAGTTTCCGTACCGCTGATCGACGGTCTGCTTGCCCCGTTCGCGGAACGCACGCCGCAGGTCGCAGACGGCCGCCATGCGGACATCGGATTGGCCTGAGAAGCTGCGCAGGTGCCCGCCGCCCATGCTGCCGATCCCGATACAGCCCATGACGATCTTTTCACTCGGCGGCGTGACGCCCTCGGCCCCCAGGACGTGCGCGGGTACAAAGTACGGAATGCCCACGGCGGCGCTCATTAAGCCGCCGGCCTTCAGCAGCTCACGACGCGAGATTCTCTCATCCATCCAAAAGGTCTCCTCGTATGGGTTGTAATCGACCATCGATGGTATTGTAGCCCTTGCCCTCGTCGGACGCCACGGGAGAATTCCTTTGGGGTTCCACGTCGGATCGTGCTACACTCGCTCTGTCCCGCGCTCAGGGGATGGAACAAGAAACCACGTGATTTCGAGGGTTGATTATGGGCCGCAGCACGATCCGCACATCGAGACGACGTTTCCTCGCATCGGCCACCGGGGCGGTCGCGGCCTTCACCATTGTCCCGCGCCACGTACTGGGGCAGGGACCGACGCCGCCGAGCGGGAAGCTGAACATCGCCGGCATCGGCGCCGGCGGGCAGGCGGCCTCCGACATCAAGCAGGTCGCCCGCGACGAGGGCACGCGGATTGTCGCCCTCTGCGACGTCGATCTGCGAATGCAACGCCGCAACGCGCCGATCATCGCCCAGTTCCCCCAGGCCAAAGTCTACCAGGACTTCCGCAAGATGCTCGACGAGATGGGCGACCGGATCGACGCAGTGATCGTCGGCACGCCCGACCATACCCATGCGGTCGCAGCGATGGCTGCCATCAAACGCGGCAAGCACGTCTACTGCGAGAAGCCCCTGGCGCATTCGGTCGGCGAGGTCCGCGCCCTGATGAAGGCCGCCCGCCGGTACAAGGTCGTGACGCAGCTCGGCAATCAGGGCCACTCCTACGATACGCTCCGTGTGTTCCGCGAGTGGATCGAGGACGGGGCCATCGGCACCGTCCACACGATCCACTGCGGCTGTCCCTACGTGAACTCCGCGATCGAGATGCTGCCGCGTCTGAGCGAGAAGGAGGAAGTCCCGGACGGTCTCGACTGGGACCTCTGGCTCGGTCCTGCCCAGGAGCGGCCGTACCATTCCTTCTACCTGCCGGGCCGATGGCGGAGCTGGGTCGCGTTCGGCAACGGTACGATCGGCGACTGGGCCTGCCACGTCGTCGATCCTCCCTTCTGGACCTTCGATCTGGGGGCGCCCAAGACCATCACCTCGCTGGTCAAGGACTACGATCCCAGGACGCAGGGCGACACGTTCCCCAAGGGCGACGTGATCACGTTCGAGTTCCCTGCCCAAGGTGGTCGGGGACCCATCACGCTCGTCTGGCACAGCGGCCAGGAGGCGATCCCCCGCCCGAAGGAGCTGGAGGAGGGCCGCAAGGCACCCAACAGCTATGGCGCCGGCGGCTATGTCTACGGCGACAAAGGCGTCATCATGTACGGCTCGCACGGCGCCGATCCCGTGCGGATCATTCCCGAGACGAAGATGAAAGCGTACAAAGTGCCAAGACAGAAGATCCCCCGGGTTCCAGGCGGTCACCACCAGGACTGGCTGCGAGCCATCCGCGAAGGCGGCACGGCGGGCTCCGACTTCGCCGCCTACGGCGGCCCGCTGACTGAGATCGCGATGTTAGGCGTGATCGCGATCAAAATGCCCGGCGTCAGGCTCAAATGGGATGCGGTCAACGCGCGTTTCACCAACTGCGACCAGGCCAACCAATACCTCGATCCGCCGTACCGGGCGGGATGGGCTCTTTGATTGATGATGGATGATTGAGGTCGGGTGTCCACGCGCGAGGCGGATGGGACATCCATGCATTCTGTAGGGGCTATGAAGATGATAAAGAGACAGATGAACCGACGTGAGTTTCTGGGTGGTGCGGCGACGGTGGCCGCGTTTACGATCGTGCCGCGACATGTGCTGGGGCAGGGGCAGACTCCGCCGAGCGAGAAGCCCGACATTGCCAGCGTCGGCGCCGGCGGTATGCCCGCCGGGGACATCGACTCGGTATCGGGAGGCGCCAACATCGTGGCTCTCTGCGACGTCGATCTGCGCCGTGCGTCCGCCATCGCGAAGTATCCGCAGGCCAAGGTCTATCGCGACTTCCGCAAGATGCTCGACGAGATGGATAAGCAGATCGATGCGGTGATCGTCGGCACGCCCGACCACACGCACGCGGTGGCCGCGATGGCCGCGATCAAGCGCGGCAAGCACGTCTACTGCGAGAAGCCGCTGGCCCATTCGGTGGGCGAGGTCCGGGCCCTCATGCAGGCGGCGCGGGAGTACAAGGTCGTGACCCAACTCGGCAATCAGGGCCACTCCTTCGATACGATCCGCACGTTCTGCGAATGGATCTGGGACGGCGCGATCGGAAAGGTCCATACGATCCATTGCGGCTGTGCTGCGGTCAACTCCGGCCTCGACCATCTATCCCGCATGACGCAGAAGGAGGAGATTCCGCCGGAACTGGATTGGGACCTCTGGCTCGGCCCGGCGCAAGAACGCCCGTATCATTCCTTCTATCTGCCGGGTTCCTGGCGCGGCTGGGTCCCCTTCGGCAACGGCACCATCGGCGACTGGATCTGCCATGTCGTGGACCCGGTCTTCTGGGCCCTCGACCTCGGCGCTCCCACGAGCGTTGTCGCCCAAGTCAAGGACTACAATCCCAGGACGCAGGGCGATGCCTTCCCGATGGGCGATATCATCACCTTCGAATTTCCCGCCAAAGGCCAACGCGGCCCGGTCACGCTCGTCTGGCACAGTGGCACCGAGAAGATCCCGCGGGCCAAGGAGCTGGAGACCGAACGCAAGCCCGTCGAGACCGGCGCCTACGTCTACGGCGACAAGGGCGTCATCATGTACGGCTCACACGGCGCCAATCCCGTCCGGATCATTCCCGAGACCGCCATGAAGGCGTACGAGTTGCCCGATCAGAGAATCCCCCGGGTCCCGGGCGGCCACCATCAGGACTGGCTGCGGGCCATTCGCGAGGGCAGCCGGGCGGGTTCTGACTTCTCCTACGGCGGCCCATTGACGGAACTGGCCATGCTGGGCGTCATCGCGATCAAGCTGCCCGGCGTGAAGCTGGCCTGGGATGCCGTCGCGACGCGCTTCACCAACTGCGACGAGGCCAACCAGTACCTCAACCCGCCGTACCGGGCCGGCTGGATGCTCTGAGATCGCCAGGTATCCCATCCGGTTTCATCGTGCGGGGTGCGTCACGCGTGGGTTTACGCCGGACGCACCCCGTACGGCGTATCAGAACAGGTCTTTTGTCTTGTACGGTGCGTCTGCGCCGACGGGGACACGGCTTGAAAGACCGTTCTGTCTGCGCGATGATACCCGCCGGGACTTAAACGGCCGACAGCCGGGGAAACCGATATGACCGACGTGACGCGCATCTTGAACGCCATCGAACGGGGGGAGGTCAAAGCGACGGACGAACTGTTGCCTCTGGTGTACGAAGAACTCCGCCTCCTGGCGGCGCAGAGACTTTCGCAGGAGCCTCCCGGCCAGACGCTCCAGGCCACGGCGCTGGTGCATGAAGCGTACCTGCGCCTGGTCGGGGCCGAGCGGCAGGACTGGTCGAGCCGGGGACACTTCTTCAAGGCCGCCGCCGAGGCCATGCGCCGCATCCTGATCGACAATGCCCGACGCAAAGGGAGCCTCAAACGTGGCGGCGGTCACCGGCCGGTGATGCTCGATGAGTCTCTGGCGATTGGCGATGACGCGCAGGCTCAGGAGATGCTGGCGCTCGACGAGGCCCTCGGCAAACTCGCCCAACAGGACCCGACCAAGGCCGAACTGGTCAAGCTCCGCTACTTCGCCGGCCTGACGATCGAGCAGGCCGCAAAGGCCCTGGACATCTCCCACGCGACGGCCGAGCGCTATTGGGACTATGCCCGCTCCTGGCTGCGGGTGGAACTCGGTCGGATCGACGAATCTGACCAGCGCTGATTCCGAATTTTTGCACATCTTTGCATTTCCGTGAGGGAATCGGCCCCCGTTTTACGCACTGTATGGCGAAAGGAGCAACAGTGGCTACCGAGCACGGCACAGGCGAAGAGTCGATCTACTACGAGGCGGCCGGCAAGACCGGGCCGGAGCGGGAGGCTTATCTCCGGGTGGCCTGTGGTCAGGATGCTGCCCTGCTGGCGCGCCTGCGGGCACTGCTCAAGGCGCGGGAGATCAGGGACAGCTTCCTGGAGTCCGCCCCGTGGGACCCAGCCGTCATCCTGGATCCGCCCGTCCTCACGGAGGGTCCGGGCACGGTGATCGGCCGTTACAAGCTCCTGGAAAGAATCGGCGAAGGGGGGATGGCGGTGGTCTACATGGCCGAGCAGGCCGAGCCGATCCGACGCAGGGTGGCCCTCAAGATCATCAAGCTGGGCATGGACACCCGCCAGGTCATCGCCCGCTTCGAGGCGGAGCGGCAAGCCCTGGCGCTGATGGACCATCC
>ENA-OSEO01004607-OSEO01004607.1-sediment-metagenome-genome-assembly--contig:-NODE-4607-length-14215-cov-4.503254_pt1 | contig 14215 bp, 11 predicted proteins | sample MGYA00237883_ERZ534232 | MGnify/ENA metagenome assembly ERZ534232 | reverse complement strand
GGCGTTGGACGAAGGCGCGGTTGCATGTGTTGCGGTGCGCTGCGGCCCAAACCCAATCAGGCTTATCGTATTTTTTCAAAAAGCTAAACTATTACGAAGATGCCATTTATTTTGCCCATCCCTGTTCCTGATAGTACTTTAAAGCGCCCGGGTGGAAAGGAGCGCCGGCAGGGTAAGCCAGGTCTTTGGGTTTTAGTGTTTTCATGGATTCCATGGCGCTATAAAGCTCAGCAATATTCTCGGCAAACAGCTTCACCAGGGTATATGCGGTTTTATCTTCCATGACGGCATTGACGACGATGCAGAGTCGATATTGCAGCGTCGGTACGTCCTTATCCACCCCGGGATAAAGTCCTGCCGGGATTACACCTGGACTCAGGCCCGGGTTTTTCTGTATTGCCTTCGCCTGGACGGCTTCCGGAACCGCTAAGAAGTTGATGGGGCGGTAGGTCGACATTTCGATAAATGTTCCGTCAGGCAATCCTCCTCCCCCCAAGTGAGCTTGCATATGACCGTCTTTAAGCAGGTTGATGCCCTCCGCATCGCCCACATGGAATACTTTTGAAAATTCGGAAAATTGAATGCCTGCCGATCCCATGATGATGTTGCTGAGGACCTCGGAGGAGGACCCCTGCCCGCGGACATTAACCCGCTTTCCTCTCAGATCGCTGATTGTCGTCATGCCGGAATCCTTCCATACGGCAGCATGCCACATTTGGGTTTCTAACACCATCAGGACACGTATATTTTCATACTTTTTTTCATAAGGAGGGAAACCGTTATAGGATGCCGTCGCGTCCGTGGTATAACAAACGCCCAATTCCGTCTTTTTTTCACCGGTGGCAACCGTATTCGACTTTCCTCCGCCCGGCAGCAGCGTGAATTTCAAGTCCGTGTTCCGCTGCCAGATATTGATCATTACCGAGGCCATGGGATACCAACTACCGCCGGGAGCGGCCGCCATGAACTTAAAAACGGCGGCGGGAGACTTTGAAGCGAAAACCAGCATGATTACCGAGCAAATAATGCAGAATTTGAATGTGTTTTTTTTATTCATAACACCTCCAGATTTATTTTGTAGTTTATGCTGAACCAGATTCTATGCCCATCGGGAAATTTAAATAATCACCTCCTTTCTATACTGATCGTATCAGCCGTGTTCTTGGAAATTGCCGGTAAGTGCCTCCTTCTATGGAAAAAATAGGCAAGTGCAAACATCCCGGTTCCAATTAGGTCAGTGGCAATCCCCGGATAAATTAACGTAAGACCCCCAACCAGCATCATCATCCGTTCCAATAGGGTCAACAGTTGATGCCAGTACCCTTCCGATGCAAGGGACAAGCAATATACACCGATGATAGCCGTAGGCACGGCCAGCAAAAGTTGTGTAAACGAACCCACAAGGAGCAGGGCCGGATCGTAAACAAACATCAGCGGGATGATATAACCTACGACAGCCAACCTGCTGGCCTGCCATGCGGTTTTCATGGAATCCGCGCCTGCAATAGACGCAGCCGTATATGAGGCTATGGCTACCGGAGGTGTAATCAAAGAAATACAGGAATAGTAGAGTATGAAAAAATGTGCCGTTAGAACTGACAACCCCATCGCTCGCAAAGCGGGAATCAGCAGTGCGACCTGGACAATATAGGCGGGATTTGTGGGCAGTCCCATGCCCAGGATCAGTCCGGCAATCATCGCGGCGATAACTCCCAGCAACAAGTTTGTTCCGGTAGCATCGAGGAGGAGCGATGTAATGCCGTTTCCTACCGAAGTCAGGCTGATTACTCCGATAACGATACCTGCCGTGGCGCAGGCGGTGGCGACAGCCAAAGCGCTGTTAGCTGTTGTCTCTAAGCCATTGAGAAAACCGGTCAGGCTCAACCGAGTTTCTCGTTTCAGCAAGGATAATAAAACAGTCAGGAGCGTCGCTAAGGTTGTCGATAGCATGATGGTATACCCCTTACCCAACATAACCAAGAGGAGAATTACCGGTATGCCCAGGTAGCCGCGTTTAATGAATTCTTTCTTGGCGCTTGGTATGGGTATATCCATGCCGCCGAGATTCATGCGACCCGCACGCAGATCTACAGCGAAGTAAATTGCCAGAAAGTACAATACGGCCGGCAGGGTAGCATGTTTGATAATCGTTATATAGGATATGCCTGTAAATTCTACCATTAAAAGCGCTACAGAAGCCATAATTGGCGGCATCAGCTGCCCTCCGCAGGAAGCCGCCGCTTCTACAGCGCCTGCAAAGTTTGGCTTAAACCCGAGGTTTTTCATCAGCGGTATGGTGAAATTCCCTGTGGTCGCCACGTTTGCAACAGCCGAGCCGGACATCATCCCAAAAAGGGCGCTGGAGAATACGGCCACCTTGGCCGGACCACCGCGTGATTTCCCAAAGGCCGCCAAAGAAACATTCAACAGGAATTTCCCAAAGCCTGTAGCCTGTAAAAAAGTACCAAACATCAAAAACATATATATGTATGTCGCGGAAACACCTAAGGCGACACCCCAAATGCCGTTCGGCGTCAGTACCAGATGGTCCAGAAGGAAATCAAGACTGAACCCGTTATGTCCCAGTTTTCCGGGAACATATTTCCCGAACCAGACGTAGGCAAGACAAAACGCTGCCACAATCGGCAGGGCGATTCCGGTTACCCGGCGGGTTGTTTCCAGCACCAGGACAATCAGCAGCAATGATATCAGAGTTTCGATCGTAGTTAGGGGGGTAATATAATACATCCTTATTCCCAAAAAATACTGATGATTCAGAATAAGAAACCCGACCGAAAGAAGTGATAATCCGATTAGCAAAAAATCCCAAATGCGCAGCCACTTCCGTTTATCGCCTCCTTTAATAGGAAAAACCAGAAAAACGAGGACTAAGACAAACAGCAGATGCACTTCCCTCTGCTTTGTAGCTTCCAGGGTACCGAAGGCGGCCGTATAAATATGAAAAACCGACATTCCAATAGCGACAAGTGCAATCAGGTAGCGTAAAACGGGTTTTTTGTTCATGGATTTGTCGATCATGGCCCTTCCCCTTTCCATGGTTGGCGATGATAATATCAAAATCCGGGTCCATCGAAATCTACGGCTGCTTAAGAACCACTAACAGTCAAGCCTATACGGAGTTTGCCGGTCAGTTTCGATGAAGCCCCGAAGCGGCCGTGGTCCCTACATCATTTATAAAGTTGTCTGGATACAGGCAAAGAGGTAATCCGTATTCCCGTGGCATCGAAGATGGCATTTGTAATCGCAGGCGCAGTTGGCACCAGGGCAATTTCAGAAACCCCTTTTGCGCCAAAGGGGCCTGAAAGCACCGGATCCTCCACCAGAAATATTTCCATTTCCGGTACCACCTTGAAGGTGGGAATTCCAATCTTTCTCAAGCTCAAATTCGTAGGATAACCATTTTGCACCTGAAAATTCTCGGAAAGGGCATATCCCAGCCCCATAACAAGCCCACCTTCTAACTGACCACGGACAGCATTTGGATTCAGTACGGTACCCGCGTCGTGAGCGGCAATGATTTTGACGACACGCACGATATTATTTTCGTCAACCTCAACGATCGCTGCCTGGGTGCAGTAGTTGTATGCGGGATAATTTCGATAAGATTCAGCTTTTTCATTCGATTCGGCTGTAACGGAAAAAGTCGGGCTGACGGTATGGGTTGCGAATTCCTCGAGCTTTTCGCCTTTTCTTGCAAGGGATTGAGCTATAGAGAAAATATCAATCTCTCCATTTTTCCCCTCCATCTGATTGTCTTGAGTGTCAATCACTTTCATATCAAGCAACCGAGTGGCCGAGGCGAGAAAAGACGCTTTGAACTTTCTCGAAGCCTCGAGTACGGCGCTTCCGGAAATATATGTTTGACGTTGAGCCGAAGCACTTATTCCTTCAGGTACCTGTAGTGTGTCTCCCGTAATGATATCAATATGTTCGACATCAATACCGATTACCTCGGAGGCAATCTGGCAAAGAACCGTCCTGAGTTGCTGTCCCATATCAACTGCAGTGACCCTGATCAAGATTCTGCCTTCAGGAGATAGGGAAATATATGCGCCGGCATTTTCCTTTGATCCTCTTCCTGCGCCAATATTCTTATATCCGGAAGCGACCCCTATACCGATTTTTTTAGCACTGTGAGATCCCGATGATTTCATCTTTTCTTTTTTCAAAGCTTCAGTGATTTTTGCAATGGTGTCTTTAACAGCAACGTTCTCTTTCAGTACTTCGCCTGTAATCGTCGGTTTTCCGGATTCCAGCGCATTTCGCATTCTGAAATCAAGCGGATCTAGCGATATCGCCCTTGCCATCATATCCATCTGTGTTTCAACGGCGAAATGGACCTGGTTGATTCCGTAACCTCTAAATGCACCACCGATCGGATTGTTTGTATAAGCGGCTTTGCCGGAAACTTTGACGGTCGGCCAGTAATACGGTCCCCCTGCGAATATGACCGCTTGCTCAAGGACGAATTTGCTCACAGAAGCATAGGCCCCTGAATCGATCACAAATTCAACCTCCAAGGCTGTTAATGCGCCTTTGGAAGTGGCGCCGGTTTTATAACGCATGTAAAAAGGATGTCGCTTGGTGCTCATCAGCATGGATTCTTCTCTTGTCAGCGTGATCTTTACAGGCTTTCCCGTCTTCAAAGCACCAAGCGCCAGAAGAATTTCGATGGAAACATCGTTTTTACCGCCAAATCCTCCACCTACATGGGTGCTGACGATTCTCACCTTTTCTTCAGGAATGTTCAAATTTTCAGCAACTTGCTTTCGCGACAAAAAAGGGATCTGTGTGCCGAACCAGATCGTCACGCCTCCATTGGAATCCGGAACCGCCAAACCGGCCTCAGTTTCCATATAGCCATGTTCGACAAACGGCGTCGAATAGTATTCTTCAATAACAATATCGGATTTGCTAAATGCTTCATGCGTATTTCCTCTATTAACATCAAATTCCTGCAACAGATTTCCTCTGGAATGAACTTCAATAGACTGGCCGGATAAGGCATCTCTCGGATCAAACACGCCGGGGAGATCTTCATATGTTATCTTAACAGCATCGCGACCCCTTATGGCTGATTCAGTAGTTTCGCCAAAAACGACGGCAACTACATCACCCACAAACCGGACTTTGTCTTCGACAAGAACCGGCTGGTCTTTTTTTACGCGCCCAAAACGATTGGGACCTCCGATATCCTTATGCGTCAATATACATATTATCCCGGGTATTTTTAGTGCGTCGGAAGTATCGATCTTTAAAATACGGGCATGCGGACGCCTGCTGAGCAGGACTTTCCCATGCAGCATGCCTTCCTTGGAGACATCTCCTGAAAACTTGGTCCGGCCGGTGACCTTTTCGGGTGCATCCCGGTCTGAATGAGATTCACCGATCGCTTTTCTTTTAGAAAGCGCTGGTTTTAATTCACCTTTTAAAAATTGAGACGCTTTATTTACCGCCCTGATAATCGCTTGATACCCCGTACATCGGCAAAGGTTAGTCGACAGGTAGCTTTTTATTTCCGCTTCACTCGGATCGGGATTTCGATCCAGAAGTGCCTTAACCCGCATGATCATTCCAGGTGTGCAAAAACCGCATTGAACAGCAGCGGTTTCAATAAATGCACTTTGGACCGGGTGGAGATGCGCGGGTGAACCCAATCCCTCAATGGTCAAAACCGTTTTATCTTTCATCTCCTTCATTTTCAGACGACATGCCTGCTTTGGTTTTGAATCTACCAGCACGGTACAGGCACCACACTCTCCTGAAGAACAGCCTTTTTTGGAACCTGTAAGACCTAGGCCGTCTCTAAGAAAATCCAATAACACCATATCCGGGGAAACTTCAACTGATACAGGTTTTTCGTTAACTTTGAAGTTAATGTTCATTTAATGGCCCATCTTAAGGTCTTGGCGGATTCTGATTGCAAATGTCGATAGCAATCAACGCATACATTTTAGCGGCATTCACAAGGTCTGATATGTATTGATAGAAATAATTCCCGGCGCCGTCTTTTGGTGAGGGACCGATTTTTACGCACGGAATGCCCAATTCAGAGTATACGTTGTTATCATTCCACATACTGGTATAGCCCGGGTGTATATTCTCCGGATTAGCTCCAAAAACTCGGTTATGGGCTGAATCAATGGTTTTGACTAAACCGTCAACGTTTCTGGCCTCATATCCTTTCTTGGCAAGGTATACCTCAAAATCGATTTCATATCCTTTAAGCGCATTCTCCAGATCCTTAGCTACCCGGTAGGGGTCAACACCCGGCGCAGTTCGGATGTCTACATAGATACTGCATAGGGCAGGGGAATAGTTTGGTTTTCCGGGAAGGCCGCCCCGGATGGCGCCGATATTAACCTTGGGATGTATTTCCCCTCTGGCAAAATTATAAATATTTTTAACCTCATACTCCTCCGCCCACTGAGAGATCACCTTGACAATTTCCATCGCCTTGATAATGCTGTTGTTTTTTCTATCAGTGAAAGGCGTATATGCCGCCACACCTTTAGTCGTAATCTTTACATAGACAGCGCCTGGCAAAGCCCAGGTTAGTGCGAACTGCGAAGGTTCTGCTACAACCGCATAGTCCGATGTAATTCCATTTGTGAGCAAATGCCGAGTCCCGAGGCCTTTACTTCTGAATGCCGGACCCTGAAATTCATCAATTTGAGCCTTGCCTATTTCACCACAGACAGCAGCAACGATCAGGTCTCCTTTGAGTTCGACACCTGAATTCTTAATAGCCTTTGCAGCGATAAGAAAACATGCCAGCGGTCCTTTACAATTTACAATGCCTTGTCCGATTATCCTGTCATTTTCTATAATTGCTTTCGGAAGCCTTTCAGGTGTTATTTTCCCAACGGCAAATACGTCGCTTTTCGTGCCTGTAAAGGCAGTGTCCAAATGGCTGTTAAACATCAGGCTGCTTCCGCCACCGGTGCCTCTCAGGATTCCAACCGCATTGAGCCTTCCTTGTTCAACTTCTTGGCGCACAGGCCTAAATCCATTTTCATCCAACCAGTTTAGAACGAATTCGCCTACATCCTGTTCTTGACCGGTTTGGCTGGGAATGTTGACCAGGCTCGCCGCCAGTTGAACTAATTCTTCTTTTTTAATAAAATCAAAAATTTTTTCATTATCCATCACGACAACCCTTTTCTATGTTTTAATCGAGAATCAACTCATACTCTTTAGTGGAAATCTTTTCACTCATGAGCGGCCACTGTTTTTCCTTGAGGCCGTCATGATCCTTACTCTTGACATATGCATCACGATCTTCCTTGGATTCCCAGGCAATGATGATGAGATACTCACCACTTCCGTCCAGGCATTTAAAGAACTGAACGGATCGGTAGCCTTTTTGCTTTTTCACGACCGGATGAATGATATCTTTTCTTAATTTAAATGCAGCTTCCTCATCATTATACTTTAATGTCGATACAGAATACACCATGATGAACCTCCCTTATGTTCTATCGATTGCTAACGTTGCATTTCTACTCCAATTTTCTTTTTTGATTTCGTCAAAAATGACGTGGATCATTTCCGGTTTGTTTTTTGTGATTTCAGAGACAACCCGAGTAATTTCCTTTGATAATTGCCTTTTAATTTCAATATCTCTGGGGAAGATTTGTACTGTGATAATTGGCATAAAAAACCTCCTTTCTTTGATGTTATAATGAAATTTTATCAACGACTATCTCTGCATCCCGCATCCGGACCCTGGTGTGGGCTTTCCAAGTCTCGCTCATACGGGGATAGTCTTCTCTATAGTGATGTCCCCTGCTTTCGGTGCGTGCCAAACAGCTCTTGACGACCGCCTCTGATAATTTAAGCATCGCTTTGACTTCAAGCGCAGAAACAAGCTGTTGGCAAAACGTATTTCTTTCAGCTCGAATCGATTTATTTGATAGGAGCGTAATTTTTTCCAATGCGTTACTCAGAAGATCTTCACGCCTTACAAGGCCTGCCAGATTCCACATTATCATTTTAAGGTCCGAACGCATCTTTGCCGGAGACTCTTTGCCGGATGATAAATTTTGAATTTCTCTTTCAACTTGAGCGATGCTGTTATTAAAATCTACCTCATGCAATTTTGGCGTTGCCGCTCGGCCGGCGCGGTATCCAAAGACTTGAGTTTCAGTCAGGGCATTGCTGAAAAGCCGTGAAGCCCCATGAATATTTCCTGACACTTCACCTGCGGCAAATAGACCTTTTACGTTCGTCCTGCAATCTTCGTCTATTCGAATTCCGCCTAAACAGTAGTGTGCGCCGGGCGCCATTTCAACCAAATCGGTATGGAGGGATATGCCAAGTTTTTTCAAATGCGTGTACCTTATACCCAGTCTTTCTCGCAGGTATTCTATAACCTCTTCTTTAGATTTATCCGATTCTATCTTAAAGTAAAAACCACCATTAGGCGTCGCATCAGCTTCACAAATAGCTCTATAGGCCGTTCTCAGAAAAGCTGTGGGAGGTAAAACTTCTTGACATAAATCACGCATCTTACCATTGAGTAAGCGTGCGCCAATGGCATTAACAATGTCATAGGGGACAAAGCATCCATTTGCTGAAGGGGGATGAATGACGACAAACGGGTGGAAGAGAACCATCTCAAGATCGACCAGATCTGCGCCGGATTCCATTGCCAGAACAAGTCCTTCGCCGGTACTGTCGGTCGAGGTATCGGTAAAATGCCAAAGTTCTTCATACCCGCCGGTTGCAAGAATCATAACACCAGCAGATATGGCAATGATCTTGCCCGAAGCAATGTCTAAGGCTATGACGCCCGCTACTTGATCCTCTTCTTTAACAAATCTCAGAGCCATAACATCTTCTATTATCTGAATGTTTGGGCGAGTTTGCACGGCCTTTTTCAGGACATTGTTTAAAGATACACCCCCTCCATTAATATAGCAGGTATAACTATCTCTTTTACCCGAACGGGTAGGATGAAAAAAACGGTTGTCGTTTTCAAGTTTGAATTTCGCACCATACCGAACCAGGTCATTTACGCGGTCAGGGGCTTCCTTAACTAATAAATTTATCAGGTTGGGATCACAGATCCCTTGCGCAACCCGAAGGCTTTCTTCAAGATGCGATTCGATTGTGTCGTCCGTATTAATGGATGCAGATATGCCGTCAGAAGCTAAAGGAGTTATTCCGCTTTTTCCCACTTGCCCTTTACATAAAACGATTACTTGGTGCCCCCGGTCCGCAGCTTCCAATGCACTCCTTAAGCCGGCAGCCCCGCCTCCTATTACCACGACGTCACTTTTAAGAATTTCAGTCATTTTGATTGCTGCTTTCTTTGACCACAAGGTCTTTGATAATCGGTTTTCTTTTAAGGGGTTCGATTAGATAAGTCTGTCCGGATTCCAATATCGTTTCACAGGCCTTTGATGCTTTTCCATTTACACGGACCCTGCAGGAACCACAAAGTCCTTTGGCACAATGATAATCTCTAAATGCAAGAGACGAATCAAATTTATCCCGGACGTTTCTAAGCGCCATAAGCAGAGATGTATTCTGACAGTCAAGTTCATAAGTTGTATAATAAGGACTTTTTTCCTTCTCCGGATTTAATCTGAACACTTTAAGGTGAATCATTTTGTTTTTTTCTCCAATATGGTAAAAACAATTTGTGCCATGCATAGGTCAATCCAATAAGAGAAATTCCAATTGTATCCGTCATGACCTGTTGATCAATTAAAAGTAACGCCGCTGCAAACATGGCAAAACGACCCATTATATGAAGTCTGTCTGCAAACCATCCAATTAATGAGCACGAAAGCGCGAACACGCCTATCAAGCCGGTAATAAATGCAATCGCTATCTGTCCGGCGTTCCCAATTGCAAGCAGGGCTGGGCTGTATACGAACATAAACGGTACAATAAACCCCGCCATACCTAATCTGACAGCAATAAGGCTGGTTTTCCACATATTAGATTTTGCTACACCTGCCGCTGCATATGACGCAAGCGCCACAGGAGGTGTAATATTCGAAATCACACCGAAATAAAGGACAAAAAGGTGGGCGCCTAACGGAGAGACGCCTAGCTTTATCAAAGAAGGAGCCGCAATGATCGATAATATAACATAACACGCAATGGTCGGAACTCCCATGCCAAGAATCAGGCTTGCGATCATGACAAAAATAAGTGTCAGCGGAAGCAAACCGGCTGCGAGTTCAATGACGGCACGAGAAAATACAAGTCCAAGACCGGTGAGGGTTACGGCTCCAATGACGATGCCTGATGCAGCACATGCAGCTACAACCGGAACAACTGAGTTTGCCCCATTTTCCAGGCCTCTTAAAATGCTCCGCAACCCCATCCCCGTCTTCTTGCCCCCCACCCAGCTGGCCAAGATTGTTGCAATGACGGTCCAAAATCCGGCTTTCATGGGTGAAACCCGGTAGACAGCCAACTGAATTACAAGAATTATGACCGGAAACAAAAGATACCACCTTTCCCTAAGTACTTTCAAAAGCGAGGGTGGGTTTTCGATTCCTAAAAGTCCTTTTTTCGATGCTTCCAGGTGGACCATCCAAAATAATGATACGAAATAAAGAATGGCCGGTATAGTGGCGGCAATGATCACATTACCGTATGAAATCCCCAAAAATTCGGCTACGATAAAAGCGGCGGCACTCATAATTGGAGGCATAATCTGACCGCCGGTTGAGGCAACCGCTTCAACAGCACCGGCAAACTCTGATGTATAACCCAACCGCTTCATCAGCGGTATCGTAACGCTTCCGGTGCCAACGACATTCGCAACGGCGCTTCCGGATATGGATCCGAAAAATCCACTTGCGACTACAGCGGTCTTAGCCGGCCCTCCGCGATATTTTCCTGCAACAGCGTTTCCTAAATCAATGAAGAACATGCCGCCTCCGGACTCCTCTAAGACCGCTGCCAAAATCAGAAAAACCACTAAATAATTCGCCGAGGCGGCAATTGGCGGTCCGAATATCGCTTCTCCTGATAATGGGAGAAAGGTGAGTATTCTGGGAAGATCTATTCCACGATGTGCGATAATATCTGGAAAATAGGATCCGAAATAGCAGTATATTAAAAAAAAACCCGCTAAAATTGGCAAGGCATACCCCGTGGTTCTCCTTGTCAATTCAAGTATCAGCGCAATTAAGATCGCACCTATAACCATGTCAGATGCAATTGGGTTGCCTATTCGGAAACTGAGCTCCCAATAATTAACGATAAGATAAATACCGACCGCGAGCGTGATAACGACCAACAACAGGCTGCCAGCGGATACCCTGGCAAAAGCGTTTCCCTGGCTTCCTTTTTTACGCGTTATCAAAAAACCTAGAACTAAGGCTAATGTAAGGTGCACCTGCTTCTGGTTGAGTATGACCCCGGTCGCGGCGGTATAAAGATGAAAGAGCGAAAACCCTATCGCCAAAATTGATTGAATGATTTGGAGCCAATCACGCTGGTGATGTAATTTCATTTTTTTTAAACGCAATACAACCGGTTGCTATTCATACCCGATAAGGTTTCTTGAATATTGCTTGCTTATCGTCAATTCGTTTTCGAGGAACCGCCAACTTATTTGACAATAATAAACCACACAAGATCCTCGAGATTGTTTTTTATTTTGGAATTTGGCCGAGTTTAGGGTGTTTTATTTCCTGGTAATATTTTCGCGCTCCGGGGTGAAGCGGAATGGGTATCCCATTAAGCGCCGATTGGGTGGTTATCATTTTCATCATGGGATGAGCACTTTCATATTCTTTAATATTTTCTAATATTGACTTTGTAATCGTATAGATGACTTCTTCATCCATGTCTGCAGTCGTCACTAAGCTTGTGGCGCCGCCAACTGTTTGATAAGACTCCTTAACCCCCGGATATAGTCCACCTGGAATTACCGCCTTATAAAATGCCGGCATTTTCTCAATGATTTTATCTAATACCTTATCTTCAATCGGGATTAATTTTATACCGTTCATCGTTGCCAAATTAAGTGCGCCTGAAACCGGGTGGGTAGCCATGAGTATCATGGCATCCAGACTCCCATCGGCTACTCCCTGATACATGTCCGTAAAGCCAAACGGCATCGCCTTAAAGTCTTTAAAGCTCATACCGTAAGCATTGGTTAAGGCCTCTGCCCCAACCATCGTTCCGCTTCCAGGAGGTCCGATTCCGACACGCTTGCCTTTGAGATCGGTGAAGTTTTTGTAAGGAGCGTTTGGAAGTGCGATTACGACCAAATCCAGACTGAACATGGAAATGATCGAACGCAGGTTGTCGAGCTTTTCACCTTTAAAAATATCTTCACCTCGGTACGCAATAATGAGTGTTTCCGAAGACACCATACCCAACTCGGCTTTTTTGTTTGCAACCAGTCGAGCATTTTCAGCCGAACCTGCCGTGACCTGGGCGGTAGCCTTAATCCCATTATGCTTACGTAAAAGCTCACCTATGGCTCCGCCGATTGGGTACCATGCACCACCAGAGCTTGCCGTCGCGATAATTATTGAATCGACAGATTTTGACTTTGCGGAAATTTGATCGAGGTAAACGGTCGAAAACAAGATGTTAACAGCCAAGATTGAAATAAAAATTTTTAAAAATCTACTCATATGACACCCCCTAAGTTATTTTTTTATGAACGATATGGCTCAGAACAAATTCTGATATCTGAACGTTACCTAACTGAAGGCAATGCGTCCGACAGGGAATTTACATAAAAAATACCTCTATAAAGAATAGGGTAGCGATGACGCTCGAAATCGAACGGGGATATTCTGTCCATCAGTTTAGCAATCAAGCATAAACAACTATCCGCAAGGCGATCATCGCAGAGCAACCGATTCAAAGGATAAATAAACAATTGATCAATATGTGAATGGTAAATTACGATATTCGATATATTTTTAATTGATATATACGTTATTCGGATTATTAATAGTTATGAAATCTTTGTCAAGATAAAATTTATAATATTGCGGTATCAGTCGTCATAACCCGTACCCCAATCATAACGCCTTTTGATAAATTTTAATATCAATGAGGTCTCAGTCCGAATAACGCCGTCGATTTTGTTGATATTTTTGTAAAGTAAATCGTTGAGTTCATCAATGGATTTGACAACAAATTCCCCATAAATGTCTGAATCTCCTGTGGCATTGACGATAAACCATAAGGGTTTAAGATTTTTTAAACTTTTTGATATCGTTTCAATCTTAGATATATCCACCGTAATTCTTATCACTCCGGAAATTTTAAAACCCAACTTAAGCGGGTTGCTGACTGCGACTATTTGGATATATTCCTCATTAATCAGTCGAGCCAGACGGTTACGAACGGTTGCTTCGGATACGCCGAGTTTTTTCGCAATTATGGTATTGGATAACCTTCCATCAATTTGCAGCATTTTAATGATATTCTGGTCAACATTGTTAAGAGTCTCATTTGATGAGTTCATTTTTTTGGGGGCCATAATAAACTTCTTTATCACAAATCGATTTGCATCGGCATTATTTTTTTAAAAAGGTGATATCAGGGTTATGTGTCCAGCGTTTTTTCAAAAAAAAGTTCTTCCGGGGAAAGTTTCCGTTGCAACAACCCCTGATCGAACGAATAACCGATAAAACGCTTTAAATTGGCAGTGTTCTTTTTAAAGCCGTTCGGCCAGGGATCGCTGCCCAGCTGGCGGCGTTCTTCTTCAAACAGATGCCGGCCCCAGGCCATCAGCGACCAGTTGGGGTCGGCGTAATATTCCCGGCAAATCGATTTTGCGGATTCAAAGGCGTTTATCAGGACTGGGGCTGCTTCCGGATGCGTTTTCAGGAGTTCCGCTTTAAGTACGAGAATGTGCATGATGGGGTAAAAGCCGTTTTTTTGAAAATATTTCAGTTCCTCCTGTTTCGAATCCGGGAATAACCGTTTGATCTGATCGTTTCCCGTTGAGATTTCTTTGGGCGGATGGGGCATCACCAGGGCGTCCAACTCACCTGATATCAGCATCGAGCCGATCTTCTTTCCTTCCGGCAGCAGGTCTATCTGAACGCCGCCTTCCGCCTGAAAATCAACCGTTTCTTTGCGCCGGGTGAACCAGTGAATATTACGCCAGGGTACATCATACTCCGACTGCAGGTCCCCCTTGGCCAATACGGACAAGGTGGTTTGAAATGTGTTGAGCCCCACCCTGCGTCCG
>ENA-OSEO01004606-OSEO01004606.1-sediment-metagenome-genome-assembly--contig:-NODE-4606-length-14215-cov-7.034729_pt1 | contig 14215 bp, 10 predicted proteins | sample MGYA00237883_ERZ534232 | MGnify/ENA metagenome assembly ERZ534232 | reverse complement strand
TTTTTTGTAAAGAAACGGGAACATGCCCTTTTCTCTGTGTTCTTTGTGTCTCCGTGTGAGCCTGTAAAATAAGGCGCACTGATGAAATACAAACAGATCTTCTTGCTTTTTGCGACACAAAACTGGCCGATAAGGTACTGCTAACCGATATCGAGACGAATATCAAGCATTTTTTTCGAACAGGCCACGTGCGGGTTCAGCCGCATATAGGCATGGGCCGCTTACGGGGCCCCACTGTTGCTGGAGGGCACGATCCATTGACCACATCTCAAAAACCACCTGAAGAGGCGGTGCTGGCGCCTGAGCTCAATTGTCTCCCTGACGTCCTGCGCCATATCCATTTCATGGGCATCTGCGGCACCGGCATGGCGTCTCTGGCCGGCATGCTCAAGGAAAAGGGCTGCCGGATCACCGGATCGGATCAGAACGTCTATCCCCCCATGAGCCTCTTCCTGGAATCGCTCCATATCCCGGTATGCAACGGATACCGGCCGGAAAACCTCCATCCCAGACCGGATTTGGTCATCGTGGGGAATGTGATTACCCGAAAAAATTCCGAGGCAGTGGCCCTGGGCCGGCTGGGGCTGCCTTATCTTTCTTTTCCCCAGGCCATCGGGCGCTTTGCATTGAAAGACCGGCGATCCATTGTGGTGAGCGGGACCCACGGAAAGACCACCACTACAGCCCTCATGGCATGGATGCTGGAGACGGCAGGATATGACCCGGGCTTTATGATCGGGGGCATCCCGGCCAATTTCGGGAGGAATTACAAAACAGGCGCAGGCCCTTATTTTGTGATCGAAGGAGATGAGTACGATTCCGCCTTTTTTGACAAGGGTCCCAAGTTCCTGCATTATCGGCCGTGGATGACCATCGTGACCAGCATCGAATTCGATCACGCGGACATCTATCGCGACCTGGACCATGTTATCGACAGCTTCCGCAGGCTGATCGCCCTGATCCCGGTCGAGGGTCTCCTCATTGCCAATGGAGACGACCCGATCGTCAGCCGGGAAATGGCCCGGGCCGCATGCCGCACACAGAGCTACGGGCATGGAGGGCAAAATTCATGGCGGGCCGAGGACATAAGGATCCAGGATTCCCTAACCCGCTTGACCATCGTGAATCAGGGCCACAGGATTCCGTTTTCGACGGCGCTTTATGGACGGCACAATATGGCCAATCTTTTGGCGGCCGTGGCCCTGGGCAGGGCCCTCCACATCCCATGGGACGTGCTGGAAGAGGCGGCGCGGACCTTCTCAGGCGTCAAGCGTCGTCAGGAGATCATCGGCGAGCCAAACGGGGTCCTGGTGCTGGACGATTTCGCCCATCACCCGACAGCGGTGCGGGAGACCATTTTGGCGGTCAAGGCGAGATACCCGAACCGGCGTCTCGTTGCGGTCTTTGAACCCAGGTCCAATTCCAGCAGGCGAAAGGTCTTTCAGAGAGAGTATGCCCTGTCTTTTGATGGGGCCGATGAGGTCTTTATCCCCGAGCCCCCCCTGATGGAGGGGATCCCGGTTGAAGAGCGCTTCTCATCGCGGCAACTGGCATCTGATCTCAAAAAGCGGGGGCTCGCCGCCTCCTATTGGGAGACCACAGACCGGCTTCTGGAGGACTTGCTGCGCGAGCTGCAATCCGGAGACGTGGTCCTCATCATGTCAAACGGCGGCTTTGACCGGCTGCATCAGCGGCTGCTCGGGGCGCTCGAGTCGTTGCACACGGCTTGAAGGTCCCCGGTTTACAACAATGATTGATAAAAGGAGAAGACCATGAAATACACGCTCTCCCGCGTGGGGGCCGGGATGGGTGTGGGCTGGTTCGCCTGTGTGCCCGAACCGGAACCTGCCCTTGAAGAGGCGGTTTCATACACCCGGGAACACCCGAACGACCTGTTTATGCGCAGGCATCTCCTGAACCTTTTTCGGGATCTTGAACCGGAACGCATGACCACGCTCATCCGGGATGCCCGTGAGGACGACAGCCACCTTTTGGCGCTGGCCTACGAGGCCTGCATCCTGAACAGCCGGTTCGAACCCCTGAAGGCGGAGTTTCAAGGGGTTTGCCTCCAGGACCTGATTGAATGGTCGCCCATGATCGTGATTCCTGCCAGCCTGAAAGAGGATTTTGATCAGAGTTTCTACTGGCTGAGGCAGTTCTCGGCCAATGCAAACCTGCTCAGGCCCCTTCCTGCGCCGGAAGAGGCGGCATTCCCTGTTCCCTTTGATCAGGACGCGATTGACGACTGGCAGGCCGGCACGACCACCATCCGGGACGTGGCCTCTCCCGCCCCGAAAAACAGGCCCTCTGCCCAGAGTATTCCGCTTAAGGATGTGGCCAGGCGGCTCAGGAACAGGCTGGAACAGATGGAAATCCTGGCCGGTTGGGACATGCGCACCGAGGCGACCCTCAGCCCCTTTGCGGTGGAAAGGCCGTGGAATCTCCATGTCCAGGTAGACGATGGGAGAAACCATTGGCAGTTGTCCGGGACCCAGACCGGCTATGGACGGGGGCTCAACATCTCCCAGGCCCGCATATCGTGTCTCATGGAGATTGTAGAACGGCATTGTGCTTTTGCCAGTATTGAATCGGGCAGGGTCCTGGGCCGTGAAAAGGATTGCCCCCTCTTCAAGGGTTCCTACGATGATCTTGTCCGGCAGGGGCGCCATGCGGTCGATCCCAATGACCTGTGCCTGGAGGTCCCCTACCGGGGCCAGTCCCTATCCTGGATCGAGGCGGAGCAGGTCTCGACCGGCCGCACAGAACCTATCCTGGTCCCGGCCCAGATGGTCTTTCTCTTTTCCAATTTGGACGAGGTCAGTCTGACCAGCGGTCTGGCCTCCAACGGCCTGGCGGCCGGGACGACCATGGCAGGGGCCCGGCTCTCGGCCCTCCTGGAGGCGATCGAGAGAGATGCGGAAAAGGTGGTCCCCTATACCAGACAACAGGGGTTTCTCCTCAGGTCGGACGACGCCAAGGTGAGCCACATCCTGGAGGCCTGCGGTCAAAAAGGGATCCAGATCCAGTTTCTCGACATCACGCCGGAGACCGGGATCCCCTGCTATAAGGCCTTTGTCCAGGGGCCCGGGGGCGTGATCCTGAAAGGCACGGCCGCCCATCTGGACGGCAAGCAGGCCCTCCTGTCCGCCATGACCGAGATTCCCTATCCCTATCCCTACTGGTTCGGATCCATGCCCCCGGCCCAGGGGCTCCAATTCAGGGAATACGAGGAACTGCCCGACTATGCCACAGGCGATGCCGCCACAGACCTCGCCCTTTTGGAGAGGCTCCTCATCCTGAACGGCTATCGTCCGATTTATGTGGATCTCACCAGAAGGGACCTGGGGATTCCGGTGGTTAAGGCCCTAATTCCCGGTCTGGAGATCCTGACCGTCCTGGACCGGTTCTCGCCTCTCGGTCTCCGGCAGTTCGGTCACTACCTGACGCGGACCGCGGCTGTAACGGAATGAGATGACCAACATGCCTCAGGTCGAGCTTTTTGACGGGGGCACCAGACACGTGCCGGGGTTTTATCTGCCGGAGTTTGCCTGGGTTTTTATCAATAAAAGGCTGACGCCTGAATTGCCAATAAGAACGGAGGTTGCGACATGATCAAGGAAATCCCTGCAAAGGGGCTGAACCCGGAGGAGTTTATCCAGGAAAAAATTGCGGAAATCAAGGCCGCAGCAGGGGAGGGGCTGGTCATCAATGCCCTCTCGGGGGGCGTGGATTCGTCCACTGTCACCATGCTGGGTCATCGGGCGCTGGGCGACCACCTCAAGACCGTGTTCATTGAAAACGGGCTCATGCGGGAAGGGGAAGCCGAGCAGGTGGCGGGCTTCTTCAGGGACCTGGGCGTGAGGGTGGACATCGTGGATGCCCGGGAGGCCTTTTTTTCGGCCCTCAAAGGGGTTGTGGATCCGGAAGAGAAGCGGGAGGCGATCCGGCAGACCTTTTACAAAGATGTCTTCGGCCGGATTGTCAGGGAAAGCGGGGCCAGGCATCTGCTTCAAGGGACGATTCTGACAGACGTGGATGAGACAGTTGCAGGGATCAAGCGGCAGCACAATGTCTTCGAACAGCTCGGGATCGATCCGCAGGAGGCCTTTGGCTACCAGATCATCGAGCCCCTGATCCAGCTTCGCAAAGACGGGGTCCGCATGGTGGGCAGGGCCCTCGGCCTTCCTTCCGAGCTCTTTGATCGCATTCCGTTTCCGGGTCCGGCCCTTTCTGCGCGCGTGATCGGCGAGGCCACCCCGGAACGGATCGAGATCGTGCGGAAGGCCACCGCGGCAGTGGAGCGTCACTTGAAAGATTCCGGCGCGTTCCAATATATGGCAATCCTTCATGAGGACCGTGTGACCGGCATGCGCGACGGAAAACGGGATTTCGGTCAGCAGATCGAGGTGCGGTGCTGGGACAGCGTGGATGCGCGGACCGCCACGCCTACCCGCCTTTCCTTTGAAATCCTCGATCAGATGGCCGGCGACATTATCCGGGAGGCGCCCGGCATCGTGAGCGTGACCTACCATATTGCACCCAAGCCGCCTTCCACCATCGAGGCGGTGTGACACCTTTTTTTGAAGGCCTCCTATGCTTTTTGGCATAAAGGGCTGGATATGACCACCGGCGCGTTTTTTCAGGAGAAGTTAAAGGGCAGCAAATGGCTGATCATCGGAAACAAGTTTCATTTTCCCCAGGATCGTCGGGACCCTTGCCGGGTCATGAGATCCGCTGAGCGCGCGGGACCCCGTATGCAGATCATGGACCACAACCTTCAGATGGGCGACCCCCTGATGGGAAAGGCCTTGCCTGAAACAGGTCCCCTGCCCGTTCAGGATCCGGCAAGGAAATGTCAGGAGGCGCAGCTGCATGGATAAGCAGGGATTCGATTACGACTTTGTGGTCATCGGATCGGGGTTCGGCGGGAGCGTATCGGCACTGCGCCTTGCTGAAAAAGGGCATCAGGTAGCCGTGCTGGAAAAGGGGAAGCGATGGCGGCAGGAGGATTTTCCCAGGACCAATTGGGATCTCAGGAAATACCTGTGGCTCCCCCAACTGGGCTGCTACGGCATCCAGATGCTTACGAAATTAAGACATGTCTGGATCCTGCACGGCGGCGGGGTGGGGGGCGGCAGCCTGGTATATGCGAACCAACTGCTGGTTCCGCCTGACGAGGTCTTCGAGCGGCCGGACTGGGGCTTGCCCGAGTGCAAGGCCCGGTTGATGCCCCATTATGAGACCGCACGAACCATGCTGGGGGCCCGTCCCAGCCCCAGGATAGGCGTGGCCGATCAGTATCTCAGGGAGGTAGGCATGGATCTCCGGGGAGAGGATACCTTCCATATCAACGATGTGGGCGTCTTTTTCGGAACCCCGGATGAGACCGTGCCGGACCCCTATTTCGGGGGAAGGGGACCGGAACGGACCGGGTGCAGGTTTTGCGGATCGTGCATGGTGGGCTGCCCCACAGGGGCCAAGAACACCCTGGACAAAAATTACCTGTATCTGGCAGAAGGGCTGGGCGCCCGGATCATCCCCGAGACAGAGGCGACCCTGGTCAGGCCCTGGAATGAGGGGTATGAGATAACCGTCAGGAAATCGACCGGCTTTGCCCATCCCGTAGACAAATTGCGGGCCAGGGGCGTGGTCCTCAGCGCCGGGGTCCTAGGATCGGTCAAATTGTTGGCCGAGTCTCAGGCAAAAGGGGTCCTGCCGGGTCTCTCCAGGCAGCTCGGCAACTGGGTCCGAACCAATTCCGAGGTCCTTCTGGGCGTCAAATCACGGGACAAGGATACGGACTGGAACGATCAGATCGCCATTACGTCGGGCATCTATGCGGACGAGGCCACCCATGTGGAACTGGTGCGGTTCAACAAGGGGTCTGATGTGCTTCTGAATCTCATGACCCTTATGACCGACGGGGGCGGAAGGATCCCGAGGCCCCTCAGGTATCTTGGAAATATCGCCAGGCGCCCGGTCCAGTTTGCAAAGCTGCTATGGCCCCTGGGCATGGCATCCACCACAACGGTGGTTTTGGTCATGCAGACGAATGAGAATTGCCTGAGGCTGAATTATGGGCCCAGATGGTGGCGGCTGGGCAGGCCCAGCGTGAACTCCGCCATCCCTCCCGGCATGATCCGGGCCCCGGTCTACATACCCATTGCCAATGAGGTGACCCGACGTCTGGCCCGCAAGATGAACGGCATCCCCCTCAGTTCCTTTCCTGAGGTGGTCCTGAATGCATCCACCACGGCCCACATCCTTGGCGGGTGCTGCATGGGAGGATCCCCGGAAAAGGGCGTGGCCGGCCTCAACGGCGAGGTCTTTGGTTATCCCCGTCTCTATATTGCAGACGGCTCTGTGGTCCCGGCCAATCTGGGGGTCAATCCAAGTCTCACCATCACCGCATTGTCCGAATACATCATGTCGCGGGTTCCTGAAAGGTGATGCCGGACTGACACGAACGACATGAGGGCCATATGCTTCGGGACTGATGGCCGTCACGTTATCCGGACCTGCATTGGCCTTCCTGGCAGCTCACAGATTTGTATCGGTTCTGAAATGACTGGCAAGTGCGGACATGACGGCGGCTAAAGCAACGGCATATGCCCCAAGGCAGCCTGACGGCCGCAACCAAACATCGGCCCGGCCCACCATGGGGTCTCTGCCCAAGGACTGCAATAAAATGCGTTCGTATCCTTCGGAGACCGCCCCCCTTATTCTGCTCGGGCCAAATTTTCATAAGTCGATCTGAAGTGATACAATTTTAGAAGGTTGAAGGGCGCTCACGCTCCAGAGAGCGCCGACATCATGACAATATTTCTTGACATATGGTTTCTTTTTCATTATTCATAATCTGCCTTGCCTGAGGCTCAGGATATGCGCATGCATCTCCGTTTCTTCAGGTCGCAGCAACCACTTGCGGAACCCGCGCGACCAGCCCCGAGGCCGACACGCAAAACTTGAGCAACAAGGAGGTGTTGGCTGCTTCCATGAGTCCTTGAGATCCAACATATGTCTTTTAATACCGCCGCCTGTCCGCAACGCACCCAAAGGGCCGTCCTCTTGATGCGATTGAAAGAGAGGCCTGCATCCTTTTCATATCTGCATGAGCGGCTTTTAAGCCTTGACCGCGCTTTAAGGTATGGGAAAAGGGTCGCTGCGATTGTAGTGCGGCTTCAGCCGCACGACTTTGGATAATGGATGTGAAAAGGAGGGTTTGACATGGGAAAACAGGTTATGGCGATTTGGGGGGTGTTGTGCTTTGTGGTATTTGCGGCGGGGCCGATATGGGCTGCCGCAGTGCCGGACACGGGGGTGACGAACTGCTATGACGATGGGGTGGATGTGATCCCCTGCCCCAGTCCGGGCGAGCCGTTTTACGGGCAGGATGCCAATTACACCATTAACCCGCCCTCCTATACCAAACTGGATGAAAATGGCAATGCCCTCCCGGCTTCGGCCGGTTCCTGGGCCATGGTACGGGACAGCGTGACCGGTCTCATCTGGGAGGCGAAGCAAAACAAGGACGAGGTTGCGCATTACGACGACCCCCATGATGCGGACAACATCTACACCTGGTACGAGCCGAACGACCCATGGAACGCGGGTTATCCGAGCGAACACGACACCCGGGATTTTCTCGACGCCCTCAACGCGGCCCATTTCGGGGGCTATTCGGACTGGCGCCTTCCCACCATCAAGGAGCTGGCCTACCTGGTGGACTACAGCATCCGCTATCCAGGGCCCACCATCGGCGCCACGTATTTCCTAAACACACAGTCGTACAAGTATTGGTCGTCTACCACGGATTCCGAAACAACTGACTCCGCCTGGAGCCTCGATTTCTACGATGGCCGCCTGTACTGGTACTATAAGTACGGCAACCATTACGTCCGGGCGGTGCGCGGCGGACAATCCCCCAATACCTTTGTAAAAAATGGAAACGGCACGGTGACGGACACTTCGTCCGGGCTCATGTGGCAGGAGGACACGGCCAGGGACCAGGAGGACGATTACGATTCCATGAGTTGGGAACACGCGCTCGCCTATTGCGAGGACCTGAACCTCGGGTGCCACACAGACTGGCGCCTTCCCACCATCAAGGAGTTCCGTTCCCTTGTGGACTACACCCGATACGAGCCTGCTATCAATACGACCTATTTCCCGAACACAAAGCCGGTCAACAAGTATTGGTCGTCTACCACCGATGCCTACCGTGCGTACTACGGCTGGACCGTGGATTTTATCGATGGCCGCGACAGGTGGGATAGGAAGGGCGAGTACAATTACGTCCGTTGCGTGCGCGCCGGAAATCCTGGCCCGGTGGATTATTTGGATATCAAGGCGAATGGGCTGGATGGGCCGGTAACGTGCAGTCACGAGACGCCCGTCAGCATCACCATCAGCCTCAATCCCGGAAAATATGTCGGATTCAACGCGGACTGGTGGATTGCAGTGAAGACCCCCTTTGCGCCGCCCGGGAACTGGTACACCTATGTATATCCCACAGGCTGGCAGACGGGGGTACATCGGTGCATCCAAACCCCCCTGTTTGAGTTCTCGGGATTTGAGGTGCTCAAAATGGCCCTGCCGGTGGGGGCTTACACCTTCTATTTCGCTGTGGATCCGCCTGACGGCCAGGCGACCGCGGATCTGGTGGATTCGGTGGCGGTGAAAGTGGAGTAGGGAAGCTGCGAGCTGAAAGCTTAAAGCTGAAAGGTGTGATGTGCCGCCCGCCGTGTCCCGCCTTTCTCCTGGTAATCGTATGGATAAAGGGTGTAGAGGATGCCGCTCTGCTTCAACACCCGAATGGCCTGCGTTGAAGGAAACGTGTCTTTTGACATGTTGCGTCTTTCTCGCCTTGGTGTTTGTCGGGGTTTCCTCAGGACTGTGGCCATGTACCGGCCTGGGATATCAACAATGTCGGGGTGCAAAAATCCGGCCTGCTCAAAAAGCGACTTCATCTCATGGCCTGCTGGCAGGATATCCCGTGCCACGGTCTGGTGCGCGCCGTGGTGGGCAGCAAGTTCTTCGCGACTCAGCAGATGGGCAACTATGAGGATGCCGTTGGTATTAAGCGCCCGGTCCATCTCCTGAAGGGCCTTTCCCGGGTTATTGAAATGGGGAAGCGGCGCAAAGCAGATCACCCGGTCAAACCCGCCTTCCGTGAACGGGATGGAAAGGACATCCCCTTGAAACACCATATCCCCGGGGGTTCTCGGTTTGTTTAAGACCCGGCGGATCATCCCCAGGGAAAGGTCGAAGGCGCAGACCTGCCCGTGAGGCCCCAGGCACACGATCCCCTCCGGATCCAGGGGGACCGCCACTTCCCTTTGTCCAAGATCTCGCCTCTTGCAGGGCGCCTGACGTCTTGTATCTTATTCCCACGAGCCGTCACCTATCAGCCATGAACCGCGTCAGCCTTGACGCTCCTCTCAAATACCCATACCAAGCTCCTGACGAGCGCCTTTTCCGGCCTTTCGGGAGGGAGATTTTCAGCGGAAACCGACAACCGTATCGATCCCGTATCGGCCTTCGAAAGTGGATAAAGGCCGGCTTAGGGATCTCTCCTTTTGGGAAAAGGTGTCAAGGAGGGGAGAGGCATGATTTAGAAAAATCGACTTTCACGCGGCATTATGCAGTTTTCTGGTTAACCTCAGTTGAGCTGAGTTATCCAGTTACGGTTTTCAACGATCAGCAACAAATTCAATCGGTTGTTTTTTAGTGCAGCATAGAAACCCTGGCCCTCTGGGCCAGGTCAGAGATCTTACGGCTCTGCCGCTTGAACTTTTTTTAAAATCGCGGTGGCGAAGCCATGAATCGGGCGTAAAGCCGGGGCCTCTGGCCCCGGATAGTCCGATTAAAGCGATTTTTTTACTCTTTTTGGGAGATGCATGACCAACTGGTCCTGGAGAGGGCTACGCAGAGGACAAAAGGGACCAGAGTAGAAGGAACCGGATGGCACTCTAAAGGCGCTCACGGGTGCGGCAATGGAGAAAACCGTCCGGCTTGGCCGGTCCTCCTAATGGAGCGGGGGAGTGCAAGGCCTGTTCGGGGAAATGACTGAAGTTCTGTAAGAACGATTTTGGATATAAATTAGAATTGGTCCGGATTTTTTTAATATTGACTTTAAAACTGTCCATGCTATATTGCAATCATGTTTGAAAGATGGCTCACAATCCCGACCCGGAGGAGTTGCCTTATCATCGGTCCCCGTCGTTCCGGTAAGACCACGCTGTTGAAGCATCGCTATCCGGAATGGCCCTACGCCACGTTGGATGATCTGGATAATCTGGATTGGGCCAAACGAGATCCAAAAGGCCTGATCAGTTATCTCGGTCAAAAGGCGATTATCGATGAGATTCAACGCCTGCCCATGCTCACGGTGGCCGCAAAATACGCCATGGACAACGAAAACGCCCGGTTTTTGATGACCGGTTCGAGTACGCTCGGTCTATTGGACGCGGCAGCCGATTCCCTGGCCGGGCGAATAGACATTTTATCCCTGCCTACCGCTTGCTGGGGAGAGGAATTGGGCGGTCCCACGCATTCCCTTCTAAATGACCAGGCGCCCTTGTCTCAAATCAAGGAGGCCAACCGGCGCCTCTCCCAAGCCATGACCTACGGCCAATTTCCAGAGGTGATCATTCAGGAAAAGGATGACGACAGACAAGAAGTCCTGATGAATTACCGCAATACGTATTTCACCCGGGATCTGATGCAGCTGTCCAACATCGAGAATCTGGACGGGCTGTTGGCGGTATTGCAGCATCTGGCCAGATCTCTGGGCTCGCATCTTGACGTGTCCAACTTTGCACGGGAGGCCGGCATCAGCCATCCCACTGCCAAAAAATACCTTAACGCCTTGCACCAGGGCCAGCTCACCTTTAAACTCTACGGTTACCAGTTCGGCCCTGCAAAACGCTATATCAAGGCCGTCAAAACCTATTTTGCCGATACAGGCATTATCCGCAGTCTGAATGCCCGCGTCAGCGCAGGACAACTCCTTGAGAATTTCGTTTTGGCGGAGTTTGAAAAACGGAGAAGACTCGGGATCATCAGGGCAGATCCGTTCTATTATTATAAAAGTGCCGGGGGTCACGAAATCGACCTGGTCTTTGAAGCCGATGACCGGGTTTATGCCATTGAAATCAAGTCGACCCAGAGACCATCGCCCCGGGATGTGACCAGTCTGGCACAATTCAGTGACCGCTTGAATCGGCCGGTACAGCGCTATCTCATCTATCTGGGGGATGAATACCGCACCTTGGAAAATGTACAACTCCTTCCGGTCTCCGCCCTGTTCAGGGGGGAGTAGGTATCCGCTTCGAACACGTGATGCTTCATATCGAAAGGGTGGCATTATCGACGTCACAGAGCACCTGAGTCCATCAAGATAGCCAAATTAACAGGTGCTGAATCCAAAAATCACGGATTATTCATTCCTCCCCCATTTGCTCAATTTTCTCTTGACATACCCATCAGTTGCACTATTATCTCCCACAATTACCGAAGTCTTAGCACCCAAATCTCACCGAGATTTTCATGAACTATCCATTAATCTTGCACCTTGTCCAAGATCCCGGCTCTTGCGGGGAGCCCGACATCTTGCACCTTATTCGCATGGGCCATCAGCTATCAGCCATAAACCGCGTCAGCTATGACGCTCCTCTCAAATATCCCCCACCGTGCTCCTGACGGGCGCCTTTCCGGCCAATTGGGAGCGCAATCTTCATCATGAATCCGCGGGATCAGCCCCCCGCCTCAATTGTTGGTTACCATTTTGTGCACCAACTATCCGAAGAAAATTCTCCGAAACGCGATAGACTTGACAGAGTTGATCAACTTGACAAAAAAAACAGACAGATATATTTAGTCAAGCATGCAAAATGTTATTGAAATATTGACCCTTACTGAACTTCCTCGCATTCTGGCTCGATTTCTGGAGTTGCCAGAGGAACAGGTCAGCATCCCGGTGAGCGAAAAGGTGCCCGGCCCTGACGTTCTGGTAAGGGCCGGTAACCATATGTTTCTTGCGGCCTCCAAGGGTTCGAGTGCGCGAGCGTCCCTGCTGTCGGCTGTCAATAGACTTAAAGAAAAGACAAGTGAAAAGGAAAAAGACGCGATTCCTCTATTGGTTGTCCCATATATGGGTGAAACGGGGCGTCGTTTTTGTGAGGAACAGGGGATAGCATGGATTGACCTCTCGGGAAATGCCCATATCAAGGCCCCAGGTGTGTTCATCGATGTTCAGGGAAAGCCGAATCGATTCAAGAGCGCCGGCAGACCTTCGAGTGTTTTCGCTCCCAAGAGTTCTCGGATTGCGCGTCACCTGTTGAGCAAGTCGAATAGGCGTTTTACTCAAAGAGAGTTGGCTCAAACTACCGGTCTGGACGAAGGATATACGAGTCGGATTGTTCGAAGGCTCGAAGAAAACGGTTTGGTAGAGAGGGATGAAGACGGCCTGTTGAGACCCGGAGATCCGGACCAGTTGCTTGATGCATGGCACGAAGTTTATGATTTTGGCAAACACCACATCGTCAAGGGACACGTGGCCGGCCGCTCTGGCGAGGAACTTCTCTATCGAATAGCCGACGTCCTGGGAAAGCAAGGCATAGAGTATGCGGCCACCGGCTTGGGCGCTGCCTGGCTTTACACCCACTTCGCCAACTTCAGACTTGTTACCTTCTATCTCTCCCATCCTCCGGTAAATGAATTCGCCAGCGCGTTCGGTTTCCGTGAGGACCATCAAGGCGCCAACACCTGGCTGGTCGTTCCTAACGACAAAGGGGTTTTTCATGGTTCAGAGGGCCGGGACGGTATTGTGTGCGTACATCCGGTACAAATTTATCTCGACCTGAAGGCCCAACCTGAAAGATCTGCTGAAGCGGCAATGAGACTGCGTCAAGAATATCTGAACTGGAAACAGGATGCCTGAAAAGCCTTCATTCGCTTTTGACTATTCCAAGGAACAGGCGGAGCTGGTGCGAGGAACCTGTCTTTACGTTGCGACAAAACTCGGGGACCTCCTGGATGAACTCGTCGTTGTGGGGGGCCTTGTCCCCTCACTCCTGATCCCAGTGGAATCCCTTCAGAAAGGCGAAAGCGGCCACGTCGGGACCATGGATCTTGACCTGGGACTTTCTTTGGGAATGCTGAACGCCGATCGGTATGAGGAACTTACGGGAAGACTCCGTCGGGCAGGCTTTGAACCGGACGTGAATGAAGCTGGGAACCCGACGTTCCAACGGTGGAAAATCGCTACGTCAGGTCGCCTGAAGGTGACGATCGATTTTCTTATCCCCCCAAGTCAAGAACAAGAAGAAGGAGGTAAGATTCGACATCTCGAGAAGGACTTCGCAGCGGTGATAACCCCGGGCCTTCACCTCGCATTCCAGGACAGACAGGAGATTTTGCTGGATGGCAGTACGATCATGAGGGAAAAGGCAAGCCGTGATATATGGGTGTGTGGACCGGGAGCCTTTATCGTGCTCAAGGCCCTTGCCTTCGGTACCAGGGGGGAAAACAAGGATGCATATGACCTCTATTACGTCCTTCGCAACTATGGCTCTGGGATCCAAGACGTCGTAAGCCACATCACGCCGATCCTGTGTGACCAAAGGGTTCGCGAGGCGCTTCAGTTGATCCGCCGCGACTTTTCTGACCCCGGTGGAGTGGGACCTCGCCGGGTAGCCCAATTCCTCCATACCGGGCAGAACGATGAATTGCAGGCGGATGTTGCAGGTTTTGTGCGCGAACTTCTGCGCCAATGCAAGCTCCCGTGATAACCGTGGAAACCAAAGTGGGGTCCTGGTGAATATTTGGTTGGCAATTTATCCTAACCCACGTGACTTTCTCTTGACTTACGCTTATTTTTCAATAAGATACTCAAAAGTCGAACCATCAACGAAGAACCTTGCGCCTAACGCCTTGCGCCTAATGCCTTGCGCCTAATGCCTTAGAGTCACCCATCAGCCATGAGCCCTATCCCCTTGAACCATCCACGCAAATAACCGTTATACCGCTCCTGACAGGGTCCTTTTCGCGCTGTCGGGAGCCAGAGCGGCGGTCGTAACTGTTTGCCGTTTTAACCAAAACCGAATTCAGGACCATCAAGAAGCGGGGCGTTATATGTATCAACATAATGTTTGACGTTATTATCGGATTGCGTTATTATACCATCTATGATAAAAACCTTTCGAGATAAGGA
>ENA-OSEO01004605-OSEO01004605.1-sediment-metagenome-genome-assembly--contig:-NODE-4605-length-14216-cov-3.117194_pt1 | contig 14216 bp, 12 predicted proteins | sample MGYA00237883_ERZ534232 | MGnify/ENA metagenome assembly ERZ534232 | reverse complement strand
GCTTTATTATTTTTTTCTTCAATCCCCCTCAAAGCTGAGACTTCTTCCTCAACTTCGCCGGCTTTATTTGGGAAATATTTTAAATTATTCCGGCTCAGGATTTGGCCGAGCAAAAAAAACGGGAAAATCTGCGCTCGGCCAAGGAGTTTCTAATAAAATACAAGGCTTGGATATTGTAAACCAGCCGTCGGCCAGAACCGGCGGAATAAATGCCGCGGGTATTTTTAGGAAGGAGAAAAAAATGAGTTGGCTGCCGGAAATAGAACAGATTGCCCTGCGCCGCAAGATGTCTTTGGAACTGGGGGGCAAAGACCGGGTGGAACGCCACAAGGCCGCAGGCAAACTAACCATCAGGGAACGGATTGAAGGCCTGCTGGACGCTAACTCCTTCATGGAGGTCGGCCAGCTGACCGGTGAAGCCGTGTGGGACAAGGGCGAGTTCAAGCATATCACGCCGGCGCCTTACGTAATGGGCCTGGGAAAGATAGACGGCCGGTTCATAGCCGTCGGGGGCGAGGACTTCACGGTCCGCGGCGGCTCCAGCGCGGGTCTGGCCAGGCGCAAGGGCGGGCAAGGCGGTTTTGTGGAGGACATGGCCAAGGCCTACCGCATCCCGCTCATAAACCTCATTGACGGCGTGGGCGCCAACGTGGGTTCCGCCATCAAGTCCGGGTTCAAGCGCCTTCCGGCCAAGGATGGCTACGAGAGGTGCCTGGAGCTTCTCGGCCTGGTCCCGGTGGTGTCGGCCGTGTTGGGCTCCACGGCGGGAGGGCCGGCCGGGCGGGCGGTGGTTTCGCACTTCTCGGTGATGGTACGCGGAACTTCCCAGCTGTTCGCCGCGGGACCGCCGGTGGTGGAACGGGCCCTGTCCAAAAAAATCGAAAAGGAGGAGCTGGGCGGAGCGCATATCGCCTGCGATCGCGCCGGGGCAATCCATAACGCGGTAAAGACCGAGGAAGAGATATTTTATCAGATAAGACGCTTCCTCAGTTATATGCCCCAAAATGTTTGGGAAATGGCGCCCTACCTGGACACGGGCGATCCAGCGGACCGGTGGGAGGAGGAGTTGGCCAGCATCGTGCCGCGCAAACGGACGACTCCTTACAACATGAGGAAGATTATCCAGTTGATATTCGACCGGGATAGCTTTTTCGAAATACAGCCCACCCACGGCCTGGCCATGATCGTGGGCTTGGCCCGGCTCAAGGGATATCCGGTGGGAGTGATCGCGAACAATCCCATGTTCAACGCGGGCGCCCCTGATGCACGCGACTCCCGCAAAATGGGGCATTTTACCGAGATGTGCGACCAGTTTCATATCCCCTTGGTTCATTTGGTGGATGTGCCCGGCTTCATGATCGGATTGGAATCGGAGAGCATGGGGACCCTTTCCTTTGGCATGTCGGCCATGTGCCAGGTGATGCAGGCCACCGTGCCCAGGGTGACGGTGATCGTGCGCAAGTGTTACGGCATGGCCGGCGCCTTGAATTACGTCAATAACCGCCTGCACTATCGCATCGCCTGGCCCTCGGCGGAATTCGGCTCCATACCCATCGAAGGCGGGGTCGCCGCGGCCTTCCGCCGGGAGATAGAATCCGCCCCCGATCCTGACCAGCGCCGCAGGGAACTAGAGGAAGAGATACATTCTTATGAATCACCCTTCCGCACGGCCGAGAAATTCGCGGTGGAGGATATGATCGATCCGCGTGAGACCCGTCAGAGGTTGTGCACGCTTATCGAGGCGGCCCAGAACTATTTGAAGACCGAGCTGGGCCCCAAGCCCCGCTACGGCGTTAGGCCATGATTTTATTTGACCAGGGCAACCTTTCAAAAAAACTGAATCTCGACCAGCCGGGAAGAAAAATCTCTGCTACGCGTTGGGCCTCGGGGGCTTCCCCGAGGCCCCGGACCCCTCCGCTGTTCAGTACCCCTTGTTTGAGCCTGGACTTCCTGGACCTTTACGTTGGTTACGAATAATGACCGGCAGGTAAAAATCTAGGCGGCCGGTGGGGCTGCTGCGGCGGGTGGGCACCCTTCCCCCCCCAAAGGCAAACCACAAATTCGATGGGCTGAAACGCCCAAATGGCATCAGGCGCCGCCAAGGAGGAAGTATTCCTAAAAACCTTCGGTAAGACCTGGCTTGATGTAATTATGGGGGCGACAAGGGCCCCGGCGGAGGCACCCTGATCCCCCCTCGGGCCGTTCCTCAGTCCCCGCACAAGCCGCGATGACCGGTGCCGTGGCTGATGCGGAAAGGTAATTTTTTCGGCCGATTAAGCCGCGGGGTTTGCGGCCATGTCCTGGGCGTCGGACGAGGTGTTGAGTTTTTGCAATAGTAACGCCAGGGCCTGCACCTGATGTGCATTCATCGCTCTCGCTATGCCGGCCAGGTCCCGCCGGCGGCAGAAGGCTAAAATCCGCTTATGCTCCTCGTTGGACTTCTCAAGGCGGGGATCATATAGGGTCACGGCCTGAAACCAACGCAGCATGCGGTCATTATCTTTATATATTTCATAGAGTTTGTCATTCCGCACCCCTCTCACGATTGCATGATGAAAGGCGGCGTTGGCTTTGCGGTAGCCCTCGATATCTTTTCTTGCCACCAATTGATCCATGTCCTGCACCATGGAGTTGAGTTCGGCCAGCATTTCCTCCCCTTGCAGGGCGTGGTGGATCAGGCACTGCGTCTCCAGAAATATACGGACCTGATAGAGTTCCTCGAGATCCCTCTTACTTAGCGACGTGACTTCCCGGCCCTTGGCGTTCCCCTTTTTTTCTTTTATCAGGCCCCGTCTTTTCAAGACCAGCAGGGCCTCGCGCACCGGCCCCCGGCTGACTCCGAGGCTGGCGGCGATCTCGTTTTCGACCATCCGGTCGCCAGGCTTGTAACGGCCGGATATGATGTCGCTTTCCAGCACCGCCAATACTTTTTCTGCCATGGTCTTTGATGGTCTTATGATGGGAGACATGAGAAAAACCCCACCTTTCCTATAAAGATCTTTCTGGCTTAACGGCCGGCTTGCTTCCCGGATCAAAGACTCGCCCCAAAGTCACCATGAGAAAATCTTAACCTCCATTAAAAGTACCGGCGGGCCGCCACCGAGCTTGCGATCAAGCCAGGGCTGGCGCAGTGGGGAGGCGGCCGACCCGCCGGCAGAATCCTTCCTGATCTTTAAAATATCCCCTTGGGCAAAGGCACCCGCTGGAATTCGGTTACCGCCGCGGCAAGGAATTCGGTCATTTTCTGCAAGATGGCCTCTCCCTTTTCAGCCGAGGCGGCCGAGGGATCGCCCATCACCCCTGATTTGGTCAGTTCGTCCGAGGTATGATAAATGGAAAAAAGCTTGCCTTTAAGCCGGGATTTGGAGCTCAGCAAGGCCTCGTAGCCGTCGGTCAAGGGCTTTAAGTATTCCACCACCGCCTTGCTCGAATCCACCAGATCCGGCCGGATGGCCATGATCAGCGAGGTCATGATCTCGCCGGCATGCAGGAATTTTTTCTCCTTCAGTTCCGCCATCTGTTGGCCCACCTCGGAAGAAAGGCCCCACAGGTTCACCATGCCCACCCGCGCCTTGCCCTGGGCGGCAAGTTCGTTGGCCGTGTTCCAAACGGCCGGGTCGTTGCCCACGTGGGAATTCATGAAGAATATCCGCTTGAAACCCTGATGGCACAGGGACAGGCAATATTCCTCGGTCACCTTGAAAAGGGTGGGCATGCTCAAGCTCAAGGTGCCGGCAAAGCCCATGTGCCAGCCCGAATAAGTCACGTTGAGCAAAGGCGCCACCAGGGTGCCCCTAGTCACATCGGCCACCCGCCGGGCCACTTCCAGGGCCACGATAGAATCCACGGCCAGGGGCAGGTGCGGCCCTTCCACTTCCACCGACCCGAAGGGTACCAAGGCCGTGTCATGGGTTTTTCTGGCCTCTTGGAAATCGGTCCAGCTCATTTCCTCCAGCAGCTTTTTTTTGAACATCGTCAGACTCCTTTTGGGTTTTAATTTCTTTGTCTACGGTTTACGGTATACCGTAAACAAAAGCAAGAAAAAAGTGGCGAACACCTCAGGATGCAGCGCAGCACCGGCCCCTGGCCGAACGGCCAAAACCGGCCTTGTGCTTGATTAAACCCGTGCAGGAACCTTATATAGGTTTCTTGGGAGGTGGCGTTTTTAGATCCGCGGCGGGCGAAATGAAGAATGAAATTGCGGAGTTCCGCTTAAATTTTGGCTTCGTTTAGGTGCAGCAGGATATCGTGCCTGCGAACCGCCGTGCCCGGCTGGTAGGGCAACTGCCCCCCCGGCCGTCACCAGGGGACCCAAGGCACTGTTTTCTTTGACCTCCAGGGCGCCTACCTGTTCACGTGGGAAACCCTTATCCCCAAGTCGCGTTCAGTTCCTTGCGGCGAACGCCCGCCGGCAGAAATCCACGGTTTCCTCGGTAAGTTCGGGAACAGGCAGAAAACCTTCCAAGCTCAACCGGCTCATGCCGATCAGAATCTGCAACACCACCAGGGCGCCTTTTTCGGCGTCGCAAACCCTGATGGACCCGTCGCGTTGGCCTTTTTGGATGGCCTTTTGCAGTAATCCGGTCACCTCGGAAATATGCTTCTTCATCACGAGACGAAAGGGGGAATCCGGGTCGGCGAAGCTGGCGGGCAAGTCCCGGACCAAAAGCAGCGCTTCCCGGGGTTTTTCCCTTAGCTTGGCGGACTGGAGCCTTATGCATCCGGCCAGGGCATCCAGCCCGGTGGAGTCCTTTTCTATCTCCTTTTTCATCCCGGCATAATAATCCTCAAAAACCTCCATAAAAAGGCTCATGAGGATCCCCTCTTTGGTATGAAAATGATAAAAAATGATGCCTTCCGACACCCCTGCCTTCTTGGCCACGTCCGAGGTGGGGGTGGCATGGAATCCCCTGGTGGCGAAGAGATCAATTGCCGCGGACCTTATGGCCTCTTTACGATCTGTTTTCACCTGCCAAACTCCTTTCCGGCACGCAAACGAGAGTCATTTTCTGCCCGATTTATTTTGAGTGAGTACTCAGTCGGAGCTTAATATATAGGTGCCGTTTTGTCAAGGAAAAACCAAAACATGGCCGCGCTCGCAAGGTGACCAATTGAGATGAAGATCCCCGCGACACGCGGCAAAGTATCGGCGGGAACCGATAACTTTCCGGGGCAAGTTTGCGGGGTACGAGACCCGGGAGAAATTAACTTTGCGCGGGCTGCCGGCTAAAAATGCCACCAGCGTTTGCGGAAAAGACGGGGCGTGGGCACCTCCACGCCTTTGCCGTCCAATACGGCCATTGGTCTTTTCTCCAGCATATCCAGGGCCGCGTTATCGCCCACCAGCTCTTGCAAGCGGCGGCGGGCCGCGGAGAGCAGGACGGGCCGCCAGGTCGGGGAATGGGCGTCGGTGGCCAGGAAATGAGCCAGGTTTTGGTCGATAAGGTCCTCGCAGGAGACCTGGGCGCGCCGGCCGAACTCGCCGGTCAGGCTCATGGCGGTGAGCTGGGTCAGGCAGCCCAGTTCCACCAGCCGGGCCAGCCACTGCCAGTCCCGGCCGACCGTTTGGGTGCGTTCGGGATGGGTCAGGATGGGAGTGATCCCCATGAGCTTGAGTTCGAAGATCATTGTCTCCAGCCCTTCGGAGAGCCGGGCCTCGTTGAGTTCCAGGAAAAAATAGCGGCCGGTGTTGTTTATGAAGGGAAGCCTCTGGCTGCGGGCCAAGGCAGGCAGGTCGGCCACCAAATTCACCTCGGCCCCGCCCACCACCGTGAGGGCGATCCCCTCCCTGGCCAAGGCCTCGGTCAGCACGGCCAAGGCAGCCTGGATTTCTGGTTTCTGGGCGGCATAGACCGGCGGGCGCAGATGCGGGGTGGCCACCAGATGGGTGATGCCGTCCGCCACGGCCTGGCGGCACATGGCCAGGGATTGGCCGAGGTCGGAAGGCCCGTCGTCCAGGCCGGGCAGTATGTGGCAATGAAGGTCTATCATGGATTCTATCTCTATCCGGCGCCTGCCTTGGCGCGAGGAAAAACTAACATTTAAGTATGACGAAGGCAACCATCTCCGATGATGGGGTGGAGTTGACTTGCCGAAGCAACCCGATATGATGGATGCAGTCATGACTTGGATGAAAAAATGAACGGACCTGCTGGATTTTGACGATGCCGGATTTCAGCGTTTTCATACCGGTCTTGAACGAGGCCCCCATTTTGCGGCCTAATACGGAGCGGCTCATTCGTTATCTGGACGAACTGGCCCTCGACTACGAGATCATCATAGGCTCCAACGGCTCCACCGATGCCACCGAGGCGGAAGGAGCGGCCCTGGCCGCCCGGGAGAAGCGGGTCAAGTTTTTCGCCCTGGCCCGGCCAGGACCCGGCGCGGCTTTTGCACAGGCGGTGGAGATGTTCAGCTCGGAGGCCCTGCTCACCCTGGACATGGATTTGTCCGTGGACTTTGACTTCGTGCCCCGGGCCTTGGATCTTTTGCCCTCCTATGCCGTGGTGGTGGGCTCCAAGATGCAGGGAGTCCAGGAACGCACCATGGCCCGTATCGCGGGAAGCGGCCTGTATATCTTCTGCGCCCGCCTGTTTCTGGGCCTGCCCTATCACGACTATTCCATAGGCGCCAAGGCCTTCCGCCGGGAGGCTCTTTTATCCTTCAAACATTTGATAGACGCGCATACGGCCTATGTGGGAAACTTAATATTCGCGGCCCATCGGGCCGGGTTATCGGTGGTCGAGGTGCCGGTGGCCTGCTCGGACAAGCGGCGTTCCCGTTTCAACCTGGCCCATGAGGGATTTTACCGCGTGGGCTGGCTGCTGCGCCTGTTCTGGCGGTATAAACTCAAGGGCGGCAAGATAGAGGGGTGATCCATGAAGCCTCCGTGCCCCAACCGGCCGTGCGGCAGCCTTAAGTGCTTGTTCTTGTCCCTTTTGGCTGTTTTATGGCTAAGCGACGGCTGCGCCGGCCCGACGGTGGACCCCGGCCCCCGGCCGGCCCGGTTGCGGATTGAGGTTCAGGCCTCGGTGAGCAAAGAGCAGATAAGGGAGTCCTTGACCCGCTTCGGCCCCCCGGCTGCGGCCCAGGTGCGTTTCGCCAGTTTTTTCGGGCCCTATTGGAACTTGGATGCCGATCTGATGCAGGAAGACGGCTCATCGGCCCGGCTGGAGTTCGAGCCGGGCCAGGAGTTCCCCCGGGCCTTGGGCAACAGGGTGCAGGCCGCGGCCGTTTACCTCCTGCCGCCCGGGCCACGCCGTCTGCATCTGATCTTGTGCGCCCGGATAAGACAGCAATGGCAGGAGAGCTTCGGCCCGTCTTTTCCCCGTCAGGTCAAGGGGCGTTTGCAATACGATTCCATGGAGCAGTGGCGGACGCGCTCCCAAGACGGGGAGGTAGCCTGTTTTCGGCGGGAGGTCACGATTGACTTGCGGCCCGGTGAGTCTTTTGTCCTGCGGCCCTTTTCAGGGGAGTAAGGCTAAAAGTGTCCTGATGGCTGGATATGAGGCCTGGGTATGGCCAAGACTCCTAAAAACGATTTTCGGTGGCTGATTTTTATCCTGGTCTTGGGCTTGGGGGCTTGTGCGGCCAGAGAAGCCCCGCAGACCACGCCGGCCGGGATATCTCCCTCGACCGCAGCGCAAGACCGCTATTGCCTGCGGGTCCTTTGGGTGAAGGACCCGGTTCTGATGGAGCGGATCGCAGGGCGCCTAAAACAAGGGGAGAGCTTTTACATCCTGGCCCGGGAGGCAGCCGGCGAGGGGGAGAAAGAGGCCACCGACCGCACCGGTTGCCTGGCAGCCAGCCAGATCGATCCCGCTATATTGGCCGCGGTGCGCACTCTGGCGCCGGGCCAGACGGCCGGTCCCCTGAAGATCAAGACAGGGACCGTCCTGGTGCGGGTGACCACGGACGCTTATTTCCAGCAAGGCAAGTCTCATCTGGAGGCGGGTCGCTACAAGGAGGCCGAGGACGCGCTCTTAAAAGACCTGGAGCTCAACCCCGATAATGTGGCCTCCTGGCACCTATTGGGCCTGGGCCGCATGGCCTTGGGCAATAACGAAGGCGCGGTGCAGGCCCTGGACAAGGGCCTTGACTTCTCGCCGGGCTCCGCCGCGCTATTAAACGACAAGGCTTCAGCCTTGTGGAGCATGAACCTCCGGGACCAGGCCCTGGCCAACTACCGCCAGGCCCTAAAAAGCACGCCCGCCGACCCTCTGATCTTAAACAACCTGGCCTGGGCCCTGGCCCAGGACGGCAAGGACCTGGCCCAGGCCGAGGCCCTGGCCAAGAAGGCCGCCGAGATCGGCCCCAACCAGCCCGCCTTTTGGGACACCTTGGGCCAGGTGCAGCAGAAAAGGGGCAAGCATGCCCAGGCGGTGGTGAGTTTTCACCGCGCCTTGCTTTTGGGCAAAAAGACCGAATCCACCCAGAAGCATCTGCTGGCCAGCCTGCGATCTCTGGATACGGGAGTGGTTTCACGCCTGACAAGCAATGACGAGACCGTACCCTCCACCCAGGTAAGCCGCCGGACCACACCTGCCCCGGCGCCTTCGGCCGGCAAGACCACGCAACCCCCGGAGCAAAAGAGGCCCGGGCAGTCAGCCCCGCCGGCGACCGCCCCGCCTCCGGAACCGCCGGGAAAAGGCCGGGACGCCCTAGCCGTCGGTTCACCGGCCAAGCCATCTCGGCCTAAGGAGCCTGAGGCGCCAACCCGCGGGGCAGCGGAACAGAAATCGCCGGTATTGGTTTTGGACGGTCAGCCCATGGTTAATTTGCCGCCACCTGACCCGTCCACCCTTGCAAACCTGCTGGAGGGAGAACATACGCCCGGATCCGGCGCGGAATCCGCGCGGGCAGAGGCGTTGTTGCCGACCGCCCCGCCCGATGCGGCCCGGGAACCGCAAAAGCCCGCCAGAGGCGCAGGGGAACCGGCCCCAACCCGGACCGAAACCGCCACCTCTCCGGATTTAAAGGCCAGAACTAAAGTCCCGGCCGAGGCATTCATGCCCGTCCTGGCCGGAGCCGGCCAGGTCGGCCGGCCCGATCCCTCTCTGGCCGGGGCCAAGGAGATAGAGGTCCCCTTTTTGCCACCGCGGATTTTAGCGTCGGCCGAGGCCTCCGGCCAGGCCGCCCGGCCCGAGCCGGCCGGGCCGCCCCCAGGCCCTGCGGCTCCGGCCGTCCCCTCGGCTGTTGCCGGCGAGCCCACCAAGCAAGAGGCCTCCGCGCCTCAGCCGCCGCCGACCGAGCGCAAACCCCCGGTTTCCGGGCGGGAGCCGGAGGCTCCGGCGACGGCACAAGTCGCGCCCGCCCCGGCCGTCGACAAGCCCCGCCCAGGCGCGGCCGCTTCCCCGGCAGGCTATTATCTGCAGACTTCTTCCTTTAAGCATTTCGATCTGGCCAACGGCGAGATGAGCCGCTGGATAAAAAAAGGCTTCCCGTGTCACCTGGAATACATAAATCTGGGCGCCTGGGGCAAATGGTACCGAGTGCTCCTGGGGCCTTACCCCCAAAAGGCCCAGGCGGAGGAACTGGGGAGGCGCCTGAAAAAAGAGGGCGCCCTTAAAGAGTATTTGCTGATGCACAAGCAGCGCTGATCCCGGAGGGCCCTACCAAGCCGCGCCGGAGCCGGTGAATCCGGAATTTTAGAAGAAAGCAAAAAGCAAGGTGATGCGAGCAAACCAATCTGCCGCGACAATGCGTTTACTGTGCTGGACCCTGAGCCTTCTTACTTTGCTGGCCTTTGGTTGCGACCAGTCCGACTCGCCCAGGGGCCAGGATTTAAAGCTGCTGACTTATGATCTGAGCGACTGGCAAAAAAGCTGGCGGATCATCTCGCCACAGCGGGTGCCCGGGGCCAAAGGCAGCGTGCGCTTCGCCAAATTCGGCGAGCCGTCTGAACTGGTGGCCATCTTCGACGGCAGCCCGGAGATTGCCGGCGTGCTGGAGAGCCTGCCCCTGCCCGTGCGGGAAGGCGCCGGCTACCGCCTTTCCTTTGAGGTTTTCCGACCCCGCTTTAAGAACGGCCATTATTTGCGCGTATCGTTTTTCGGCCGGGAATTTTATCTGGACAACAACTGCCTGGTCGGCGGCTGGCAGAAAGTCTCCCTGCACACCCTTACCCAGGCCGGTTTTGTCAACCGGCTGGTTTTCCGCAACGACACGGAATCCGGCTTTTTGCTGCGCCGGCCGACCCTGGAACTGGCGCGCGATGACCTCGCTGCCACCCCCGCGGCGGGTCCCGGGCCCGGTCAGAAGGAGGGTGTATTTCCCCTGGGAGCTTACGACGTGCGGGTCTCGGAACTGGCTGAGGCCGCGGCCTGCGGCCTTAATCTGGCCATTTTGTCCGCCGAGCCCGCCAGGGCCCCGGAGCTTTTGCGCCAGGCGGGCGGCCTGGGCATGAGGCTTATCCTAAATTGTTCCTTGGACAAGACAAAAATAAAAGGCTTGGCGGCCCCGCTTGCCGGGCTCCAGGCGGTCCAAAGGCCCTTGTTTTTCTACCTGCAGGACGAGCCGGAGATCCGCTCCACGCCCGTGGAACAGCTTCTTACGGCCCGCCGTACCCTGCGGGAGGCGCTTCCTTGGGCCCGCACGGCCACGGCCATGGTGCGGCCCTGGCTGGTGCCCCACTACGCTCCCGCTTATGACGCCGTTTTCATGGATCAATACCCCGTGCCCCAGCAGCCGCTCAACTGGCTGGCCGACTCCATCCGCCAGGCTAGGGGGCTTATGCGGCCGGGCGGGGAGGTTTGGGCCGTGATCCAGGCCTTCGGGGGAGGCCGGTTTGCCGACATGGGCTGGCCCCGCCTGCCCTCGGCCACGGAGATGGCCGGCTTGGCCGGCGAGTCTTTGGCCGAAGGCGCCCAAGGTATTTTGTTCTATACTTGGGATGCCATGCGCAAGGACCCGGGGCACCGCCAAAATGTCTGCGCCCTGTTGACGCGCCTCAAAATTCTGCAAGCATGGCTCCCCCTTACACCCGGCTTGCCCCCCGGGATGAACTTGAAAATCGAGGGCCGGGTGACCACCGACCCCGGGGGAAGCCCAGCCATCCGCACGGGTTGGCAAAAGGCTAAAGATGGCATGCTGATCTTGGCGGTCAACCCCACTCCCTACGGCGTGCGCATGCGGCTTAGCGGGCTTGGGGCACCCGGAGGTCCGCTCAAGGACCTTTGGTCCGGCCGGAACAAGCTGGCCCTGGCGGGCGAAATTAGCGAGGCTTTGGAGCCCTTTGGCGTGCGGGCCTGGCGGCTGGGCCCAAACCCAAGCCGGGAAACAAAATAACCCGGCGCCACGGCCAGGCCCGTCCAGCCGAAATATATGGCCGCAGGCCTGCCGGCTGCAAAAGGCCCCTTAACCAGAACAAGACACCCGGCCCCCGACATAAGAAATGGCGGTCAAAGACCTGGATGACGCTAACCGCAAAAAGGCTTACGGTAAGAGGGCGGTATAAGCCTGGATGGGTGTTACGAATCCGTGCTCAGTTACTATTTTGTGTTACGAAATCGTAATATTCTGGGTTTTTGCGTAGGTTTTTCGTAAAGACCGGCCTTGGATTTCCACGCGGATAGCATTGTGCACTAGTCGGTCCAATACGGCCTGGGCCACGCCTTGGTCGGCAAATCGTAGGGACCAGCTTTCCACCGGATCCTGGCCCACCACCAGGCAGGACCTTCGGCCGCAACGCTCCTCAAAAAGCTCAAGTAGGCCAAGGCCTTGTTGCTCATCCAATGCCTCAAGCCCCCAGTCGTCCAATATGAGCGGGTCAAATTTGGCCAGTTCGGCGAGCGCCCGTGGCAAGGTACCATTCCGGCGGGCATAGGTAAGTTCGGGCAAGAGCTGGGGAACTCTTTGATATCCGGCCGGAAAACCCAGCAGGCAGGCCTGGTGGGCCAGGGCGCAGGCCAGATAGGTCTTGCCTATGCCCGTGGGGCCGGTGATGAGAAGGTTGGCGTGCTCCCTTATCCAGCCGCCGGTGCTCAGGCGCTCCATCAGGACTTTGTCCAGGCCCCGGGGGTGATTATAGTCGACATCAGCAAGGGTGGCGGTAAAGCGCAAGCCGGCCTTTTTGAGCCTGGTCTTTAAGCGCCTGTTTTCCCTGGCTGAAATCTCTAATTCCACCATGTGGTCCAGGCGCTCGGTAAAAGAGAGCGAACTTAGCGAAGGATCACCGGTCTGCTCCTTCAGGGCCTCCGCCATGCCTTTGAGCCTTAATTTGGCCAGCTTTTCCCCTAAAAAGCCGGCCGGAGCGGCTGCGCCGCTGGGCAGGTTTAACACCTTGGCGGGAGCCTGGCTTTCGCCCCGCGTCAGCCTGCCCAGGGCTTCGCCCATGATGTCGGGTAACTCTCTACGGGCTGCCACTTTTGAACCTCTCCCTGATTTTTTCTATTATTTGGTCATCTTGATAGGGCGTGGTGAAACCTCGCTGCTTCAATCTTTGCTTGAGCCTGGCGATCAGATGCTCCTCGAATTGGCTGGCGCTGGTAACTGGTTGGGCCGGTCCAAGGTCGAGGGTCCGCAAAGGTCCCGTACCCGGCGGTTCAGAGGAATCCTGGTTAGGCGGGTAATCTTCCTGTTGCGCCCTGGCCAGCCGTTCCTTGAGAAAGGGCCTGCGCAACATGGGCCTGGGCCAGACCGATTTTCCCTCCTCCGGCTGGCTGGCGGCCTCCGGGGGGAGGTCATGGGGGATATCCGGCGTAATTTTTTGATCTACGGGGGCAGGGGCCATCATAGGGGCGGATGCGGTAGCGGCCCTTTCCGCCGGTTCGGGAAGGACGGTGTCCCGGGTGGATATTTCGGCGAAGGGCGATTCTTTTTTCTCTAAGTAAAATGCTGGACTTGGGTCCTGGATCTCCCTGGCTGCCCCGACGGGCCGCTCAAGTCTGGGTACATCAACCGGCGCGTCATTTATCACCCGGTCGGTAAGCTCTTGGTACGCCTCGGCGCCCTGGCCCCGGGGGTCATGCTCGTAGATGGTCCTGCCGAAGGCGGGCGCTTCGGAAAGCTTTACCGAGTATTTTATAGGCGAAGTCACCAAGTCGCCGTAGCGTTCACTCAGTTGTCGGAGTATCTCCCCGGTCTTTTTCACCCGGCCGTCCACAAAGGTGGGCACGATCCATTTAAGCGTCAATCCCTTGTTATATTTCTGGATTATCTTGAGACGCTCCTCGAAGCGTATCAGGCCGGAAAGGGCCACGGGCTCCATGGAGACCGGAGAAAGCACCTCCCGGCTGCAATATAGGGCGTTGACCAGAAGGGTGTCCCAGCCGGGCGCCGTGTCCAGAATTATGGCATGAAACTGCCCTTCGTAATTGGCCAGGGTCTCGTCCAAGACCGCCTCAGGCGCCATTTCCCGCCGGGCAATTTCCATCTTGACCCCGGCCAGGTCGTTGCCTCCGGCCAAAAGCCATAGGTTTTCCCTGGCTGAAAAAATGGCTTCTTGGGGGTGTGTCCAACCGCTTATGACATCGGCCAGGCCCTTGGGGGGGGTCACCCCCAGCATGTCGTTGCACTGGGCCTGCACGTCGGTGTCCACCAGAAGCACGTGGAGTCCGGCCCGGGCCATGCCGTGGGCCAGGTTCACCGCGGTCTCGCTTTTGGCCACTCCACCCTTGAGCAGGCTGACCACTATCCGCCTGGTGAGGCAAGAAAGCGCCTTTTTTTTATCCTCGCCGTTGTATTCGGCCATGGGCCCTCCTGAAGTTACGGGAACACAGCTGAAAGCGAAGGCAAACCTCGTGCCAAATACGGGCTATACCGTCCGCCTGGCACCCCCCCAGGCCGCCGGTCAAGTTGTTGCGGTAATTTTTCCTCGTCTGTGGTAAAAAGCCAGGGGTAAATATTGGGGCCCACCGCCTATGCAAGCGGTGGGGGAGCCATTTTCGGGCAAACACTTTTAACAGCGGGTTATCCAGGAAGTTGACTCTTGACAACCCTCTGACAGGGTGAAATATTTACATTTTTGTGGCCGCCTTATTGCCTTGGAATCATGAAAAAAGCGGCGTTGCCACTTGACAGACCCCGCTTGGGGTATTTATAGCGGATGGGGGCATGCGTACTCTAAGAATAGCCCAAGCCCAAATAAATCCCACGGTGGGCGATATCAATGGGAATCTGGCCCTGATCGAGGATTTTTTAGGCCAGGCTCGACAGGCCGGAGCCGATATCGTCACTTTTCCCGAGTTGGCCATAACCGGCTACCCGCCGGAAGACCT